>Ga0194132_10011977_pt1 | contig 10949 bp, 11 predicted proteins | sample TA2KigOf80mmetaG_FD_148612 | JGI IMG/M metagenome (GOLD analysis project Ga0194132, IMG submission 148612) | Freshwater microbial communities from Lake Tanganyika, Tanzania - TA2015054 Kigoma Offshore 80m | ecosystem: Environmental > Aquatic > Freshwater > Lake | place: Tanzania: Lake... | reverse complement strand
TGAAATCAGCATTCATTTCGCCTAATCGGCATCATCGCTTTCCTCGGGCGCACCTTTTACCTACTTGATCAGCGTATCCTTATCAATATTCTGGCGAGCACGGTGTACCAGCCGATTCCGAATCTCGCGCTCTCGGGCGCGACGCGCATGGGCGTGGTGGCGTTTGCCAAAAGCCTCGCGGACGAAGCGGGGCGCGACGGCATTTTGGTGAATAACGTCGCGCCGGGGTCGCTGTTGTCCGAGCGCATGTTGAGCAACGTCACCGCGCGCGCGAAAGAGTTGGGGATTTCGGTGGAGAAAATGCTCGAAGAACGCGCCAAGGAAACGGCGGTGGGACGTATTGGTGAGCCGCGTGAGCTGGCGAATTTGGTGGCGTTTTTGGCTTCGGGGAAGTCGAGTTACATCACCGGGACTACGATCCGCGTGGATGGCGGGTTGGTGCGATCGGTGATGTAGCTCAGAGGAATGGCCCTATCAAGACCGTCATTCCAGCTTTCGCTGGAATGACGAGTTCGGTTAGGCGCCATTTCTTTTCTTTGCGATGGTCAGTTGTTTCATTGAACGCTTGCGGAGACCCAAATGAAAATCACCAATATCGATACCTTAGTCGTCGACGGCGGCTGGCGCGCGTGGACGTACGTGAAAGTTCAAACCGACGAGGGCCTGACCGGCTGGGGCGAATGCTCCGACACGCGCGTGCCGTACGCAACCTGCGGCATGGTGCGCGATTTCGCGGCGATTCTCATCGGGCAGGACCCACGCGCGTATGAAGCGCGCACGCTCGACATGTTGCGCTTGACGCGTTCCAGTTCCGGCGGCGTCGCGGCGCGCGGCATGGCGGGCATCGAATGCGCGCTGCTCGACATCGCGGCGCAGGCGCGCGGCGTTTCGGTCACCGAGTTGCTGGGCGGGCCGACGCGCGAGCGTATTCGGCTTTACTGGTCGCATTGCGGCACCACGCGCGTGCGCCATCACGACATGGTGGGCGCGCCGCCGATCAACACCTGGGCCGATGTCACGGCGCTGGGCAAGGAAGTGGTGGCGCGCGGATTCACCGCGTTAAAAACCAATGTGGTGATGCCGGGCCAGGGCGGTACCTGGTTTAGCGGCTTTGGCAAGGAAGGCACGGCGTTTGGTCTGACCATGGGGCCCAACGACGAATGGGTTTCCAACGCGCTGCTCACGCACCTTGAGAAACACATCGCTACCCTGCGCGAAGCCGTCGGGCCCAATGTCGATATCAACCTCGATTTGAACTGGCACTTCAAGCCCGAGGCGTGCATGCGCATCGCCAAGGTGTTGGAGCCGTATAACCTGCATTGGCTCGAAATCGACACTACCAACCCCGATGCCCTGGCGCAGATCAAGCAGGCGACCAGCACGCGCATTTGCACCGGTGAAACGCTGGTTCACATGAAAGAGTATTTGCCGTTTTTCATGCGCAACGCGGCGGATGTTTACATGCTCGATGTGCCTTGGAACGGCGTGGTGCAGGGCAAAAAAGTCGGCGATCTGGCGGCGATGTTTCAGGTGAACGTGGCGCCGCACAACCACTACAGCCATCTTTCCACTCACATGAGCGCGGCGTTGTGTGCGACCCTCGGTAACGTGCGCATCATGGAAATCGATATCGACGATGTGCCGTGGAAAGATGAGCTGGTGACGCACCCGCCGCAGATCGTCGATGGCCACATGATTGTGCCCAAGCGGCCGGGCTGGGGCACGGCCATCGTCGAGGAAGTGGCGCGCGCGCACCCGTGGGATCAAAGCAAAGTGTTTCATTCGAAAAATTTGGCGGCGCCGAAGAGTCATTAACTCGGTTCCGTAGGGGGGCGCACCCTACGGACCGCTAACGCTGCAAAGTATGGTCTCCAATATGAAATCAAATCGAAGGGCCTTAAAAGCAGTGAGCGCGGCCGGGATGATGTGCGGGTTTGTGCAAGCCCACGCCGCCGAGCCACCTTTCCCGGTAAAAAACGTCACCATCGTCGTGCCCTTCGCACCCGGTGGCTCGGCGGATCTGTTGACGCGCGCGCTCGCGCGCGGGCTGACCGAGCAGTGGCCGGGCCGCGCCATCGTCGTCGATAACCGGCCGGGGGCGGCCAGCATGATCGGCGCGGAATTGGTGGCGAACTCGGAGCCCGATGGCTATCGCTGGCTGCATCTGACCTCATCCTACCCGGGCGCCGTCGCCACGCGTTTAAAGCTGCCGTTCGATCCGGCCCATGCGTTGACGCCGGTTGCGATTATCGCGCGCGCACCGATGGTGCTGGCGGTGCATCCATCGGTGCCGGCGAAAACGGTGAAGGAATTCATCGCGGTGGCCAAACAACGCTCGTTGACCTACGGCTCATCGGGCGCGGGCGGCAGCAATCACTTTGCCACGGAACTCTTCGCGCAACTGGCGGGCGTGAAAATGCTGCACATCCCGTACAAGGGTATCGCACCGGCGGTGATCGGCCTCATCGGCGGTAGTGTCGACTCGATCATTGCGAGTTCGCCCGGCGTGATGACGCAAGTGAAAGCCGGCAAGGCGCGCGCGCTGGCGGTGACGAGTGCGGAGCCGACGCCGCTCATCCCCGGCTTGCCGGCGATCGCGCAGTCCGGGTTGCCGGGTTATGCGTATGAAAACTGGTGGGGGCTCGCGGTGCCGGCGAAAACACCGCCGGGCGTGGTCAACAGCATCAACGCCACGGTCAACAAAGTGCTGGCGAGCGCCGAGATGAAACAACTGCTCGAGCGCGAAGGCGCTGCCGCCTCGCTGATGAGTGTGACGCAGCTGGCGGATTTTCTGCCCCGTGAAATCGCGCTGTATCGCAAGATGGCGCAAGCGGCCGGCATGAAACCCGAGTAATGCGCTTGACGCCGCGGCGCCGCTAATGGAAGCTCGATCGGTTAAACCCGCTTTGAACAACACCAGGAGCTCATCATGGATCGCAAGGATCGCCTAACAGCCAACGATTTTCCGCCCGAAGTGTTGCGTTTGTTCGACGGCTTCGTGCACGGCACCAAAACGCGCCGCGAGTTTCTCGATGGCGCTGCGAAATTCGCCACCGGCAGCTTCACCGCGGCGGCGATGCTGCAAGCGTTACAACCGAATTTTGCCTGGGCGCAGCAGGTGAAAAAGGACGACCCGCGCATCAAAACCGAAAACGTCGAATACGATTCGCCGCAAGGCCACGGCAAAATGCGCGGGCTTTTGGCGCTGCCCGCCAAAGCCGCGGGCAAGCTGCCGGGGGTGATCGTGATTCACGAAAACCGCGGGCTCAATCCGTATATCGAAGACGTGGCGCGGCGGCTCGCGGTGTTGAATTTCATCGCGTTCGCACCGGACGCGTTGTTCCCCGTCGGCGGCTACCCCGGCGACGAAGACAAAGGCCGCGCGCTGTTTGCCAAACAAGACACCAAAAAACGCATTGAGGATTTGGCGGCGGGCGTGGCGGTGTTAAAAGCGCGGCCCGAGTTCAGCGGCAAATGGGGCTCGGTCGATTTTTGTTTCGGTGGCGGCATCGTCAATTTGTTCGCCACGCGTTTCCCCGACATGGCGGCCGGTGTCGCGTATTACGGCGTGCAACCGGCGGCGAGCGCCGTGCCCAACATCAAAGCGGCGATCATGATCCACAACGCCTCCGACGATGCGCGCATCAACGACGGGCACCCCGCGTACGAAGAAGCGATGAAGGCCAACAAAGTGCGCTTCGAACATTTCAGCTACCCGAACACGCAACACGGCTTTCACAACGACACCACCCCGCGCTTTGATGAAGCCGCGGCGAAGTTGTCGTGGGAGCGCACGGTGGGGTTTTTCAACAAGCATTTGCGCTAAACGCTTTATTATTGTAAGTATCTGATTTTATTGAATATTTTTTGAGGAAGTTTTTTGGCTATGGACACCACGGAAAACAAAGTCGGCACCATCACCGGCTCACGCGCGCTGGTCGACGCGCTGCTGCGCGAAGGCATCGATCACGTGTTCGGCATACCGGGCACGCAGAACCTCGCGTTTCTAGATGCGCTGCGCAGCACGCCGCAAATTCGGTTTGTGCTGACGCGCCACGAGCAGGGCGCGGCTTTCATGGCGTACGGTTTTGCGCGCGCGCGCAATGCGCCGGCGGTGGTGACTGCCACCGAAGGGCCGGGCTTGACCAACTTGGTCACCGCAATCGCCGCGGCCAACAAAGGCAACGTGCCGCTGATTAGCATCTGCGGCGTGCAAGAGAGTGAAATGCGCGAGCGCGATGCGACGCAGGATCTCGATCAGATTCCGTTCATGAAGCCGATTACCAAGTGGGCCTACAGCATTCCGTATCCCGAGCGTATCCAGGAAATGGTGAGAAAGGCGTTTCGCGTGGCGCTGACCGAGCCGCAAGGGCCCACGCATCTCGAAGCGCCGAATGAAGTGATGTTGCAGCCAGTGCATGCGGAGGCGATTGCACCTCAGGCCTATCGCGCGACGGTGCCCGCGGTGTGCGATTCGGCGCAGCTCGATGCGGCGTGGGCGATGATCAGCAAGGCGCAGCGGCCGCTCTTTGTCGTCGGGCGCGGTGTGATGAAAGAAAAAGTTGGCGCGCAAATGGAAGCGCTCGCCACGGCCACCGGCATCCCCGTCGCGGTGTTGCAGTATTGCCCCGATGCGTTTCCCTCCACCCACCCGCTGGCGCTGGGCCCGCTGGGGCGCAACGGCTTTTCGAGTGCGAACAAAAACGCGCCCAAGGCCGATGTGGTGGTGGCGTTCGGCGCGCACTTCGATGTGTTCTCCACCATGTACAAGTATGGCGTGATCAGCAAGGACGCGAAGATCATTCACCACACCAGCGCGCCGGGGCAGATCGGCATCGTGTTCCCGGTGGAAATGGGCGTGGCCGGGTCGACCGCGAGCTTCATCAAGGGGCTCGCCGAGCGCGCCGGTAAATCCAGCACGCGTAAACCGTGGGTCGATGTGGCCCAAGCACGCGCCGATTTCGAGGCCGAATTGAACAGCGTGCTAAAACCCAACGCGACGCCGATTCAATCGCAGTGGGTCGCGCATTGCATCCGCAAGGCGCTGCCGAAAAACGGCATCTGCGTGGTCGATGCCGGCAACGGCGGCAAGCATGTGCGCAGCTACTTCAAGAGCTACGAGCCGTTCACCTTTCAGTGCATCGACGATTGGGCTTCGGTCGGCGGCTCGTTCCCGATCGCGCTGGGCGCGAAGCTCGCCTGTCCCGACCGTCCGGTGATCGCCGCTTCCGGCGACATGGGCATCATGTGCAACATCGGCGAAATGGAAACCGCGCTGCGCGAAAACATCCCCGTGGTGCACGTGATCTTCAACGACGAGGGTCTCGGTAACGAACGCGCGTTCCAGAACGAGCATTTTGGCGGACGCTTTTTCGCGTGTGACTACAAAAATCCCAACTTCGGCGATCTCGCCAAAGTGTTCGGCGGTTATGGCGAGCGTGTGACCGATCCAACCAAGTTGCAAGGCGCGATCGAGCGTGGGCTAGCGAGCGGCAAGCCTGCGTTGATCGATGTGATGATCGATCAGCTGACGCTGGCGCCGGTGGTGTTTAAGCAATAAATTCGGCGTGGCTTGAAAAAAATACAGAAATCTGTATCATTACTCGCATGAAAACCACGCTCGATATCAACGACACACTGCTGGCCGACGCCAAAGCGTTGGCGGCGCGTCAGCGCATTACCTTGACGCGCCTGATCGAGGAGGGTTTGCAGTTGCGGTTGCGTGCTCGCCCGGGCCGCAGTGGCCAGCGCCGCCGTGCGATCCCCGTTTACAAAGGGCGCGGTGGTCTCGCGCCGGGGGTAGACCCACTCAGCAACCGCAGCATGCTGGACGCGGCGGATGACGCCTGATGTGAACGTGCTGGTCGCGGCTTCCCGCGGCGATCACCCGCATCATGTAACGGCGCGAAACTGGTTGGATAAAGCGCTGCGCGCGTGCGAGGGCGGCGCCAGTCTGAAACTCATGCCCATGGTCAGCGCGAGTTTTTTGCGGCTGGTGACGCACGTGCGTATTTTCCCGCGGCCCACGCCGACAGCCGATGCACTGGCGTTTCTCGACGCACTGATGGTCTCGCCCGGTGTTGAAACCCCAAGCTTGGGGCGCGAATGGCCCAAGCTGCGCGAGTTGTACAAGGAAAGAGCGCTTGCAGCGAACGACATTCCGGATGCGTGGCTCGCGGCAGCGGTCATGCATTACAGCGAACACCTGGTCACTTTCGACAAGGGGTTTAAGCGTTGGCTCGCGGCTTCGCAAGTGACGGTGCTTGCGCCGTAGAGGTCGGCGGGTTTTGCGGGTTCCGGAGAAAAGCGCGGTTGTCTGCATTTACCGCCGATGGTGCTTAAGCGCACGATCGCCATGCGTAACGGCTAGTATCCCGAGTCAGAAGTTCGCAGCAGAATTCTTTTGCCTGCGCGCCACGGCTTTGTCGCGCTCCTCACAGGGTGCCCAAGCCTGTCTCGTCGCGCTTCGCGCCGTAACGCGCAGGCAAGAGAATTCGCGAACACGGTCTTTCTACTCTAAAATTTTGCTACGAACTTCTGACTCAGGACACCAGCGCATCTTGTTCAATTAATTTTCCCCCAGTGGGCAAGCGTTCGAACGGTAACCGCGGAGTGCTACTATGCGCAAGCGCACGGGTTCGACGATAATGCAGGCTCCACGAAGCGAAGGAGCAACCCATGGTTCGACGCGTAGTCACCGGCCACGACCAAAACGGCAAGGCCATTGTTTTATCCGACGGCGATGCGCCGTTTGTGATGACCAATCCGGCGCGGCCGGGTTATGTGTCCACCGACATCTGGCGCACCAACGCCACGCCCACGCCGATGGTGGCCCAACATGAAGAGCCCACGCTCGGCCCGCGCCGCCAAATGCCCGAGCCCAACGGCACGGTGTTTCGCATCAACCGCGTGATGCCGGAGACCAGCGAAATCACCGACATGACGCCGGAGCAGTCGAAAAAATTGTTCGCCGCACTCGGTAACGAAACCGCCTCGACGTTTCATAAAAACAAGCGCCACCCGCTGATGCATCGCACGCAGACCATCGACTACGTGTTGATTTTGTCGGGCGAGATTTATTGCGTGTTGGACGACACCGAGGTGTTGTTGAAGGCGGGCGACACCATGATTCAGTGCGGTACCAATCACGCATGGAGCAATCGCTCGAACGCGCCGTGCGATATCGCGTTTATTTTGATTGACGGCAAGTTTGCACCGGAGCTGGCGAAGTCTTTGGAGGGGAAGTGACCGCGGCGTTGTCACGGAAAGCAAGCGCTGACATAACCCACACTGTCGCTCCCGCGCAGTCGGGAGCCCATAGGGTGTCTCAAGTGCAACTGCGTTATGGGTTCCCGCCTTATTTGAGTGCACACCGGGAACGACACGGTGGTGGAGAACGATACGCTCGCGTTCATAGAGGGTTACGGGCAATTCTTGGTGCTTGTGCGCTCGTGGTAGTTCCCGCGCAAGCACAAGACGCTTTCCCCACCAAACCCGTACGCATCATCCTTTCCACTGCCGCCGGCGGCGCCTCCGACACCATGGCGCGTTTGATCGCCGAGCGCTTGACGCCGCAGTGGAAACAAAACGTGCTGGTGGAAAACCGTCCCGGCGGCGGCGCGGTGATCGCTACGGAAGTCATCGCGCGCGCCAACGCCGACGGCCACACGCTGGGGTTGCTCGGCAGCACGCTCGCCACCAACCCGGCCGTGCGCAACGATCTTCGATACGACACCGCCCGCGATATCGCGCCGCTACTTTACTTGGGCTCGGCACCGGCGGTGTTGACCACGCGCGCCGATTTCCCAGCCAAAACGCCGGCGGAATTTTTCGCGGTGGTGAAGGCGAGCCCCGGTAAGTACGCCTACGCCAGCCCTGGCGTCAGCACCAATGGCCATCGTTCGATGGAAGCGTTAAAACGTGCGATGGGATTGCAGATTACCCACTTGCCCTACAAAGGCGCGGTGCCCGCGGTGACGGATTTACTCGGCGGGCAGATCGCCATGCTGATGGCGACACCCACCGCGTTTAAGCCGCATATTCTGAGCGGGCGCTTGCGCGCGATCGCGGTCACCAGCGTCAAGCGCTATCAAAGCTTGCCCGAAGTGCCCACACTCGCGGAAGCGGGCGTGGCGGGTTTCGATCACAGCGAGTGGTGGATGCTGGTCGGGCCCGCGCGCATACCCGAAGCCATCGAAGCGCGCTTGCATAAAGATTTGTCCGCCGTGGTGGGCCAGCCCGAGTTTCGCCAGCGCATGCTCGATCTCGATATCGAAACGTTTACCAACACGCGCGAAGCGAGCCGCGCTCATCTGCGGCAGCAGCTTGCGCGTTGGGCGCGCGATGCCAAGGCACTGGGTATGACGCCGTAGGGGTTTCGACATTGTTACATAAGTATTTAATTTTACTGATATTTTTATAATAGCTGCTAGAGCGTTGACTAAGGGAAAAACTGCCTATGTCTCGTGACACCAACAACTTTCAGCCCGGCATACTCGCCGCAGTGCCGCGCGCGGCGCGTTACGTCGCGTATGCGGTGGGTGAGCCGCGCCGCGTGAAGCCGGCGCTGGCGGCGCTGGCGGCGCTCGCCGATGGCGACGAAGTGGTGGTCGGTGTCGGCGCCGCGCTCGCGCGGCAACTTAACGCGAGCATCGCCGGCTTGCGGCCGTTTCCGCGCTTGACCGGCGCCAAGGTCGACGTGCCGGCGAATTCATCGGCGCTGTGGTGCTGGATCCGCAACGACGATCGCGGCGACATTTTGCATCGCGCGCGCGCCATCGACACCGTGCTCGACGGTGCGTTTAAGCCGCGTCTCGTGGTCGACGGCTGCCGTTACCACGAAGGGCGCGACCTCACCGGCTACATCGACGGCACGGAAAACCCCAAGGGCGCGAAAGCGCAGCGCACCGCGTTCGTGACGGGCCAGGGCGCGGGGCTCGATGGGGCGAGCTTTGTCGCGGTTCAGCAGTGGCTGCACCATTTTGCGAAGTTCGAGGCGATGAGCGCACGCGAACAAGACAACGCCATCGGCCGGCGCAAGCGCGACAACGTCGAGCTGGAACACGCGCCGGCATCCGCCCACGTCAAACGCACGGCGCAAGAGGATTTTGATCCCGAAGCCTTCGTGCTGCGGCGCTCGATGCCGTGGATCGACGGCGCGCGCGCGGGGCTGATGTTCGTCGCGTTCGGCGCGTCGTTCAATGCGTTCGAAGCGCAGATGCGGCGCATGGCCGGCATCGACGACGGCGTCACCGATGCGCTGTTTCGATTCACCCAGCCGTTGACCGGCGACTATTATTGGTGCCCGCCGGTGAAGCGCGGCAAGCTCGATTTAAGCCGCCTGCTGCGATAACGCAGGCGCAAGCCGATATTTACGTAAGTATTTGAGTTAATTGAGTTTTTATTTTTTCGGTTTAGCGCCCGCGCGCCCCGCCGTAGCGGTAGCGATACGGCTCCGCGCAACGCATCACGGCGCGATCGCTGTTAAGCGACAAACAATGGCGCGCATCGGCTTCGCGCGCGTGCTTGGCTGGGTTGGCGATGGCGATGGCGATGGCGATGTCGCGCGGCGCGGTGTCGGCGACGCGCGGTTTTTCTTCTTGCATTTGAGCAAACGCGCTGCCCGATAGCAGCAGAACGATGGCGCAGCCGGCGACGAGCGATTTCATAATGGCCTCCATTTTTAGCGTAGGATCATTTTGCCACGAGCGTGCGCGCATCGGCTAGGCGCGCGCTTGAATCATTCTATACTGATGCAATCGTTTTCATAGAGACTCCATCATGAGCGCCACACGCCCGCGCGTCGCCATTCTCGGCATGCATCTCGAGAGCAACGCCTTTGCGCCGATTTCCACCGAGGAAGATTTTCGCAAGTCGTGTTATTTCGAGGGCGCTGCGATGCTCGCCGAAGCCGCCAAGGCAGCACCCGCGATGCCCGCCGAGATTCCGGGTTTTATCGAGGTGATGAACGCGAGCGGCGCGTGGGAGCCGCTGCCGATCATCATCACCGCCACCGAGCCCGGCGGCCCGGCGGAACAACGTTTCGTCGATGCCACGCTCTCGCGCATGCGCGCGATGCTCAGCGCCGCAGCGCCGCTCGATGCGATTTATATCTGCAATCACGGCGCAATGACGGCTTCGGCGAGCGACGACCCCGACGGCGCGTTGTATGCGCTGTGCCGCGAGATTGCGGGCGCGAACGTGCCGGTGCTCGCTACCGTCGATTTGCACGCGAATATTTCGCGGCGCATGGTCGATAGCGTCGATTGCATTGTGTCGTATCGCACCAACCCGCATGTTGACCGGCGCGAGCGCGGCTGCGAAGCCGCGGCACTGATGCGCCGCTTGCTCGCCGGCGAGCGCTGGGAAAAAACCTTTATCCGCATGCCGATTACGCCGCCCTCGGTGACGCTGTTGACCGCGCGCGGCGCTTATGCCGACATGATTAAGGAAGGCCAGCGCCACATCGGCCCCGACCTGCCGGTGGTGTCGATCGTGGGCAGCTTTACCTTCAGCGATTCGCGCGAGTGCGGTATCGCCATTCTCACCTACGGTCATGGCGACAAACCCAAACGCTTGGCACGCCAGCTCGCCGAATTCGCGTGGGCCGAACGCGAGCGTTTTCGCGTGCAGCTCACTTCGATCGATGATGCGGTGGCGCGCGCCAAGGCGGCGGGCGAAAAAGGCGAACGCACCGCGATCTGCATTGCCGACGTGGCGGATAACCCCGGCGGCGGCGGGCGCGGCAACACCACCGATGTGCTGGAAGCTTTGCTCGCCGCGAAAGTGGAGCGCGCATTGCTGGGCAACTTTGTCGATGCTGCGGCGGCCGCGCGCTGTCACGCCGCGGGCGTGGGTGCGACGCTGTCGCTCACGTTAAACCAGGGCCGCGCGGATGCGCACGGGCGCGAAGTGCCGATCGAGGCCACCGTGCTGGCGTTATCGGATGG
>Ga0194132_10011976_pt1 | contig 10949 bp, 9 predicted proteins | sample TA2KigOf80mmetaG_FD_148612 | JGI IMG/M metagenome (GOLD analysis project Ga0194132, IMG submission 148612) | Freshwater microbial communities from Lake Tanganyika, Tanzania - TA2015054 Kigoma Offshore 80m | ecosystem: Environmental > Aquatic > Freshwater > Lake | place: Tanzania: Lake Tanganyika... | reverse complement strand
CGTATTATTTCCCATGCCTGCTGCCGCGACGGGCGCCCGCGGGGCTCCACGGAGCCGAAAGACTCCTGCTGAAAAACCTATCGGTTCTATACAGAATCAATTGTGAGATGTGACCCCGATCCCCATCAAACCAATCCCCATTCATATCAAACCCGGTGCCAATGGCTGGTCGCTCCGCAAGTCATTGCATTTGAGGTTGCTTCCTCGTTTGTCCTCCTAATTCCGGCTTACCTCAAGGCCCATGAAACCGTGAAACAAGCAAACCCCCGTCGATGATCTGGTGGGCGATGAGGGATTCGAACCCCCGACCTACTGCGTGTAAAGCAGACGCGCTAACCGCTGCGCCAATCGCCCATCATTTAATGACCAACGACTTACATTGACGAAACAATCCGAGATTTGACAATTGGATACTTCGATTTGATACTACCTGCCATGAAAGTGAGCAAAGGTGAGTCAAATCCCGCCAATCACTGGCAGAAAACCCAATACGCCAACCTGATCCGTTACGTTCCATCCGGGACGTATTTTGCCCGCCTCCGGGTTCGCGGCAAGCTCATTCGTCGGAGCCTGAAAACCGACGTAATCAGCGTCGCCAAGCTCCGGCTTTCCGATCTGGAAAAATCCGAACGCGCCGCCGCGGAATCCCTCAAGTCCGCCGCTGCTGGCAAGATGGCCTTTAGCGACGCCCTGGAAATCTTCCAGCAGCGGATCGCCGGCAGCCTGGAATTGAAGCCGCGCACCAAGGCGTACTATTCGGAGCGGATCGACGCGCTCTTGAAGTCATGGCCTGACCTTGAGCGAAGGAAGCTTCGGGACATCACCGAGCGGAATTGTGAGAACTGGGCCGCGAAGTTCGGCCTGGATTCGAGCCCCGTGGCGTTCAACCACACCGTTGGCATCCTCAGACGAGTCTTCGAAATCGGGATCAAGGAAGGCGCCTGCTATGTCAATCCCGCGCGGGTCATCGGCTGGGCGACCGAAAAACCAAAGAAACTCCGTTTGCCGGAGCCGTCGCAATTCGAAGGGTTGGTCAAGGCCATCGAGAATTGCGGGTGGGTCTATGGCAAAGACTCGGCGGACATGGTGCAATTCCTGGCCTTCACTGGCCTGCGCAAGACGGAAGCCCGGTTCGTCACCTGGCGAGACTGCAACTTCGAGAAAGGCGAAATCCTGGTCCGCGGCCATCCTGAAACCGGGACCAAGAACAGCGAAGAACGCCGGGTCCCGATGATTCCCGACACTCGGCAACTACTGGAGGGAATCCGCTCCGAGCGCCCGGACGAACCGCCCGACACTCCGGTAATCCGCTTCCTGGACTGCCGCAAGGCGCTCGCGAATGCATGCGACCGGATAGGCATCCCCAAGCTCACCCATCATGATTTGCGGCATCTCTTCGCGACGCGCTGCATTGAGGCTGGCGTTGACATCCCTACCGTCTCCCGTTGGCTTGGCCACAAAGACGGCGGCGCGTTGGCGATGAAAACCTACGGCCATCTGCGCGATACGCACTCCGCAGAAATGGCTCAGCGGGTCACGTTCGCCAGTAAGCCAGCACAGGCGAACATTGTTCCTCTCGCAGGCCGGCACGCTGCCTGATTACGAAGGATAAGGGCAGGCGCAAGCCTATGAGCACACGGTCGCAACATGCGTCGTCCGGCAGCAGAAATCATCTGATAGACCTTCCGCCGCTGTCCGCCTGGGATTTTGACTGTTGCCCAAGAGAGTTGTTTCCACCGGAGGAGCACGAGCACTGCTGGTTTTACGAATACGGCAGGGAGTCCGGCACTGTCGTCAAGTTAGTCCGAGCGTGGCGAAGAAACCGCCGCCGGCTCATGACCAAGGATGACCCGATAGGTAATCTCATTGTGGATGCTTGGTTCGGCTTGCCATCGCGCGTCCTGGCGGATTACAGGGAGTTTCCTGGAAAGCACTGGTTGGAAATCGATCTGAGCCGTCGAAAAAGCTATATCGAGGAGCTTCCACCGTGGTCGAACCTCACGCTCCCAAGTAATTCACAACACAAATACTCGGGTCCCCAGCAGAGCCATATTGCCGAATTGCATGCGCAGCAGAACCGTTGGCGCGAAATCGACACCGAAAAGGGAGAGTTGCTGAATGCTTGCTTCGAGGCAGAGACGAGAAGCAAAACTGCCGAGGAGTATGCCGAGAATCTAAAATCAACCTTACTAAACCGACTTAAGGAAAAGTTGGCGCGATCCATTGAACGCCGCCCCAGAACAAATGAATATCCGTCGGGAGTCGCACACAAACTGCCCGAAAGCCGACGGAAACTTCTGGAGATCCTAAGTAGCTTAAGAACCTGAATCTAGCGCGTCTGCCAATTCCGCCACACGGGCTAAACAATCAAGGATTTACAAGGGTTCAAAACACGTCTTTTGTGCTTTGTCATTAAACTTTCGCTGCCAAACGCTTAGCTATCCGTATCAGAAGCTCGTGACAGAAATCGCCTCATCCGGGATAGCAACTGAAACGGTGAAGCAGATTCTTTACGGCTTCACCGTTCATCGGGCCGGAATGGCAACGGAGGGACGTCAACTCTGGAAGCCCAAACAAATACACCGAGCCTACCAGAGAGGCTTTTTCGAGTTCCCTCACAGGCTTGGCTCTCACTTGACTTGGTCAAGAGCCATGGCGTACGAAGTGAGCTCTCCGCGTTGACGCAAGGAGCATGCTTCAAAAGACTCCCACCTGAATGGCTAAGGCCTGAAACACAAAGCGCTTTGGAGCGGCTCTCCAAGAAAGCGAGCGATTGGTTTGAAAGGCTTGTGGCCGATTTCCTGAGCCTGCGAGGCGTTGAAGGCAGAAAGTGCAAGGACGAGGTTCAAGGTAGTGGATCTGCGATTCCAATCCCTCCCGATGTAGGGGAGATCGACTTCCTGGGGTTCTTGTCATCAGAAAGGCTGCTCGTGATTGCAGAATGCAAGATGGTCGAAGACAGGACAGAACCCAAGTTCTGGCGCGACGATCTAGCAGAGTTTGTAACGCAGAGGGATTCTTACGAGATAAAATTTCTCAAGAAGATTAACTGGGTGAGCCATCAGAAGAAGCAGATCGTGCGCTTGTTCAAGAGCTACCCAGGTGGCGCTTACCGAGTTGCACCGGTGCTGCTCACGCTGAATCCTCATTTCGTTGGCCAACTTGTGACGAATTTTCGGTGTGTTTCTCTCGCGGAATTCTTGATGGACTTCGACGCCGCGGGAAAATGGCCGTATGAATTGCTCGACGTGACGACGAATTAAGCCCTTTCTTCGTGGCCGGATCCGTCAGCTGATCAGGTGGTAGAAATCGCTGTCAGGCAGGCCTTCGACATTCAGATAAACCGGCGTGCCGTCGATCCTCAGTTCCGGGCTGCCATTGATGTGGATTTTCTTCTCTCGTATCGCCAGCGCCTTGAGCGAATGGTGATATTTCTCGCGTTTTATCGCACAGCCGTTTGGGACTGCGGCGTGGGCGGAACGTGTAGGAGAGTTGGGTGACGGTGAAGATGCCTTTGCTGCGGAGTTTCTGCGGTGACCTTGAGCGTGGCGTGATCATCGCCATGGATGATTTTGCCGAGGCTGATTTCGCGGCCGAGCATTTCGGAGAGCTCAAACGCGTCGAAGGCCAGCAGCAGCCTGTCGGCTTTGGTGAGCTTGTTGCGGAAGATGAAACGGATGGGCATGAATTGAGCGGCCTTGCCCCGGCCTGCGGGCGGAACGCGTTCGGCGGCGTGAAGGCGGGATTCCATTGCGGAATCGAAGAAACCGGCCTTGTTGGACAAAGGCTGCGACAAAGTTTGGGACAAAGTTTACCTTTTGGGACAAGCCGTAATTAATTAGTCAGGATAACGCCGCCGGTGGTCCCTCCTTATACTTTGTCCTGATGGATTGACGTTCCGAGCGCTTGCCGATTACATAGCGCCGCATTCGATGCTGCAGTTTTTCCAGTCCTCTCTGGGCAAGAAGTACGTCATGGCCGTCAGCGGGTTTTGCCTGTTCGGCTTTGTCATCGGCCACATGGCGGGGAATCTTCAGATTTTCTTGGGGCACGAAGGGCCGCTCAATCACTACGCGCACTTTCTCCAATCGACGCCCGAGTTGCTGTGGCCGGCGCGGATCGGCTTGCTGACCCTGGTTGTTTTGCACCTCTGGTCAGCCTTGAAACTCACGGCGGAAAACAGGGCGGCGCGCCCGATCGGCTACCTGGGAAATCCGCCGCCGCCGGCCGCGAGTTACGCGTCGCGGACGATGCTCATGAGCGGTCTGATCATCGCGGCGTTTATTGCTTACCACTTGTTGCATTTCACACTCAAGATTCCCTCCGTGAATCTGACCGGCCAGGATTTCAGGGCGTTGCTCGACCCCCAGACCAAACACCCGGACGTGTATCGCATGATGGTCGTTGGTTATTCGAATGTCTGGGTATCGGGTTTTTACATCCTGGGCATGGCGCTGCTCTGCCTCCATTTGAGCCACGGCGTCAGCGCCATGTTCCAATCGATCGGCCTCCGGAATGACCGAACTGAAAAATGGATCGATCACGGGGCGAGGGCCGCCGCGGCGGTTATCTTTGTGGGCAACTGCTCGATCCCGATCGCAATCTTGCTCGGCCTGCTCCAATGAACCTCGACGCCAGAATCCCGTCCGGGCCGCTGGAAAAGAAGTGGGACCGGCATCGCCTGGAAATGAAGCTGATCAACCCGGCGAACAAACGGAGGTTCGATATCATCGTCGTCGGCTCCGGTCTGGCGGGGGCTTCCGCAGCGGCGTCGATGGCCGAGCTCGGCTATAACGTCCAGTGCTTCTGTTTCCAGGACAGCCCTCGCCGCGCGCACAGCATCGCCGCCCAGGGGGGCATCAACGCCGCCAAGAATTACCCGAACGACGGCGACAGCGTGTATCGGCTGTTCTACGACACAATCAAAGGCGGCGACTTCCGCGCGCGCGAAGCGAACGTGTACCGGCTCGCTCAGCTCAGCGTGAACATCATCGACCAATGCGTGGCCCAGGGCGTGCCGTTTGCCCGCGAATACGGCGGGCTTCTCGCGAATCGTTCTTTCGGAGGCGCGCAGGTGTCTCGCACTTTTTACGCGCGCGGCCAAACCGGGCAGCAATTGCTCCTGGGCGCCTATCAGGCGCTTTGCCGGCAGATCGGCCTGGGCAAAGTCAAAATGTTTCCGCGCGCCGAAATGCTCGACGTCGTGCTCGTCGAAGGCCACGCCAAGGGCATCGTGGTTCGCAACCTGGTCACCGGCGAAATTTCGTCGCACGCCGCGGACGCCGTCGTGCTCGCGACCGGCGGGTACGGCAACGTGTTTTATCTTTCGACCAATGCGCGCGGCTGCAACGTGACGGCAATCTTCCGCGCTTACAAGAAAGGCGCGGCCTTCGCCAATCCGTGTTACACGCAAATTCATCCCACGTGCATTCCCGTCAGCGGCGATCACCAGTCCAAATTGACCTTGATGTCGGAGTCGCTGCGCAACGACGGACGCGTCTGGGTGCCTAAGAACAAAGGCGACAAACGGCCGCCGCCGCAGATTGCCGAAGCGGAGCGCGACTACTATCTCGAACGCAAGTATCCAAGCTACGGCAATCTCGCGCCGCGCGACATTTCCTCGCGCGCCGCGAAGGAAGTCTGCGACGAAGGCCGCGGCGTCGGGCCTGGCGGTCTGGGCGTGTACCTGGATTTTGCCGATGCCATCAAACGCCTGGGCCAGCACGCGATCCAGGAGCGTTACGGCAACCTCTTCTCCATGTACGAAACGATCACCGGAGAGAATGCCTACGAAGTGCCGATGCGGATTTACCCGGCCGTCCATTACACGATGGGCGGCCTGTGGGTGGATTACAATTTGATGAGCAACGTTCCCGGATTGTTTGTCCTGGGCGAAGCCAACTTCTCCGATCACGGCGCCAACCGGCTCGGCGCCAGCGCCCTCATGCAAGGCCTGGCTGACGGCTATTTCATCATCCCTTATACGATCGGCCATTACTTCGCCTCGACGAAACCGCTGAAACCATCGTCGAATCATCCGGAATTCAAGAAGGCCGAGGAAGAAGTTCGCGCGCGGACGCAGAAGCTTTTGTCCATTCGCGGCCGGCGCACCGTGACTTCCCTGCATCGCGAACTGGGCAAACTTCTGTGGGACAAATGCGGCATGGCGCGCCACGAAGCCGGCCTGAAAGATGCCTTGAAGCGAATCCCTGAACTGCGCGCGGAGTTCTGGGAAAACGCGACGGTCACCGGAGAAAGCCAGGAGTTGAATCAAGCGCTGGAGCACGCCGGACGCGTCGCGGATTTTATGGACTTCGCCGAATTGCTTTGCCTGGACGCGCTCACGCGCCGCGAGTCCTGCGGCGGCCATTTCCGAACGGAATTTCAGACCGAGGACGGAGAAGCGTTACGAAACGATGCGAACTTCTCTTTTGTGTCCGCCTGGGAATATCAGGGACCGCAAAAGCCGCCCCTCCTGCACAAAGAGCCGCTGGTTTACGAGGAAGTGAAAATGACGCAAAGGAGCTACAAGTGATCGAATTTGCGATTGACGATTTGCCCCGCATGCAGTTTTCTTCTGCCTGCGTTCCCAAGGAGGGACGGCACGGGAAAACTCAACCTCAAATCGTCATGAAGAAATCGCTCCTGACTCCTCGCTTAAAAAACTCTGCTCGCGCGCCACAGACCGTCCCGCACAACGCACCTGCCACGGCCAGACTCGCGCCCATCGAACGCCAGATCTATTTGATCCGCGGCCAGAAAGTCATGCTCGACCGGGACCTTGCGCTCCTCTACGGCGTCGAAACGCGTGCGCTAAACCAGGCGGTCCGCCGCAATACGGAGCGTTTTCCCTGCGATTTCATGTTCAGTCTTAATGCGCAGGAGACGCAGAGGATGCGATCACAAATTGTGATCGCATCCCCGGGGAATGGTTCGAGCACTTCCACTTTGCGGAAACGAAATCTTCGCTATCGCCCCTTGGTATTCACGGAGCAAGGGATCGCGATGCTCTCCAGCGTGCTCCGCAGCTCACGCGCCATCCTGGTCAACGTCGAGATCATGCGCGCCTTTGTTCGCCTCCGCCAACTCCTCGCGTCCCACGCCGAATTGGCCCACAAGCTGGCTGCGTTGGAGAAAAAATACGACCGCAAGTTCAAAATTGTTTTCGACGCGATTCGCCAATTGATGACGGAGCCCAAATCCGAACCCGCGCCCTCTCGAAGAGAGATCGGCTTTCATGCCATCGCGGCGAAACCGGAGAACCGGCCGCGATTGCGATCAAGAATCCCTGGATGATGAACCTCACCTTACAAGTCTGGCGGCAAAAGAATGGACATGTTCCTGGGAACTTCGCGACCTACGGCGCTCAGGGAATCATTCCCGATATGTCTTTCTTGGAAATGCTGGACGTGGTCAACGAAGGATTGATCGAGAAGGGCGAAGATCCCATCGCGTTCGATTCGGACTGCCGCGAAGGCATTTGCGGCATGTGCTCGCTCGTGATCAATGGCGTTCCGCACGGCGGGCGCAAGGGCACGGCGACTTGCCAGTTGCACATGCGGCACTTCAAAGACGGGGACACGATCACGATTGAACCCTGGCGCGCCCGGGCGTTCCCGATCGTCAAAGACCTGATCGTGGACCGCAGCGCGTTTGACCGGATCATTCAAGCCGGCGGATTCGTTTCCGTGCCCACGGGGGGCGCGCCGGATGCCAACGCGATTCCTATTCCCAAAGATCGCCAGGAACGGGCCATGGACGCGGCGGCGTGCATCGGTTGCGGCGCCTGTGTGGCCGCGTGCAAGAACGCCTCGGCGATGCTCTTCGTCGCCGCCAAAGTTTCTCACCTCAGTCTATTGCCTCAGGGCGCGGTGGAGAAGGAACGCCGCGTGTTGAGGATGGAGGAAGCGATGGACCGCGAGGGCTTTGGCGCTTGTACCGTCACTGGATCTTGCGAAGCGGTGTGCCCCAAAGAAATCCGCCTCAGCTTCATTAGCCGCATGAACCGCGATCATCTGCTCGCCCTGTTCAAGGGGCCTTGAGCTACGGCTCCAACTCGATGTCAAATTCGCCGACCGAAATCCGGGCCGCTTCGCCCACTTCGATGTCGTAGCGGCGGCGCGCGCGCATCAAGGCGCACAAAAACTCGATCCATCCCCGCTCGGCGTCCGAGAGCCTCGAATTGGTCAAGACGCTTTCGACCCACTCGAAATCCTCCAACGTGGTCCGCCCGACGGGGAGTTGCCGCAGGCGCGCCAGTTCGGATCGCCAGACGCGGATCGTTCGATCGGCGCTGGCGGTAATCAACGTCTTTCCGTCCGGGCTGAAACGAACATCGGTTACCCGGTCGCTGTGTCCTTCCAGCGTCTTGAGCGGCGCGCCGCCCGGGAGGCTCCAAAGCCGCGTCGTATGATCGAATCCGCCGCTCGCGAGGACCTGGCCATCCGGACTGAACGCGAGGCAACCGATCCAACTTTCGTGCCCGTCGTTCGTGTCCGATGCTCCCAACGTATCGATCAACTCACCGTCGGGCAGACGCCACAACCGGATCGTCGTGTCCCAACTGGCGCTGGCGAGCAAGGTGTTGTTCGGACTGATGGCCAGGCAAGTGACATCGTCCCGGTGGCCCTTGAGTCGTCTCAGCTTGGTTCGATCGGTCAGGCTCCGAATCAGGATCGAGCGATCCTTGCTCCCGCTGATCAAGTGCTGCCCTTCGGCCGTAAAGACCAAGCAATTCACCATGGCTCGATGCCCTTTCAGGGTCGCAACCGGTTGCGCTTCGGTCAGCTTCCAAAGGTTCACATCGTTGTCGTAACTCCCACTGGCGATCACGTCGCCCTGCGGGCTGAACGCCAGGCAGGTCACGACGTCCGAGTGGCCGGCCAACCGGGCGATGGGCTGGCCGTCCGGGACGCTCCACAACCGAATGCTCGCGTCGCCGCCGCCGCTGGCCAGCACGCGCCCGTCCCGGCTGAACGCCAGGCATCGCACATCATCGGTGTGGCCCTGCAATCGGTGCAGAAGCTGCCCTTCCGGCCAACGCCAGAGCCTCACCGTATTGTCCCGGCTTCCGCTGGCCAGCACGCGCTCGTCCGGACTCAACGCCAGGCAATCCACCCAGTCCGTGTGGCCTTCCAGCGTCTGGATCAAGGCGCCTTCGTTGGCGTTCCAGAATCGAACGCTGTGATCGTGGCTCCCGCTCGCCAGCATCAGCCCGTCTCGCGATAAGGTCAGACAACTCACGGCGTCGCCATGGCCTTCGAGCAGGCGTGCGTTCCGCAGCAATCTTCCCAAGAACGGCGGCTCTTTGCAGCAGCCATCGATCAACCGGGTTAACGCGACGAACGCTTCGCGATCTTGTTCGAGAGGTGGACGCCATCCGGCATCTTTGAGATTCATCAAAAGCCGGACGCTCCAATCCGCGGGCGCCACTTGCGCCAACTGCCAACTGTCCTCCCAACGCTTGTTTTCACGGAGCACAGCGGCCGCCGCTTCCCACTCTTCACCTGTCATTTCGCTCAAGCGGCGGTCGTGGCGCGCGCCGACAATGGCGCCCAACCACTCGGTTCGACCGCATTGCCGGCCCTTCTCCGCGATTCGGCACCGGAGCTTTCGGTTCCCGGCTTCATACGCGCGTCCCAAGAAACGCTGGTCGAAATCCAGGCTTTCGTAAGCGTCCCATTGCTCCGTGAGGAAATAAAAGAGGGCCCGTTGCAAGGGTTCGCGCGGCGCATAGCGAGCGGCGACGGCGGCGCTGCGCGCGGCGGCTTCCTCTCCATCGATCACGAATCGACAAAGGGCTTCTTGGGCTGGCGGGTCGCTCAATTCTTGCAACGCCGCCGCCGCCTCCTGCGCAATCGAAGGATCCAAATCCTTGGCGGCGGCGATCAACGGTTCAACCGCTTCGCCTCCGCTTGCGGTGACTAGCTCGCGCCGGCGGGCTTTCAGCGCCGTCCAGACGCGCGCGCTCACCGGCTGTCGGGCGATGTATTTGGCCCGCTCCAGCGCTTCGGCCACTGTTGCTTCCCTCTTCTCAACCCAACGAAGGCAAAGCGCATCAATCGCGGCGGGGCTTTTCATGTGGCTGAGGCACTCGCGGGCGTGGCTGGCGATTTCTGAATCGGCATCCTCGCAACTTTCGATCAACGGATCGACGATTTCAGGGCCGCCCGCGAGAATCGCTTCCGCCGCCGGCAATTTCAGCGCGGTGAGGACCCGAATTTGAGCCGGGGAGGAAGCGATCCAGTTTTTGCGCCGGATCAGGTCGGTGAGAACAGGATGCCGGGTCGCGGCCCAAACCGCGCAGATACGGTCAATCGATGCGGGAGAGTCGGTGTGAGTGAGCGCAGCCAGCGTGAGCGCCCGCAGACGATCGTCTCGACATCGCGTCGCGAACTCCGCCAGGAGCCCGGCCGCGTCCGGTGAAAGATCTCGCGCGAGCGCGCGAATCGCCCGGCGCCGCAACCAGGGGCCCAGGAGAGGCGCGTCGCTCCACAACTGGCGCCGACACGAGTCTAGTTTTTTCGGCCGCATCCTGCTGGCTCGGCTTGACCGCTTTGAGACGGACAACAAATCAGCCCGGCCGAAAGGTACCAGACGGAACGCCAGAAGGAAGACGGAAGCGGGAGAAAGGGAGATTAAAACCTCGTGTGCTTGGAATCTTCGAGCGCGCCGCTAGAAAACGGTCAACCCGAGAATCACGACAAACAGACCAAACGCCAACCGCGCCGCGCTGACGATTTGGAGCCGTTTCTCGTTCGCGGTCGCCCAGTGGATCAGGTCGCGGAGCCGCCAGGGGGAAATCGTGAACCACATGCCGGCCAGAATCCAGAGGTAGGCCCAAACCGAGATGACGAGCCGCCATTGCGAATCGTGCCAGCGCGCGGTGTCCAGCATCAATTTGGCGATCAAGAGCAGGACGATCGACAGCCCGCGCACGGCCAGAAAAT
>Ga0194132_10011973_pt1 | contig 10951 bp, 9 predicted proteins | sample TA2KigOf80mmetaG_FD_148612 | JGI IMG/M metagenome (GOLD analysis project Ga0194132, IMG submission 148612) | Freshwater microbial communities from Lake Tanganyika, Tanzania - TA2015054 Kigoma Offshore 80m | ecosystem: Environmental > Aquatic > Freshwater > Lake | place: Tanzania: Lake Tanganyika... | reverse complement strand
CGGCGGACGTGCCGGCGTCGGCTTCGCGTGCGGCGGGCGCGCCGTCGGTCGGCACGGTGTGGCGCGTGATGGCCGAGCGCATGACGCAGAGCTGGACGACGGTGCCGCACTTCTACCTGGTGCGCGAGGTCAACGCGAGCCGGCTGATCTCCTGGCGCGAGGCGGCGGCGAAGCGGACCGGCGCGAAGATCACGTACACGGACCTGCTGGTGAAGCTGGTGGCGGCGGCGCTGGTCGAGCATCCGCGGGTGCGCGTGTCGTGGAAGGACGGCGCGCTGATCCAGCACGACGAGATCAACATCGGCCTGGCGGTGGCGATCGAGGACGGGCTGGTGGTGCCGGTGATCCATCGCGCGGACACGCTGTCGCTGGCGGAGATCGCCGCGCGCCGCGAGGAGCTGGTGACGCGCGCTCAGTCGGGCAAGCTGCGCCCGGCCGATATCACGGGCGGCGTGTTCACGATCTCGAACCTGGGGATGTACGGCGTGGACGCGTTCAACGCGATCGTGAATCCGCCGCAGGCGGCGATCCTCGCGGTTGGGCGCATCGCCGATCGCGTGGTGCCGGTGAACGGCCAGCCGGCGGTGCAGCCGACGATGGTGTTGACGCTGTCGTGTGACCACCGCGCCATCGACGGTGCGCGCGCGGCGCAATTCTTGGAGTTGGCCGCAGCTTTCGTAGGAGAACCGCTCGCCCTGTGGCCGTAGGCCGCTTCGGGCGAGTTTCTTTCGGCGGGGCGCGGGTGACTATCTCGGACGACGACCTCAAGGCTGGGATCGCGCGGCTTAGCAGGCACGCCTTTGAATCGTTTGCTGTTGATTTCCTTTCGTCTGCATCAACGTCGTACGAGTGTCTCCGACCGTTGGACGATGTTGGGGAAGATGCCTTCTACCAGCCGCTTCTTGATTCCTATGGCGGCTCAATCCACGACGTTTACCTGTTTCACTTTCCATCATTGGAGCTCTTTCGGCCAACGCAGGATCTGACGATGGATGATCCGGCACTCATTCGCCAGCTCGTCAAAGTCCGTAATCAGTATCACGGCAAACGCGGGCAATGGGGAATGGTCTCGCCTTGGCTTCGGAGCGGCCGCGCGCTCAACACGCTGGCCTTTGTGACAAATGTCTACGGCCTCGAATCACCGGTCTATCACGACATGCTCATACCGGCATATCAGAAACTCAAAAGATTCTACGGCCTCAAGAGCTCCCGCGTTGTTCTCGGTAGCCCCGACTCTTTTGTAGAGAAGTCGCCCGAGAAAGCCCGGCGAGCCTTCGAGAGGGTCGCTAAAGAGCATCGTGACGGCGTAGTGGTCGCGGTCACAGAAGACGACGTGTCGGTCCAGGACTTCATCGGGGAGAGGCCTATTGGGCGCGGCCTGTTCTCCTCGAACGCGGCTCCGTACGAGCCAGTGTTCGTGGGCATAGCTCTCCGGCAACGTCGGGTTCTTCACGAGTTCGAGCAGCTTCTCAAAAGGGATTCTTTGGAGTCCGAGCTTGAGGGTTTCTTGACGGCTCACTATCGAGACCTGTTCGGACCGCAATACGACCGGATCGAGACGCAGCTCTGGCTGCGATTCCCTGCGCTTGACATCGCGGGCAAGGACAGACGTCTTGACGTGTTCCTTCGAAATAGTGTCATCAACGATTGGGAGCTTGTCGAGCTGAAGCGACCCGCTGCGGTGTCACGAACTCATCGTGATATGCAGATACTGACGCAGGAGGTGCTCGGCGCCATCCACCAAATCAGAAACTATGCGCGAATCCTTGCGCAAGACCGTGTAAAGAGACATTTCGCGGCGTTGGGCATTCAATACTACGAGCCGCGCCTAAGCATCATCGTAGGTCGGACGCCGCAGATACCGCACGACCAGTGGCGTTGGCTCCGGGAAAGTAACTCACGTGAGGTGAAGATCGCGACGTACGACGACGTCCTTGGTGAACTGCGATCACGCGTCCATGACCGCTTCCTCGCTGTCAAACATGCGTACGAGGCGCTCGGCGGTGCAAGAGGGCAGTAGCATCTCTTCGAGGACGCTACGCCTTCCGGTGTACTAAGAAATGGCCCTCCTTCGGCGTTCGCTCGCGCATCTTTAGGCCACGTACTTCAAGCTCTCCTGAGTCTCTGAGTTCGGCAATAAGTTGCTTAACGTCACTCTCCCAAACTAACGGCATCTCCAGGAGACTCGTCAAGGCATCTTCATACAGGATGATCGACCTGCTTAGCAGTAGGCTGTGGAGTCGCGTTCGCGCGCTATGCCGCTGTCTTGCGCGTTCTTCTGTGAAAGGGGACGGGCCCGACGAAGCAACCGCCGCGGCGAACAGCTCGTTTTGACCGCTCCGCTCCACACGGTTGTCCTGTTTCGCTGCTAAGCGAACGCGCTCCTGTTCTTCGACGGCCTGTTTCTCGACGGCGCGGAATTCGCGCAAACCCTTTGGATGCCGAGTTCCGTAGATCAGATAGAAATACGCTCGGTCGGCGGTAGGTTTTAGAATTCGCGTTGAAGTGACGTGCGCAAAGCTTCCCGCGGTACGCATTCGCTCACGATAGAACTCTACAATTGAGTCTTCGCGTCGCGCGGTAGCTTTCGTAGCGATCTCCCACCCTGGTCCGCCGAACAGTTCTGTAAATGATGCGCTGATCTCGGGCCTCGAGTCCTCGAGGAAGCGGTTGATATGATCGAACATGAAGTTCACCAGCACTTCGCCGGGGCGGTGTTGGAGGATCGCGGCAATCCTCTTAAGGCCGAAGCCACTCCAGCCCGTCGGATCGATGAATACCAGCGCGAACGCTGTACCGACGAAGCGAAGGAACTCCGGAATTGCCGCTTCGAACTGTCCATGTATCGCTCGAATCTCGATGTCCGTGACGCTCTGAACTACCTTATCGAGTGCCCGAAAGGCCGCGGCGTCGCTCTCGATGAATAGACACCGGATTCGAGGGGTCTTCCCACCCGTGGCCAGCCCAGCGCGGACTTCACGTAGCTTCTCGATCGCGATCATGAACGATGTGTCTTGCAGTGTCTCGTCTGATTTCCATGGTCCTGAAAATCCATCGACGTAAACGAAGTCTTTCGCGAAGGAGCCAATGTTGTAGGTGACTCGTTCCAGGTACCGCTCTAGAAAGAAATGCTTCAGGTAGGTCTGTTCACGGCCTCGGTAATAGTCCGCCGGCTTCATCGCGCCAGGTATCTTGCTGAACGTGTCCTGTGGTCGGCGCCCACGTCTTATGCACGAGCTATGACGAGGGGCGCTGCACTCGTCAACGCCGAGGGCTGTCTGCCTGTCAGGCGCCGGACGCTGTGAGCTGCATCTCCGGCTATCTGATCGGCGCTACCCAGGAGGCAGTGGCAGCCACGGAACCGCAAACCGAGCGCTCGCCACAGGGCCGCATCTTCCTTGCACAGCGCAGGAACGATCGAGCTCGTAAGTCTTTCTATTGCAAAGCGGAACAGTTCAAGTTGCCTTCTGAAGGGGATCCGGTATTTGAAGCCCGATGGATCGCGGTCCTCGCTTAGGTACTTGAAGATGCGGTCGTCGCGCCCATTCTTTACTGCAGAGTTTCTTAGCGAAGTGGCAGACGTCGCGCGGAGGGCCCCGAGGGTAACCATCTCAGGGTTCACGGAGTTGATCTCACGGATGGCTGTCGCATAACCGGACTGCCATTTAGGATAGGGAACCATAGGGTCTAGTCTAAAGCGTATCGGCCAGCCGGCTGCCTTCATTCGTCGTGCGGCGTCGAACCGCTTAGAGGGGGCGGGGGTGCCGGTCTCCCACCGCCTCGCGACATGTTCGGAGTTCACCGACCAGGAGAAGACAACCTGCGGCGTCGCGGCCAGTTCGAGCGCGTAGTCCACCTCTGTCGACTTGGTTAAGAAGATCAGCTTGTGGCGCGATTGCGCCGCAAAGCGCGGCACTAGCCAATGTGTTAGAGGGCGCCCCGTCACCTTCTTGTATGCCCTCTCGAACACGAGGCCGTCTTGTAGCTCACCGACGATCATCATCTTCGGTATCGGATCCTGCAGCCACCGGTCCACTTCCTGGAGCATGTCGTCCGTATTTGTGTACACCAACCCGTAGAGCTGATCGGGATGGAACCGGAACCAAGGCGTCGTTTGTAGGAAGCAGTACGAGCAGCGATACGGGCATCCCCCAGCCGGGACAAGCTGCCAGAATCTGAAGCACACGATTCCTGACCCTTCGCCAGGGCCGTGAAACCGACGAATGAAGCTGGACGCTCTACGTGCTGTCAGCATGCGACCTCCGTTGCGTGCGAACGCGGCGGCGAAGTAGGACGCGCCGGCCGTTCTCTATCGAAGCGGACGAGGGCGCATAGTGACGCAAGAGTCCGATCACTACCCCTTGGACCACTGCGGAGTCGGTGCGAATGTCGATCGGTCGAAAGTTAGGATTCTCGGCTACCAGAATCGCTCGGTTGCCGCGGAGTCTCAGACGCTTAAGCGTCGTTTCTCCGTCGATTGTTGCAACCACTATGTCGCCGTCATTGGCGGTCTGTTGATGACGTACGACCACATGATCGCCATCGAGAATTCCCGCGCCCTGCATACTCTCGCCAGCCACCAAGACCGCGAAATGTGTTCCGGCGCGAATCCAGTCTGCGGGCACAGCAACACGAGCTTCGCCGCTTTGCTCAGCAGGAGTTGGCACACCCGCAGTGACGTGGCCCACAACGGGGACTGCCACCGCCGCGGCCCGATAGCTCTTGATCCGCAGTGAACGATGGCCGCCCGCGCCGGAGCGGTCGAGGTATCCCTTCTGCGTTAAGGCACGAAGGTGGTCCCGGGCAGTGGCTGTCGATGCCCAACCGAATTCGGAACAGAGGTCCCTATAGGTCGGCGGCGGCTCTCCGGAATCAGCGCGCCTGCGAAGGGCCTCGAGAACCCGCAGTTGAATCGCAGTCAGATTCGACGCCATGAGTGTCTATACCACCCAATTGAGTGGTAACGCAATATGGGCCCGTGGTTCGAGGATGCGCTGGCGCTTCGCGTTGCCGCCGCGGCCGCTTGGTCTATCAGCCCGTGGCACGTGAATAGCGAAAGGCGGTGGCGATGATGGTCCTGACGCTGGCGTGCGACGACCGCACGAGCGACGGAGCGCGAGCGGCCGCGCTGATGTCATCGCTGGCTGACGTGACCCAGCAGGCCCTCGGTCCATGCCACATGCCCGCTACTTCGGCACCCGCTCCATCGCAGCGGCGCTGTCGAGTCGCGCAAGCATCTGCTGCACGCCCAACACCGTCCCCGTCGCCTGGACCTCATTCAGACCGTCGCGCATTAACGCCTGACCGTCGCCGACGGCGCCCTTCGCGGCCAGCACCGTCCCGCGCGTGAAGCGCGCCAGCGCGGTGAGGCGCGGAAAGTCGCTCGCTATCGCGAGCACGGCGTCGGCGTCGCTCAGCGCGGCGTCCCACTGACGCAACGACACGAGCAGCTCCGCCCGCTGGTGTAGCGCCTCCGCCAGGCCGTAGGGGTGCTTCAACGTGCGCGCCATCGCGACGGCTTCGTCGGCCTGGACGCGCGCCGGCTCCTCATACCCCAGCGCCAGCAGCACGTGCGCCAGCCGCGCGTGGCAGTTGACCGCGTAGTTCCTCGTCGCCCCCGGAATCGCGCGCGGCCCCGCGTGACGCTCAGGATCGTAATAGGTGAGCGCGCGCTCGAAATGCGACCGCGCGGTCACGTGATCGCCGACGTTCTGCGCCGCCACGCCCACCGCGCGGTGGCCCGCGAGTAACAGCCCCGCGTCCTTCGCGCGCTCCGCCAGCGCCAGCAGCTCGTTCGCGAGACGCATCTCCTCCGCGTGCTCGCCACGCACGCCGCGGAACGCGTACAAACTCTGCAGCATCGCGAATTGTTTCGTCACGTCGCCCACCGAGCGCGCCAGCGCTTCGCTCCGCACCAGGATCGGCTCCAGCTCGGGCGCCGCGTGACCCTTCGCCGCCACCCACGCCAGCGACAACGCGATCAGCAAGTCGAGCTCCTCGACGTCGCGCTCACGCGACACCGCAAGCCGCCCCAGCGCCACGAGCCCACGCTCCAGGTGATCGATCGCCTCACGATCCGCGAAGCGCTGCGTGGCGACCGACGCCGCCAGCTTGTGATAGCGCACCGCGCGCTCGTCGTCGCGGCTCTGCTCGAAGTGCACGGCCAGCGCCGCCGCGCGCGCCTCCGGACGCGAGGCCCACCCGAGCTCCTCGCGCAGCCCGATCCGCTGGTGCAGCGCCATCCGGCGCGACACGCCGAGCCGCGCGTACACCGCCTCCTGGTACATCGCGTGACGGAAGCGGAAGCGCCCGGCCACCGTGCCGTCGGGCCATTCCTCCGCGCCCGCCGCCTGCACGAACTCGCCGTTGCGCGCCAGGCGCGCGTAGCGATCCTCCAGCGCCAGCACCGCCGCATCCAGCGCCGCCGCCGCGGACGCCGTCGAGAACTCCGCGCCCGCCACGCTTGCCGCGTCCAGCGCGCGCTGGTCGTCCTCACTCAGCGCTTCGAGCTGCTGCTCGATGAGCTTGCGCACCGTCTCCGGCATGCCGCCGGACACCGCGGCCACCGCGTCCCGCGCGCGCTCCGCGGAAAGCAGGCCGCCGTGCACGAGCTGATCGACGACCGCCACCATGAAGAGCGGACTGCCTTCGGTGCGACGGTGCAGCGCGCCCGCCAACGCACCCAGCGCCTCGCCGCTCCATCCCGCGCGCCCGGCCACGTAGCGCTCCACCGACGGCGCCGCGAGCCCGTCGAGCGGCAGCGCGGTGCAGAGCCCGTGCACCGCGAGGTCGTGCGCCACCGTGCGCAGCGGGTGCTTGCCGACCTCGACCTCGATCGAGCGATACGTGCCGATGATGAGCAGCTTCGCGGGCTCGCGGCGCCGCGCCACGTAGGACAGCAGCTCCACCGTCGCGGTGTCGCTCCAATGCAGGTCTTCGAGCAGCAGCACGAGCGGCTCGTCCGCCGTGAGTGCCTCCAGCGCCTCGACCAGCTCGCGCAGCGTGCGATCGCGCGTCGCGCCCGCCACCCGCGTGCGGAGCTTCGTCACCTCGGCGTCGCGCAGGAGCGCCGGCATCTGCACGAGCCACGTCGGCGCGCGCTTCGCGAGCACGTCGCGCACGCCGGCGTCCGACGCGCAGAGCCGCCCCAGCGCGCTCAGCACCGGCAGGTGCGCTTCGGCGGCGCCGTACGGCTCCACGCACTCGCCGCGCACCACGCGCACGCCGCGCGCGGACAAGCCGCTCAGGAACGCCTCGACCAGCGTCGTCTTGCCGATGCCCGACTCGCCGGTCACGAACGCCACCCGCCGCTGCCCGCCTCCGCGTCGCCGAGCAGCACGCGCAGGCGCAGCAGCTCCGCATCGCGGCCCACCAGGCTCGAGCGCGTGTCGCCGGACACCGCCTCAGAAGGCGCGGTCGCGATCCACCGATAACCCCGCTTGTGGACGGTCTCGATGAACCGCGGCTGCCGCGGGTCCTCGTCCAGCGCGCGGCGGATCTCGCGCAGACAGGCCGTGAGCGAGCCGTCTTCCACGGCGATGCCGGGCCAGTGCGTCTCGAGGAGCGCCTCGCGGGTGACGAGCTGACCCGGGCGCTGGGCGAGGGACCGTAAGACCGCGAAAGTCTTCGCCCGGAGCCGGATCTCGGCGCGGCCGCGCCAGAGACGCTCCCCGGTGAGATCGAAGCGGAACGGGGGGAACAGGATCTCGTCGGCGGCCACGAGGCGCATCTTCGCCGGTCCCGAGGCCGGGATTTCAGAGAAATTTCAGAACCCCTGCAGGATTCCGCGGGCCCCTCCCGCCTACCGTGCGGCCCGTGATGACCGAGACCCCGACCGAGCTCGAAGCCGCGCTCGTCGTGCTCCGCGCCGAGCCGCGGGCGACGCACCTGGCGATCAGCCTCCAGGGCCTCCTCCTGATCGCGCGAGACGCGCTGCGGTCCGGCGACCCCGCCGACCGCGCGCTGCTCCTCCGGATGACCGACGACCGCGGCGAGCTGATGGACCGGCTCCGCCGCGATGCCGTGGACGACCACCTCATGACCTTGTTCGAGCGCGCGGTCAGTTCGCTGCGCCGGCTCGCGCAGGCCTAGCGCAGTGCACCTCAACGACGAAAGGCAGCGCTCCATGACGACCTGGACGCGGATGTTCCTGCAGGCGGCGGCGGTGGTCCTGGCCGCGTTCTTCGTGCTGATGCTCGCACCCGCGCAGGCGCGGGCCGAGAAGGTCACGATCATCTTCCACGCCACCGTGACGCAGGCGATCAACGCTGCGGGCATCACCGCCGGGATGCCGATCGTCGGCACCTACGACGTCGAGACGAACACGCGCAAGGACACCCTGAACGAGTACGCGTACTTCTCGCACGACGTCCCGCCGTACACCCTGGCGGCGGCGGTGGGGCCCCGCACGGTGGTGGCGGGGCAGGGCGGCATCGAGCACATCCTCAGCCTCAGCGACCCGCAGTACGCCGGAGCGCATTCGTACCGCATCGAGAACTGGTCATCGACCGGTGCCAGCGACATCATCGTCATCGATCTCCGCGACCCCTCGCGCACGGCGCTGGCCGCCCAGGCCCTCACGGCGAGCGCGCCGCAAGCGCTCAAGTGGGCGCACCGCAAGATCCTCCTCTGGTGGAACGGCGGCAACTCGTTCGTCGAAGGCGTCATCCAGGAGTTCGAGCTCGACGGGGTGTCGTGCCCGAGCGTGATGGGTTGCATCGCGAGCGCGTCGCCCGAGCAGCTCGCCGCGCTGAAGGGTCCGAAGGGCGACAAGGGTGACACGGGTGAGAAGGGTGCGACGGGTGCGACGGGCGCGACGGGCGCGACGGGCGCGCAGGGTGCGGCCGGTGCGAAGGGCGACAAGGGTGACACAGGCGCGACCGGTGCGACGGGTGCGACCGGCGCGACGGGCGCCGTCGGCCCGATCGGTCCGCAGGGCGCAGTCGGTGCCCAGGGGCCGCAGGGTCCCGCTGGTCCGGCGGGCTTGACGGGTTCTGTCGGCCCCGCTGGTCCTGCCGGTGCCGCTGGTCCGAAAGGTGACACCGGTGCGACGGGCGCCGCGGGTCCGATCGGTCCCGCTGGTCCGCAGGGTCTGAAGGGCGACACGGGTGCGACGGGCGCGACGGGTCCTCAGGGTCCGGTCGGCGCGACGGGCGCTCAAGGTCCGAAGGGTGACACCGGCGCCACGGGTGCGAAGGGCGACAAGGGCGACATGGGCGCGCAGGGTCCGCAGGGCATCGCGGGCGCCGACGGTGCGCAGGGCCCGCAAGGTCTCGCGGGGGCCAAGGGTGACACGGGCGCAACGGGCGCCGTCGGTCCGATCGGACCGGCTGGTCCTCAGGGGCCGGCTGGTCCTCAGGGGCCTGCTGGTCCTGCGGGTCCGCAGGGGCCTGCCGGTGTCGCGGGGCTCACGGGCCTGCAAGGCCCCGCCGGTGCCACGGGCGCGAAGGGCGACAAGGGCGACAAGGGCGACGTCGGCACGTCCGACCTTCCGTCGGGCACGGTGGTCTTCCTGCTCAGCGGCACGCGCGCGCCGGCGGGCTGGTCGCTCATCGGCAGCGACGTCGAAGTGATCAACGCGGGGGGCGGCCGCCGGAATCAGCAGCTCAAGCTGGACATCTACCGGAAGATCTGACGCGCGCTCGCGCCACTCACGACGCCCCGGAGGTGGTGACGCCTCCGGGGCGTCGTGCGTTTGGCCGACGGGTGGCTGGCAATCGCGATGCATTTGCTCTCCGCGTCTACCGACACGACGGATTGCCAACATCGACGGTGCGCCACCACGACGAGAAGGAGTGCGTCATGGCCGATCAGTCCAGCAAGCGGCAGGGAGAGCGGCAGGAGCTCGCGACGCGCGGCGGCGACGAGCGCGGACTCAGCACGCGGCGCTATCAGGACCCGTTCGCCGCCTTCGACGATCTCTTCGAGCGCATGCAGCGGCAGTTCTTCGGCGCCTCGCTGCTCGGTGCGCTCATGCCCGAGCGCGGCGGCGACCGCGGCTCGCTCGCCCGCGCGCCGCGCATGGAGGTTCACGAGACGGAGGACGCGATCACGCTGACCGCGGAGATGCCCGGGCTCACGCGCGAGGACGTCACCATCGAGTGCCGGGGCGACGTCCTCACGATCCAGGGCGAGAAGCGGAGCGAGGACGAGCGGGACGGTGCCCGCACGCAGCGGTGGGTGTCGTTCTACCGGCAGCTCCCGATTCCCGAGGACGTGGACGTCGACCAGGGGCAGGCGTCGTTCGAGAACGGACTGCTCACGCTGCAGTTTCCCAAGCGTCAGGCGCGCGAGGCCTCACGGAGCATCCCGATCACCGGCGCGCAGGAGCAACGGGGCGCCGAAGGGCAGCCCCGCGAAGAACAGCGGGCCGCGTAGCGATGGCGACGGCGCGGGCGCCACGAAAGCGCCCGCGCCGTACCACCGGAGCCCATGAGACGCGCGCGTCGGTGCGCGCGCTACGGTGTCAGGATCGTCGAACCGGCTACGCGGCGCGGCGGAGGTCGGGGCGGTAGACGCCCTCTTCGTGGTCCGCGATCATGTCACGCCGCGCGAACAGCTTCACGAGGATGGCGCCCGCGATGAAGCCGCCGATGTGCGCCCAGAACGCGACGCCGCCGCCCTTGGCGCCGGCGACCGTCGTCAGCCCGCCGAGCATCTGGAGCACGAGCCACCAGATGAGCATCGTCCACGCGGGCAGCGCCGCGGTCGTGATGAAGAAGCCAAGCGGGATCAGCGTGTAGACCTTCACTCGCGGGTAGAGCACGAGGTAGCCGCCCATCACGCCGCTGATCGCGCCGGAGGCGCCGACCATCGGAATCGCGGACGTGGGGTCGAAGAAGACCTGGAGCATCGCCGCCGCGATGCCGCTGAGCAGGTAGAAGAGGATGAAGCGCGCGCGGCCCATCGAGTCCTCGACGTTGTTGCCGAAGAGGTAGAGGAACCACATGTT
>Ga0194132_10011971_pt1 | contig 10952 bp, 5 predicted proteins | sample TA2KigOf80mmetaG_FD_148612 | JGI IMG/M metagenome (GOLD analysis project Ga0194132, IMG submission 148612) | Freshwater microbial communities from Lake Tanganyika, Tanzania - TA2015054 Kigoma Offshore 80m | ecosystem: Environmental > Aquatic > Freshwater > Lake | place: Tanzania: Lake Tanganyika... | reverse complement strand
GGGAGAGGTGTCGAAAGAACTGCTGGAAACAGGCATGTTGTCAGTTTTCGTTTTTGTGCGATGGTCGAAAGAAGCCATCCGCAGGCACTGGCCCGCCCTCGGAAAGGGGATTCTGATCAAATCCGGCCCGGGAGTGAGGCGTTGGTGTATACTGTCGGGGTCCGGGAGACCCAAAATGGAAATCCCGGATATAATCGCCCTACCTCAGCCACTCCAAAGGAGACTCCTGATGAGACTCATTCTTCCCGCCCTGGCGAGCATCGCCTTGCCCATTCTCGCCCAGATGAATCGCGGAACGGTCACCGGCGCGCTCACCGATCCGGCCGGGGCGGCGATTGCCGGGGTTACCATCACCGCAACCCAGGTGGAGACCAACCTTTCCACCTCGACGGTCTCGACGGAAACCGGCAACTTCACATTGGCTTCGCTCACCATCGGGACATACCGCATCGCAGCCGAGGCGCCGGGTTTCAAGCGCTCCGTCCAGGAGCAGGTGGTGGTGACCTCGGGCGTCACGCTGCGGCTCGACATTCAGCTTCAGTTGGGCAGCGTGAGCGAATCGGTTGAGGTGCGCGGCCAGGCCTCGCCGCTTGAAACCGAATCGGCGCGCGTGGGCACCAACATCACGAACAAGCTGGTTGAGGATCTTCCCCTGGTGGTGAACGGCCAGATCCGGAACGTTTTCAACCTGGCGATCATCGCGCCTGAGACCCGCACCGCTAACGGCTTCCGCATCGGCGGCGGCCAGGGCTCCGGCTGGGACATGCTGATGGACGGCATGCCTCTCACCAGCGCCTCCACGCAGTATCAGACCGAACGCGCTCCCATCAGTTCGGTCTCAATCGACGCCATTGAGGAGTTCACTGTTGAAACATCGGGCATGAAAGCCGAGTTTGGCCGCGCCATGGGCATGGTGAGCTTTGAAACCAAGTCCGGCACCAACAAGCTGCACGGCAACGTATTCGAGTTTCTGCGCAACGACAAACTGGACGCCCGCGGCTTCTTCGCCCAGCGCCGGCCCATCCTGAAGCAGCACGATTTCGGCTTCACCGTGGGCGGCCCGGTACGCATTCCCAAGGTCTACAACGGCCGCGACAAGACGTTCTTCTTCGTCAGCTACGAAGGCTTCCGCAACCGCACGGGCCAGCGCCCGGGGTTCTTCACGGTGCCGCTGCCCGGTATGTACGAAGGCGACTTCCGCGGCTGGACCACGGCCACCGGCGCAACCATCCCCATCTTTGATCCGGCCTCGACGCGGCCCAACCCGAGCGGCGCGGGCTTCGTTCGCGACGCCTTCGCGGGCAACCAGCTTCCCCGGTCGCGTTTCTCGCAAGTGGCTTCGCGCTACATCGGCCTGCGGCCTCAATCGATGGTAGCGAACCTGCCCGGACCGCGCCTGAACTTCTTCAACGACGCCGGCGCCGAGATTCAGCCCTGGGACAAGATCTCCGTTCGCCTGGATCATCAGTTGACCGCCAAGGATCGCATCTCAGGCCTCTATCTCAACGGCCACTGGGACATCGACTATTCGGCGGGCGTGGCGCCGGGGCTGCCCAGACCTTTCAACGGAAGCGCCGTCTGGGCCCGGCGGAATGCCAGCGGACGCTTTTCCTGGGACCGGACCATCAGCGCCCGGGTGCTGAACTCCGTCCGCGTCTCCTATCAGCGCGAACAGGGCACGGTCACAACGCTCAATTCCGTGAACCCGAACGACAAGTGGAATGAGAAGCTGGGCATTCGAAACACTCCCGGCCCGGACCGTGGGCTGCCCGGACTCGGCTTCACCGAATACACCGGCTGGAGCGGCAACGGCTGGGGTGTCGACAAGGGCCGCAACCTGAACATCAACGAGGACCTCACCATCATCAGCGGCCAACACGCCTGGAAGATGGGCTTCTTCCATGCTCGCGATGCCTGGTTCGGCGGCGGACAGCACCGGCCGAATGGCAGCTTCAACTTTTCACAACTGGCGACGTCGATCCCCGGCGACCAGTCGTTGAATTCGGGCAGCGCGTTCGCCTCATTTCTGCTGGGATACTCCTCTTCCACCGGGCTTGAGACGCCGCGCATGGTGGTGCAGAAGTGGAAGTATTGGGGCGGCTATATCCAGGACGACTGGAAGGTGACGCCGAAGCTCACGCTCAATCTGGGCTTGCGCTACGAGTACACCCAGCCCATTGAGGGCGGGGCCTATGTCGGCCTCACCAACTGGGAGGAGTTGAGCGGCGGCAAGATCGAGGGATTCTCCAACTTCGACCCCACGCGGCCCAACCCCGCCGCGGGCAACCGGCCGGGCGCGCTGGTGTTTTCGGGCAAAGGCGAAGGGCGGGTCAATCCCATGTTCGATGGGTATCCCTGGGCGTTCGGACCCCGCGTGGGATTGGCCTACCAGGTACGTCCCGGTACGGTGGTGCGAGCCTACGGCGGCCGGTCCTTCGCGGCCGTCAAGACCACCGGCGGCTCCACGCACTTCGAGGGCCTGATTCTGAACATCAACTGGAACTCGAACGACCTGAGCATCACGGACTTCCCCGCCCTGCTCGACCGCGGCCTGCCCCCATGGACCAAGCCGCCGTTCCTGAGCCCGTCGTTCTCCAACGACATCAACACGTTCTTCTGGCAGAGGAGTGACGCCGGACGTCCGCCGGACTACTCGGCCTGGAACCTCGACATCCAGCAGCAACTGGGCGCCACGCTGGTGGCGACGGTGGGCTATAGCGGGACCAAGGGAACGCACCTGTCGAGCGGCATTCTGAACCTCAATCAGATCGACCCACGGTTCATCCGGCAGTACGGCATCAACCTGCTGCGCTCCGGCATCAACTCGCCGGCGGCACGGGCGGCCAATATTCCGATTCCCTATCCGGGCTTCAACTCCACCGTGCAGCGCGCCCTGCAGCCCTTCCCTCAGTTTCAAGGCGTCTTCACCGCCGGTGGACAGCCGTCCTCGGTGGGCGAACGCACGGGGAACTCGTCGTATCACGCCCTGGTGATGAAGCTGGACAAACGCTACTCAAACGGGTTGACCGTGCTGAGTTCCTACGTCTTTTCGAAGCTCTTCAGCGATGCCGAAACGGCTGCAATCTCGTCGCTTGGCGCGATGGATCACTATAACCGGCGCCTGGAAAAGGGCCTGAGCGGCGACGATCAAACGCACCTGTTCCGCAACGCGTTCTCCTACGAACTGCCGTGGGGGAAAGGACGGCCGCACGCGATGAACGGAGCCAAGGATGCACTACTTGGCGGGTGGGGCATTTCGGCCTTCATGAACTACGAGTCCGGAACCCCCATGGGCGTCGGCCCTGGCATCAGCCCCATCGGCACCTCGAACCGGCCCTTCGTCACCTCCTACACCAACTGGCGGGCCAGCTACACCGGCAAGTTCGATCCGTTCCGCGATGTCTGGTGGGACCGCGCCGCCTTCCAGCAAGGCATCTCAACCGAGCGGCTCAACAGCGAATTCGGGAACGCAACGCGGCTCAACCCCAAGGCCCGCACACCGTGGATCCTGAACGAGAACCTGACGGTTTCAAAGAAGTTCACCGTGGGCGAACGCGTTCGGGCCACGCTGCGCTGGGAGTCCTTCAACCTGCTCAATCGGACCCGGTGGGGCGGTCCGAACTCCACCATCACGGCGGCGACGTTCGGGCTGATCCGCAACCAGGCGAACACGCCACGGCAGATGCAGATCGCGCTCAAGGTCGATTTCTGACACTCGCCGCGCTGTTGCTGGCCGCCCAGTCGCTGTTCGACCAGGCGGCCGAGGACTACCGGCAGGAGCGTTTCGCCGAAGCGGCGGAGAAGCTCCGGCGGGTGGCGAAACCCGGTTTCGATGCGCGGTTCCTGCTGGGGGCGGTACTGATCCGGCTGGATCGGGCCCCGGAAGCGCTGCCCGAACTCGAGGCGGCTCTGCGGCTGCGGCCGGAACACCTGGACGCCCGCAAGCTCCTGGCGTCGGAGTACTTGCGCCTGGGGCGCCACGCGGCGGCCATTTCCCTGATGCGCGCGCACCTGCGGGACGAAGAGTGCTACCTGCTCTACCTGCAGGCCCACCACGACCGCGGGGAGTTGGAGGACCTGACGGCGGCGCTCCGTCTGGCGCGCACAGCGGCGGCGCGGTATCCCCGTTCGGCGCGGGCGCATGCTTATCTGGGCTACGCGCTGGGGGAATCGGGGCATTTCGCGCAGGCGCGGACTCACCTGGAGCGTTCCTTCACCCTGGATCCAGAAGATCCCCTGGCTCCGGTGCTGCTGGCAGCGGTCCTGCTTACCCAGGGGGACCGTGCCGGAGCGCTCGAAGGATTCACCGCCGCGGCCGCGCGGTGGCCTGAGTTCGCCGAAGCGCGACTGGGACGAGGCCGGGCTCTGGCAGCCCTGGAGCGGCTGGAGGAAGCCGCCACCGAACTCGAACTGGCGGCCCGCATGGCGCCCGCCATGCCACGGATTCCACTGGAGTTATCCAAGGTCTATGCACGCCTGGGCCGGACGGAGGAAGCCGGCAGGGCGGCCGCCCGATTCCGCGAACTGTCGGGAGCCAGTGTAAGAAAGACACCGTAGCCGCGACAGTTCGAAAAAAAACTGGGAATTTTCCCTCGCCCGGCGCACTTGTTTATGGAAGCAAGATTGCACGAAGTGCTAAACGAGGTGTTTCATGCGCAAGGCGAGTGCACTTCTGGTGAGCCGCGACGCGGAAGATCACCAGATCCTGACCAAGCTGCTCAACAGCCGCCACTGCATTACAATCTCGGCGCAAGGGCTGCGGGACGGTCTGGTTCAACTGTCGGCTGTCGCCCACCGCGTGCTGATTTGCGATAGCGATCTGACGGACGGTTCGTGGCGCGACCTGTTGAACGAACTGGCCACAATGCCCAATCCACCGAAGCTGATTGTTACGTCTCGACTGGCGGACGAACAACTGTGGGCCGAGGTGCTTAACCTGGGCGGCTACGACGTGTTGGCGAAACCGTTCGAATCCGAGGAAGTGGTGCGGGGGGTAGGCCATCTGCTGGACCAGCCGCCGCGCGTTCTGGCAAACCTTCGGGCGACCGCCTGACCGCGGATCGAATCAAAACTCCACACGCAGTCCAAGCTGGATCTGCCGCGGATTGGCGAACTGGGCCGTGATCACGCCAAAGGTGGCCGGCGTGAAATAGCTGGTCGCCGGATCGGCGAACTCAACGCGGTTGAAGGCATTGATCATGTCGAACGAGAACACAGCCCGCACGCGTTCCGAAATCGTGGTTCGCTTGCCGATGGAAGCGTCGTAGTTCCACCGCTTCAACCCCCGGGCCACATCGCGGCCGTGACGGCCATCCTCACCGATACGCACATGCCTGACGCTGGCCAGAACGGCGGCCGGGTTCGCGAATACATTCATGCCGCTGCCATTGCGCGCCGGATCGGCGTTGATGCCAGCCGTGCCCGAACCCCTGCTGCCCCGATTCACGGTGGTCGAATAGTCGAAGCCGGCCCGGAGCGGAATCATGCCCGCCGCCAGCCCCGAAAACGCCTGCGCTCCTCCGAATGCCTGTGCATGCTGGCCGATCAGCAACGGGAAGCCGCTTGAGGACTGGAACAATCCCGAAATGTACCAACCGTTGGTCAGTCGGTCGAGCGCTGCCCGGCCGCTCCGACAAACCGGCAGTTCGTAGAGGTGTGTCGCGTTGAACACGTGCCGGCGGTCAAAGATGGCCGGGCCCCAGTCCACCGAATAGTCGAACGGCGTCGACGAGGAGCCCGTGTTTTCCTGATTCGTACCGTACTCGTCGAGCGTTTTTGACAGTGTGTAGTTCGCGGAAAACGACAGACCACGCGAGAATCGCCGCGCGACGCTTAGAAATCCGGCGCTATAAAACGACTCACCCGATGCACTTCGCATCGAGTTGGTGATGATCTGCCGGTTGTAGAAAGGGTTGTTCGCGCGCAGAGAATTGTTGATGAAGTTGGTCAGATTGTTCCACTGGCCTTGATTGAACTCCGCGGTCCGCGCCGCGGCCAAGCCTTGCGTACACGTGGGATTGCAGATTGATGTGCCGCGGAGCTGGTTCTCGAAGAACGGCTGAGGCCGCACGCCGGCGCCTGGGGTGCCCGTGCGGATCTGGTCGGCCACAAGATTCATGGCCTGCCCGAGCGTCTGGCTGGAAGCTGGATCCGCGAACATGTATGGCACGGAGTTCAACTCATTCACCTGCTGGAGTTGGTTGCTGATTCGGGCAACGTAGCCCACTTCCACAATCAGGCTTCCGGGCAGTTCCCGTTGTATCGTCAGGTCCACGCTTTGGGAACGCCCCATCGTACGAAGCGGATCGGTGACATTCGAGATCGCTTCACCGGAGATGCCCGGAGTCACCGGCACCGCCGCTTTCGGCAGCACCGGCAGATTCACCCGGGAGCCGTCCACGCCGATGCGGAAGGCGTTGGCAGCATCGCTGGTGTTGGCACAAGTGCCATCAATGCGCGGCGCCACGCAGAGCGCGGTTTGCGCATAGGCCGGCGCAAGACTGGGGCCGCTTTGCGTGATGCCATTCAGGCGATCGAATGAAACGCCATAGCCTGCGCGGATCACGGTCCGCCGGTTTCCCATCAGTTTTCCGAGCCAGCCGGAAGCGCCCGGGTTCCATGCGGCGGCGAGGCGCGGGCCGAAGTTGTTTCTATCCATGTCCCACGGCGTGGAGCGCGCGGCGTTGCCCAGCGGCGCAAATCCCAACACCGGATTAAACGTCTGGCCCTGGCGCGCCGCGGCCGCGCGGTCCGCAAAATAGGCGCTCGTGGTGATGGGTTGGCCGTTGGCGTTGTTCTGCATGATCACTTGCCCAAATTTGGCGCGGGGCGGTGCCTGGAGGGTATAGGTCAGCCCGGCTGTCAGCGTCAGAGTGGAACTGATGCGCCAGATATCGTTGACATAGGCCTCGTAGTTCTCCCACCGCGAGGCCTGCCGCATTCGGGTTCCGGGAGGTAGCGGATTCAAGTCGCCATCGAAAACCATGAGCTGTGTCGCGCGATCCACCATGCCCAGCCCAGCTCCGAAAAGCGTGTTCCAGCGCGTTACGTCGCCGGCTTGCAGGCAACTAACGCGCAGCGTGGCGCTGCAGGTAGCCGGCCGGTGCGCCGCGCCAATGCCCGCCGCAGCGCCTGCCACGATGTCGTAGACGGGCGCTACCAAGCCCCCGGAAGTCTTGTCATCGCGATCCGCCACCATGGCGATTCGCTGAAACATGCCACCCGTTTGCAGCGCGTGATTTCCCTTGATCCAGGTCAGGTTGTTCCCGATCTGGTACGTCTGGTCGCGGGAACTGCGGCTGCGCGCCCGGAGGATGTCGACGTCGATTCCGCTATCCAGCGTGCCGGGAGCAACCGCCATGGCGGCACCCGTTCCCGGCACTTGCGGAAAGGGCAGGATGCGCCGGTAAGCCCAGTAGTTCCGTTTGTATCCGAACACAAGTTCGTTGACGAGGTTGGGGCTGAGATTGCCCAGCAACTGCGCAGTGAAGTAGCGCGGCTCCACGGGTGTCCGCCCGCCGGTGCGGATCTCGCCGCTCGCCCCACGTAGAGGAAAGTCCTGTTCCGGAGCACCGGTCCGCCCAGGGATGTTCCGTAGCGATTGTCTTTCAGTTCCGGACGCCGGATGCCGAGCCGGTTGAAGGTCCAGGAATTGGCGTTCAGATTGTCGTTCTGGTGATACCAATAAGCGGACCCGTGCAAGTCGTTCGTGCCGCGTTTGGTGATCATGCTGACCTGTGCGCCCATTGACCGTCCAAACGCCGCATTCGGATTCGTAGTCAGAATTCGGAACTCCTCAACGCTCTCGAGCGGCACCGGTATGCTGGGCGTTGAACTCGCAAAATCAATCGCTGCCCGAACGTAGGTGCCCGAACCGGCGACCGTATCCGTAGCGTCGGCACCATCCAGGTGAAAGGCATTCTGATCTGAGCGCGCACCGGCCACTTGGCCGTGATTGGCAGGCGATGCGAGCCCCCGGGAGGGCGCCACCAGGGGTTGAATGGCGAACAACGCCCCAGCACTCCGGTTGATGGTGGGCACTCGCAATGCCGGTTCCCCCTTCAGTACGGCTCCGACCGTGGCGTCGAGCGTCTGGAGTTCGACACTGGCCCCCGGAGTAACCGTGATCGCCTCGGCGATCACACCGACTTGCAACGCAATCTCAACGTTGGAACTCTTGGCCACCTCAACGCGGATATCCTCGGCGATCAATGGGCGAAACCCCTGCTTGAAGGCAGTCAGCCGATACGTGCCCGGCAGGACTGACGTGTAAACGAATTGACCCTCCGCGTTGGACTCGGTCTGGCGCCCGGATCCGGCGTTTGCCTCGCGCAAGGTCAATTGCGCGCCAGGAACGGCGGCTCCGTTCGGATCGGTCACAATGCCGATCACTGTTCCCGTGGCCGCCGTTTGAGCCACTGACGCCACAGGCGCCACGGCCAGCAGTAGCCCATAGCCAAAGACACGCATCATTGATAGTTGTACTCCTCTCACTCGAACAAGAAACTCCGGAAACCCGAGCGTACGACACAAATCGTTCATTGGAAAGGGATATTTGGGGCGTGTCCGCTAATGACCGGCTCACATCCGGATGATAAAATCGTTTTCGATGGTGAGTCCCGCTGCGGCTCCGCCAGGCGAGCGTAGAAAGCTCGACTCCTGGAAGCAGATTGCCGCCTACCTCGACAAGAGCGAACGTACGGTCCGGCGATGGGAGAAAACCGAAGGCCTTCCGGTCCACAAGCACGTACACCTTCAGCGGCCCTCGGTCTTCGCCTATCAGGACGAGATCGACCAGTGGCTGGACCAGCGGCGGCAGGGACCGGCGCCGTTGGTGGAGGCCACCAAGCCGGCCGTTTCGAACCACGTGGCCCTTTGGGCGGCGGGACTGGGAGTACTGGCCGCCCTGGTGACATGGCTGTTGTTGCCAAAGCCGGAACCGACTCGCACGTTGGTGTCCGCACCGTTCACGGCGTTCGCGGGTGAGGAGTACAACGCGACGTTTTCTCCCGACCGCAAGGCTATCGCCTTCTTTTGGCGGCGAGCCGAAGCCGGCCTCAGCGGTATCTACCGGAAACAACTCGACTCGAATTCGGACACGGCCTCGCCGATCAAGGTAGCATCGGACGAGTTAAACTTCAGCCCGGCCTGGTCTCCCGACGGGCGGTGGATTGCCTACCTTCGGCGCAACCCCGCGGGCGAGTACTGGCTCCGGCTGATGACGCCCGAGGGGGCCGAGGACCGTGCCCTGACGCTATTGGGCTCGCCGGGGAACTACAGCATTCATGTACTGAATCTCAGTTGGGGTCCCGACAGCCGGTGGCTGATGGTTCGGCCCCGGGCCGATCAAAAGACGATCAAACGCGTGACGCTCGACGGTGTGGCGATGGTGGTGGCGCAGTCGCACGGCTCCATTTACTCTCCCGCGGTCGCGCCCGCCGGCAAGGCGATGATCTATCAAAAGCGGGAGGGCGTGGCACGCGAAGGCTACTCCGAGGTTATCCTGCAAGACCTCGACGGCGAAGGATCTCCCGCCGGCGAACCGAGGACGATTTACCATACCTGGGGAGGCACCAGAGGTTTGGCCTGGAGCCCCAGCGGACGCGAAATTGTCATGTGCGCCGAGTTGCCGGGCCAAGGCTACCGTCTGTTTCGCGTCGCGCTTGACGGCAGCACCGAAAAGCAAGGAGTTCCGAATCCCTTGAGCGACCGGGACTGCATGACGGCCTCGATTTCCTCGCCGGCGCCGGACGGCAGCGCTTATCTCCTTTACGGGGCCGCCAGCCAGGTGGCATCCACAGCATTGTTCACCACATCGCTCGACAGGCTCCAACAGGAACGCGAATTCGCGCCGTCGAGCCGCGCCAGCGTGTTTCCGCGGTTTTCGCCGGATGGCCGCTCAGTGGCGTTTCTATCGGACCGGTCCGGCCAGCGGGAAGTCTGGCGTGCGGGCGCGGATGGAAACCAGGCGGTCCGGTTGACCACCGGAGCAAAGGCCCATTTGTCACTCGCATGGTCACCCGATGGGCGCCGGCTCATGTACTCCTCGGGAAGTTCCGGAGCGATGAGGATGATGGCCGTTTCGGCCGAGGGCGGCCCATCGGAATTGGTGCCGCTCGATGGCCAGCACATTGATTCCGCCCTTTGGTCCGAGAAGCGAGACCTTATCTACTACAAGTCCTCCAGCCAGTTGTGGCAGGCCCGGCCGGATGGCACCGAGCGGCGGGTCCTGTGGGAAGGCAACACGTTGAGGTTGGCCGGCGAAAGTTCCGACGGAAGGAGTCTGTTTGTCGTGTTGAACCCGTTCATCAGCCTCCTTCGAATTCCCCTGGACGGCGGAGCGGCCGAACGGAGCGAGGTACGGCTGGCTTCGTATCACACTGCGGTCACGCGGGAATGGCTGTACTTTGTGAAGGACGGTGATCGTGAGTTGTGCCGCATGCCGCGTGCGGGCGGAGCTCCGCAGTGTTTCGGCGCGCCCACGGCATTCGAAAAGAGCATGGACCTACACCTGACCCTGTTTGGATTCACCGTGTCTCCCGACGACAAGCAGATCGTGTGGTCCTGGCAGGAACCGCAAATCGATCTGGAGTTGATCCGCGACTTTCGATAAGTCGTGTTTGGGCTAGCCCGCTTTTCTCACGGCATCTGATCGCAGCCCAAACTGACGCCGCGGACAAGCTCGAAATGACTCGTGCGGATCCTCCGCGGGTGTCTCGGTCAGAAATTTGCGGCAAAATGGCTGCCGCATACCGTCGCTCGGAGCACCCGAAGGGTGAAAATGGGCCGTCCATACGCGCTTCTCCGGTCCGCTGCAAAAATGCGGAATGAATAAGTCCGGTGTTTGCTTCACGCAGTTTTTTCAGCAGCGCAGGTTCGCGTGAACTTGCGCAAACTGGGCCTGCCAGGGGTAGCTCGTCGCCAGTGACAAAACGATCCGGCGCACACTGACA
>Ga0194132_10011970_pt1 | contig 10955 bp, 10 predicted proteins | sample TA2KigOf80mmetaG_FD_148612 | JGI IMG/M metagenome (GOLD analysis project Ga0194132, IMG submission 148612) | Freshwater microbial communities from Lake Tanganyika, Tanzania - TA2015054 Kigoma Offshore 80m | ecosystem: Environmental > Aquatic > Freshwater > Lake | place: Tanzania: Lake... | reverse complement strand
ATCAACCTCCTCAAGAAAGAACAAACCCCCAAGCAAGGCGTCAAAGGAAAGCGCCTCAGAGCGGGCGGGGACAACGATTACCTCCTCCAGCTCCTATTGGGCTAAATTTAGATGCGTTTGCCCTGGGCTGCAGACACCTCCATCAAGCTTCATCGTCACATTCTGGTTCTGGCTGTATCCGCACAAGCAGTATTCGCACCGGCGAGGAAGGACACCAACATGGCAGATGCCAAAAATGCCTGGACCAGGATCGTTAGCGAGGCGACTTTTCAAAGCGACGTTCTTGAAACCTCCAAAACCGCTCCGGTACTGGTCGACTTCTGGGCCTCCTGGTGTGGACCCTGCCGAGTCTTGGGCCCCCTGCTGGAAAGACTCGCGGAAGAGTACGCGGGAGCCTTTGTCCTGGCCAAGGTAAACACCGAGGAGAATCCCCGATTGGCCATGGAATTCCGCATCCAGAGCATCCCGAACTGCATCCTTTTTCGAGATGGCCGACCCGTCGATCAGTTCGTTGGCGCCTATCCGGAGGCGGCGGTCCGGAACTTCCTAGCACCCTATTGTCCTTCCGAGGCAGACAAACTGTGTGCCCTTGCGGAGCGGCGGGCGCAGTCTGGCAACAGCGAAGAAGCTCTGAAGCTCTATGAATCCGTACTGATGCTGGAGCCCCGCAATGCGGCGGCACACCTGGCAGTGGCAAAGCTCTTGATCGGCAGCCATCGCACCGCCGAGGCACGCCAACACCTGGAAGCCATCTCTCTGGGCGATGCAGAGTATGACGGAGCCGTCCGTCTCAAAGAGGTTTTGGCCTTTCAGGACCATTGCACCGAAGCGGGAGGCGAAGCCGCCTGCCGCCAGAAGCTCGCCGCCAACCCCAGAAACCTCGAGGCGCGGCTGGGGCTGGCATCGTGCCTGGCATCCGAAGGCAAATATCGGGAAGCCTTGGAAGAATTTCTGGCGATTGTAGCGAAGGACAAGCGCTTCCGCGACGAAGCGGCTCGGAAGTCCATGCTTGCGATCTTCAGCCTGGTTGGAGAGCGCAGCGAGCTGGCGGAAGAATTCCGCCAGCGTTTGGCAAGAACGTTATATTGAGGCAGAGCAGTCCAAACCATCGCGCAGCAAACACGCCTATCTTTCTTTTTCTCCCGCCATCTTCATCAGAATCTTCCACACTGCGTCTCCAACGGGCATGACCGAAAGCCGAGCCATTCTGACCAGCTCGAAGTCCTTGAGTTGGTCATTGGCCTTGACTTCCGCCAGACTCACGGCTCGATCTAAACGGCGTTTCGGTCTTAGGTCAAATACCAACAGCTTGGGGTCATTTAGTTTCGGATCCGGGTAAGCCGCGCTGGCCACTTCGGCAATACCCACCACCGCTTTCTCCTCGCCCGTGTGGTACACGAGCGCGAGGTCGCCCTTTCGCACCTGCCGAATGTGCTTCAACGCCAGGTTGTTGCTGACGCCATCCCATACCGTGTGGCGGTCGTGTTCCAGGTCGCTGTAAGAGTAGACGGTAGGTTCTGTCTTCAAAAGCCACCCTGCCATGTTTCCTCCCTTCGCTAAAGAACTGTGCACTTCGAATGGGCTGCCGCCGCAAGCCAGCGGCGAATCATCGGAAGCCCACGGCCCACCGCACCGAATCCACCGGGTTGCCCTCACTTCTTTGGCTTAGATGGCCTCATCTCAACCGCACTCGGCAAGCAGCGCGGGTCGTGTTGCAGGAGCCCGACGACCACTTCTGCCACATCTTCCGGCGCCAGCTTCCAGGAACTCTCGCTGGAGACTTCGTGCCGCCCGAAGCGTGTGTTGACGCTGCCTGGCATCACGTAACTCACGCGAATGTTGTCGTAGCGCAAGTCTTGCATGATGGCTTCGCTAAACCCATTCAGACCGAACTTGGAAGCGTTGTAGGCCGATCCTCCCTTGAACGGATTCTTGCCTGCAAGACTACTGATGTTGATGATGTAACCTCCACCGCGTTTCTTCAGGTGCGGGATGGCTGCATGGCAGCAGTAGAAGACGCCCGTGAGATTGGTACCGATCACTTGGCGCCACTGTTCTGGCGTGATTTCGCTGACGTCGGCAAACAGGCCCACCGCGGCATTGTTGATCAGGATGTCGATTCCCCCGAAACGTTCGGCAGTAGACTCAACCAAAGCCTTGACCTGGTCGAGATCGCTCACGTCACAAACCATGCCTGCAATCCGGCCATCGGCGCCCGCTGACCATTCCTGAACGCAGCGGTCCAGGTCCGCTTTGCTCCTCGCGCAAATCGCCACCTTGGCCCCCCTCTCCAGGAGGCCATTGGCGATCGCTTTGCCGATGCCTTTCGTTCCGCCGGTCACAATCGCCACTCGATTCTGAATTCGGTTCATAAGCACCTCGCTGATTCCCACGGTTGATCGGCTCATCCCGATTGTAAGGCATGCCGCCATGCGCGCGGGGAGTGCACAATATCATCGCACAACCGGAACCGATCCTGGGATCCCGTCAGAGTCCTTACGTTCTCTAACGGGCGGGTCCGTGCTGCGAGTCCCGGTGTCCGCGCATCAGCAAGGCCTGAGCTCGACATGGCAAGTGTGGGAACTTCGACGGCACGCTGGCAAACAGCTTTCTCTCGCTTCGTTTCTTATGCTATTAAGGTACCGTCAAATCAGCCGGAGTAAAGGTAGTTGGGTTGCTTCCATGAAAGCCTCTCTCTTCATCCCTTGCTTGACCGATCAATTTTTCCCTCATGTCGGGATTAGCCTCTGGAAGATTCTGAGGAAGGCTGGCGCCGAGGTGGACTACCCGATGGAACAAACGTGCTGTGGCCAGCCCGCATTCAATTCGGGATACCACATGGAGGCGATTGAACTGGCCCGCCGGTTCTTGAACGTCTTCCGCAACTCCGAGTATATCGTTTCTCCCTCAGGATCCTGTACGAGCATGGTGAAGATGTTCTATCCAGAGATTCTCGACGGCGCAGATGTGCACGAACTGTTGCATGACGTCACAGCCAGGACCTACGAGTTCTCGGATTTCCTGGTGAACGTTATGGGAGTGAAAGACCTGGGCGCACGATTTCCGTACCGGGTCACCTATCACGATGCCTGCCACCTGCTGCGTGAATTGAAGGTGAAAGAAGCCCCGCGAGATCTGATGCGGCATGTGCAAGGTCTTGAACTAGTCGAAATGGAGCAGTCGGAAAGCTGTTGTGGGTTTGGGGGTACGTTCTCAGTGAAGTTTCCCGATATCTCGACGGCGATGGTGGAAGACAAGGCGGCAGCCATTGCCAAGACGGGAGCAGAGTACGTCGTGGCCAACGATTCGAGCTGTCTCATGCAGATCGGCGGATATCTCAGCCGCAGAGGGGCTGCTGTCAAACCACTTCACCTGGCCGACTTGCTTGCGCAGAGTCTTTGAGCCAGATCGCTCGGAGGGAGCGCCGTGGTGCCAAGTCGCAGTAGCGGAAAGTTTTGGTTTGGCTCCAAGAATCGGCCTGTTTGTTTCAACCCTTTTCGTTCATTGCGGTTGTTCCGCGCTCGTTTCGATCTCCATGAACCTGACGCCCAGGCTCTTCAAGAGCTACGCCAGCCGTAACGTCAACAACCCCAGGCTGCGAAAGACCTTCCGCTTCGCCACGCATCATGCGTTGGAGAAACGTCTTCAACTCGTCCAGGAAGTGCCGGAGTGGGAGGCGCTCCGCGATCGTGCTCACCAGATCAAGGAAGAGGTGATCGACCACCTCGATTTCTATCTCGAAGGGCTGGAGACCCACGTTACTGCCAACGGTGGCAAGGTCTTCTGGGCGCGCGATGGAAAGGAAGCTTCAGACTACATCGTCAAAGTCGCGCGGCGGATCCGAGCCAAGACAGTCGTGAAATCAAAGTCCATGACGACCGAAGAAATCGGTTTGTCGCGGACGCTTGAGGAGAACCAGCTGGAGCCCGTCGAAACCGATCTCGGCGAGTTCATCATTCAGCTGGCACACGAATGGCCTTCTCACATTACCGCGCCGGCGCTGCACAAGTCACGCGGCGAGGTGGGTGAGCTGTTTGCCGAGAAGTTGGGAATTCCCTATACGGACGTGCCAGAAGAGCTATGCGAAGCGGCCCGAAAGCTTCTTCGGAGCAAGTTCCTGAAAGCGGAACTGGGCATCTCGGGCGTGAACTTTGCGCTGGCAGACACGGGAACGGTTGTCATCGTCGAGAACGAGGGCAACGCGCGCCTGAGCACCACCATGCCCAGGGTGCACATCGCCGTCATGGGACTGGAGAAGGTAATCCCCAGTTTCAACGACCTGCCCGTGTTTCTGCGCCTGCTTGCCAGAAGCTCTACCGGCCAGAAGCAGACCAGCTACGTGTCGCTCATCAGCGCATCGCGACAGCCTGGTGAGTTGGACGGGCCGGAAGAGTTTCACCTTGTCATACTCGATAACGGCCGCACCGAGATTCTCAAGGATCCCAGGATGCGCGAAGCACTGTTTTGCATCCGCTGTGGCGCCTGCTTGAATACCTGTCCGATCTACCAGCGCGTCGGCGGCCACGCCTATGGCTCGGTCTACTCTGGCCCAATCGGTGCTGTCATCACGCCTCTGCTGCAGGGCGTCGAGGTTGCGAAGGACCTGCCCTACGGCTCATCGCTCTGCGGGTCGTGTTCTGGCATCTGCCCAGTTAAGATCGACATCCACCATATGCTGCTCTGGCTTCGCCAGCAAGTGGTGGCCGGCCGGCACACGCCCTGGCAAGAACGACTGGCCATGAAGCTCTTCCTGGCAGGCATGAGCGACAGTGCGCTCTACCGCCTTGGATCGGGAGCATTACGTCTGGCGGTTCGGCTTGGGGGGGCACAGGGACGGCCACTGAAGGTACCGGGCTGGACGCAGACGCGCGACTTCCCTCCCCTGGCCGAGAGATCCTTTAAGACCCTCTGGAAGGAACTCGAAAAGACCGAGGCTGGTAGAGCACACCCGTGACGGGGCACTCATCGGCATGGGGCTATGTTGAGCGCGCCAGCGGCCGCCACCCCAACGGCTAACACGGGCGAACCGTGCCAGGCCGCACGCGCTGTGGCGCCGCCTCAGCAGTTCTCGAAAGCGAGGAACGGAATGTCGAGTTCGCGGGCCGAAATCTTTGGAAAGATTCGACAGGCGCTGGTAAAGCCACGGCCAGTGCATCATCACGGGCACCCACCCGCACCCGCCGACCTGAGCCAACTGTTTGCCTCTGCGGCATCGCGCGATGGCTTGGTGGAGAAATTTCGAAGGGAATTCGAACTCGTCAGTGGCGAGTTTGTCTTCTGCGACAATAACGCGTCTATCTTCGAATTCTTGAGCCAGCTTATCCAGTCTTCAACAACAACTCGGATTGCCGTTTCCCGACACCCGATTTGCCAGCGTTTGTCCATTGCGAAGTGGCTGCAGGATCGGATGCCCGGCACTAGTCTGTTGGTCGAGGAGATCGAGTCTGAGAATCCGTACGCGAGAGAGCGCCTGAGGAATGCGATGGCACAGGTCCAACTGTCGATTACTGGCGCTGAGTATCTGATTGCCGAAAGCGGAACCCTCGTCGTCGCCGCTGGAAGCCAGGCCAGCCGCCAAATCAGCCTGCTTCCGTCCATTCACGCCGTTCTCGCAACTGCCGATCAGATCTATCCCAACATGGCAGATCTTTTTTTGGAGATTCAGAAAAAATACGGCGCCAAGCTTCCAGGGAGCGCCCTAACTTGCATCACGGGCCCCAGCCGCACCGCCGACATTGAGAAAGTCTTGATCAAGGGCGTCCACGGACCGACCCGTCTGATCACCATCATGGTTGGGTAGAAGATCACCCAATCCGTTGCCCCACGGGTTACCTTCCTTACGGTCGGCGAGTAAGCGACTATGCGAGCCAGATCGGTAGCCAGCTCGTCAGCAAGAGCTCGATCTCGACTTGCGGGACCATGAGCAAACCCTATCAACGGGTGCACGGGTGCTCGGTGTCTTGCCAAGAGCCGGAGCCCTGTGTCAGAATTTCGCCGGGCCTTTCATCGGACAGTGTGATATGCGACAGACTGTGTATGGTCTGGTCGTTCTTCTCTCTTTCTTGGCCAGCGTGGCGGCGTTTGCTGAAGATCGCCTGTCGGTCCAGCTGATCGCCGATGGCATCCTCACCCATGCTCAACAGCCTGTTGGTCTGAAGCCGAAGTCAGACTACCGCGCCGCTGGCCAGGCAGTGGTCTTGGGGTCATACCGTCTGACTTCGAGCCTGTTTGCGTTCTACGAGGGCCGGATGAGTCATGTCGAGGGCCTCAACCACCACGATCCGCGGCTTCGCCAGACGACGACCGCGGGAGTTCTCCAAGGCTACTTGCGCTACAGCACTCGGTTGCCGTCTGGCCTGAACTTGCAGGCCGGCAAGTTTGGACACCCATTCGGCCAGTTTCTCACCCGCAACTATGCGGATCAGAATCCTCTAATCGGCTTTCCTTTCATCTACACACACCGCACAACCATTCGATCGAACCAGATACCCGCCAGCGCCTACGATTTTCTGCGCTGGCAGGCACGGTCTCAGCCTGTGCCCGGCTATTCGACTTCGGCGGACTCTCCAGGCGGATGGCTGCCGCTGATCAACTTCGCCTATCCGGCGGGCTTGATGGCCTTTGGCAGCACCACAAGAGTGGACTACCGCTTTGCGGTGATCAACAGTTCCCTGTCGAACCCATTGAATCCGGCTCGGTCCGGACAGACGGCACAGTGGGTGATCGGGGGTGGCATTGCTCCCTTCCAGCGATTTCGTCTGGGTGCGTCGTTCACAGAGGGACCTTTCCTGGACCCAGTGATTAGCTCGAAGTTGCCGGCAGGTACCGTGTGGCGCGACTACACGCAGAGGGCTCTCGGTGCAGACATGCAGCTCACCTTGCGCCACCTGGACCTGCACGCTGAGTTGTTGTCGACGAACTTCAAGGTGCCGTGCATCTCCCAACGCTTGGGAGCAACGGGCTATTTCCTCGAGCTGAAGCGCACACTCACACCGCGCCTCTTCGTTGCCGGACGCTGGAATCAGATCTATTTCGACCGCTTCCGAACTGGGATCACGAATGGCGAGCGAAGACGGTTTGACTACAATCGCTATAGCCTGGAGCTCGGCTTGGGCTACCATCTCTTCGAGAAACTGCTCGCACGGGGTTCCTACCAGCTGAATCGGACCGTCGCGGGTATCGAACCCCGCGACGATATTGCTGGCTTCCAGCTTGTCTACCGGTTCGATCCCAGGAAGCCTGCTGCGCAGGCCCTAGTGTCGCGGCAGATGGCTGAGAGACGCTGCACCCTATGGTTGGTCTGGTGTAGATGGGAAGGCAACTGCGGGTGGCTCGTCCCAGAGTGTGCGGCCGATCAAAATCCGTGACGCGAGCTTCGCGTTGCCGATTGTGGCTGCCTCTCTGAATCTCGGACTGCTTCGAAGGACGATGTGGCAGGGAGCAGGACAAGGCTTTCCTTCATGGCTCGCGCTCAGAAACCAAGAGCTGACGAGTCCGTACCGGATACTGAAGGCCGGTCTTCCAACTTGACGCCTGTTTTCAAGGAGGCTTTTGAACGCGCCTTTCGATCGCATCCCCGGTTCCTTCTCTGCGGGTCCTCCGCTTTGTCTTGGTGCGATCTTTCTTTTGACTGCTGCAGCCTGGCTGTACCCGACCACATCACTCCCAAGTGTCCCAAACGGCAGCTTTGCAACCGTCCGGGGAGTCGTCAGAATCGAGACCAAGATTCAGCCCCGCAGTCACGCGCTGAACTTCTATTCGCGCCGCGGTGGACCTGCCGTTCCTCCGAAGCCAGCCGCCGTAGTGAACGAGCTGGAGAACGTGGTGCTCTACCTGGAGGCCAATTTCAAAGCGAACGGCGTTTCGCTTCCGCCGCGACCGCAGGCGGCCGAACCGACGATGCGGCAGCTCAACGAGACCTTTATCCCCCATGTGCTGGCCGTTCAAACTGGAGACACAGTTCATTTTCCCAACGACGATCCGTTCTTCCACAAGGTTTTCTCGTTGTCGGGAGCACGCAGTTTCGACCTGGGACGCTATCCGAAGAACCAGGTGCGCTCGGTCCGATTCAATCGGCCCGGCATCGTCAAGGTCTTTTGCCACATTCACTCGCACATGAACGCAGTCATCCGGGTTTTCGACCACCCGTATTTCTGCAGGGCTGCCGGCGATGGGAGTTTCTCGATCTCTCAGATTCCGGAAGGCACTTATACGCTCGTTGCCTGGCATGAACGGCTCGCTTTCCAGCGACAGGTCATTCGACTGCAGCCCGGGCAGAGCGCCTTGGCGGATTTCGTGCTATGAAGCCCCTCAAGCTCAGGACCAAGATCATCCTGTTTACTTCCCTGCTGGTCATCGCGGTGGTCGCAGGGTCGTTTCTGATGATCAACCAGGTGGTCAAGACTCAAGTGCGCAAGCGCCTCGTGCGCGACCTGGAGCGCTCGCAGCAGACTGTTGAGCAGATTCAGAAAGACCGGCTGCGGGAGATGGTTGCTTATTCCATCATCGCCTCCGAAAACTCCACGCTCGAAGCGGCCATCGAAACCTACCAAACCGAGCTGAAGAGCAACAGCCCCATTCTCGAACAGTTGCGCCGCACCGTCGAAAACGAAACTGCCAAGTTGTTCGACATTTTGAAAAGAGACCTCTTGGTCATTACGAGCAATAGCGGCGAAGTGCTCTCCATGGAAGGCACTCATCTTCCGGCCGTCCGATCGAATTTGAACTTGGCAGACCAGCTTTCGATCCGAAATTGTCTGAGTCCCACGCCGAACGACTACGAACAAGCGGCCGGCATTTGGCGCTTTCAGGAACGCACTTACCGCATCGTTTCCGTTCCGATTCTGCTTCAAGACATCGTGATCGGAACGCTGAGCTCGGGTTATGAAATTAGCCAGCATCTGGTGGAAACGATCAAACTCAATACGGACAGTGACGTCGTCTTCGTGGCCGGCGGCCAGGCGATCGCATCGACGATCGATCACCCGAGAAACCAGATACTGCTACGGGCGCTCAAGACACTGCCTCAGATCGCTGCCCCGCAGTCTGAGAGCCAGACCGAAGTCATTCTCGAAGGCGAAACATTCCTAGCTTTGCAGATCGGCGAAGGCAGCGCTTCGGGCGGCGGGTTCGTTATTCTGAACTCGATTGACCGCGCTATGCGGAACATCATGGGCGGCATCAAGGTGACGCTGGTTTTTATTGGGCTTTTCTCCATTGTCATCGCCATGTTGCTTGGCCTCGCGCTAAGCCAGTCCATTACCCAGCCACTGATGAACTTCGTGAACTTCATGGGAGAGATTACGCGCAGCGGCAAGTTGCAGCGAAAATTTCAACCTCAGCGGCCTAACTATGAGGTCGACGTGCTCGCGCGAAGTTTCGAAAGCATGGCCCAGTCGCTGGCGGAGTCACAGGCAGAAAGCAGCCGTTATCACGAAGAGCTTCGCCGCAAGGAGTTAAATGAAGAAAAGCTCAGCCGGCTGGCAACCCGCTCGCGCCTTGACGCTCTGATCTCGCAAATCAATCCGCATTTCCTCTTCAACGCGCTGAACACCGTGGGTGTGCTCATCGACGAGAATCCGGAAGAAGCCCGTCGGCTGACGGTCAAACTGGCCAGCATTTTCCGGCAGACGCTCCAGGCTTCTGAACGTGAGGTGGTGAGCGTTCAGGAGGAACTGCGCTTCGTGCAGGATTACTTGGAAATCGAAAAGGCGCGCTTTGGAGAGCGACTGCAGGTCGAAGAGCGAATCGAAGTCAACAACGCACAGATCCCCTGCTTCACGCTCCAACCCCTCATCGAAAACGCCATCAAGCATGGAGCCGCTTTGAAGATCGGCACGACGACCATCCGCATTGCGGTGTTGCAAGACAACGGGCACCTCCAGATTCAGGTCTCCGACGACGGCATGGGCATGACCGAGTCTGTCCGGAGGAACATGCTCGAACGCGGTTACGGTCTGCGCAACCTCATTGATCGTCTCAACATTCACTACTCTTCGGAGTTCGCCTGGAACGTGGACAGCGAGTTCGAGAAAGGGACCGTTGTTTCTCTGGCTCTGCCGTGCCACCCGTCCGCCACAAGCGCGTAAGGCCTCCTAGAGACTACCTAGCCACGCCGCCTCCGAACCGCGCCTTTCCCCGCGCTGTCCGCGCAGATTCACGGCAGCCTTCAGCTTTTTCCTGAAGTTGATCCACAACTCCATGAACTTCCCAGACGAATGCGCCGCCTGGATGTTGCAACTTCGGACGCCGCAACCTATGTGAACTTGCGAGTCTGGAAGACTCCATTTTCTGCCTATGCTGGCTTGCTTGGGGCGGTAGCTCACAAGCAGGCGGGGAATCCCGCCGAAGCCGGGAGACTCGCTGATGAAGCCTTGGTCAAGCTCGACGCCGAGAAGTGGCCCTTTCCGATTTTTCGTTACCTGGATGACCAGATCTCTGAGAGGGTGTTTAGAAAGGCCAGGTTCAAGGAGTCAGCTACGTTTGTAGTCCCGGCTTTAGCCGGAACCACAGCATTTCCTTCCGCCTAAAGGCGGAACTACGAACCAAAGGGCGCCTTTTTAAACACTCTCTGAAGGAGAGCTCCTGAAGCTTGCTGCCAGTCGAGACGAGACCACGGACGCTCACACCTATGTTGCCTTGAACCTTCTGGCCTCGGCCGAATCGCCTAAGGCTACGGCGCACCTGAAGTGGGTTCTGGACAAGGGAGCGGAAGACTCGGTCGAATACGAACTGGTCCTCGCTCAACTTGCACACCTGGAGGGCCGGCGACGTTAGTCTCGTCACCCAGAACCTTCACGCCGCATACCATCGCATCTGGGGACTTGCGCGCTGTCTGGCGAAGACTCACCGAACCCAGATTATGCGCCGAACGGGCTTATAGCGACTGAACCGGAACGGAGGGATTGAAAGGAAAGCGGGAGTGCCCTAGGATAGGCGGTTTGCAAAGACGACCT
>Ga0194132_10011969_pt1 | contig 10958 bp, 7 predicted proteins | sample TA2KigOf80mmetaG_FD_148612 | JGI IMG/M metagenome (GOLD analysis project Ga0194132, IMG submission 148612) | Freshwater microbial communities from Lake Tanganyika, Tanzania - TA2015054 Kigoma Offshore 80m | ecosystem: Environmental > Aquatic > Freshwater > Lake | place: Tanzania: Lake Tanganyika... | reverse complement strand
GCCGCGCGGCTTGTCCTTGGCTTCGCCCAGCAGCGCTTCCGCCATCACGAGTTTGGCAGCAACCTCGCGCGCCGTGCGAAAGAGCACCTCGCCCTGCTCGGTGAGCATCAAGCCGCGGGCATGGCGATGAAACAGTGGCGCGCCCAGGCTCTGCTCCAAGGCATTCACCTGCCGGCTCACGGCCGACTGGCTGAGGTTGAGAACCTCCGCCGCGTGCGAGAAGCTGCCCTCGATCGCCACCGTGTGGAACGTCTTGAGCTTGTCCCAATCCATCGCGGCGCATCCTCGGGACGGCGCGCTTCGAGACTATTCCGCGGCCGCGCTCACCGGCTCGGCCGCTTGCAGGAAGCGCTCGGCCTCGAGCGCCGCCATGCAGCCGCTGCCGGCGGCCGTGACCGCCTGGCGAAACACCCGGTCCTGCACGTCGCCCGCGGCAAAAACACCCGGCACGCTGGTCGCCGTGCTGCCGGGTCGAGTCACGATGTAGCCGCCCGCTTCCATCTCGAGCTGGCCGCGAAACACTGCGGAGGCGGGATCGTGGCCGATGGCGACAAACACCCCATCGCACGCGAGCTCTCGAGTCGACCCGGTGCGCACGTGGCGGAGCCGCACGCCGGTGACGGCTGCCACCGGCGCCGCGGTGCCGAGGATCTCCTCGACGGCGTGGTCCCAGACCACCGTGACCTTCGGGTTGGCGAACAGCCGGCCCTGCAGGATCTGCTCCGCCCGGAGTCGATCGCGCCGATGCACGAGCGTCACGTGGGCGGCGTGGTGGGTGAGAAAGATCGCCTCCTCCACCGCGGTGTTGCCGCCGCCGATCACCGCGACCTCTTTCCCGCGAAAGAAGAAGCCATCGCAGGTTGCACACGCCGATGCGCCATAGCCGCGATACCGTTGCTCGCTCGGCAAGCCCAACCACCGGGCCTGGGCCCCGCTGGCGATGATCAGCGTCTCGCCGGTGTAGCGCGCACCCGAGTCCCCGACGCAGACGAACGGCCGGCGCGACAGATCGACCGACATCACCAGGTCCTCGATCATGCGCGTCCCCACCTGCTCCGCCTGCTTCTGCATCTGCTCCATGAGCCAGGGACCCTGGATCACGTCGGCGAACCCGGGGTAGTTCTCGACGTCGGTCGTGATGGTCATCTGTCCGCCGGGCTCCATACCCTTGATCAGAATGGGATTCAGCGCCGCTCGCGCCGCGTAGATGGCGGCGGTGAGGCCGGCGGGACCAGAGCCGACGATGACGGTCTTGCTGTGAAGCTGGGACATCGGGTCTCCTCCCACTACCGCCTATTTAGACGGCACGCGGCTGGGCTTCAAGCGATACGGGGGATGCATCGCCCAGGAGCCGCCGCCGCACCGCCTCCGCCACGACCGCCGTGTCGTCGAAGGGGCGATAGGTCCAGTGCTCGAGCCGGCCGGCGAACCGGCGCGCGATCCCATCGGCCGCGAGCAGGCGGTGGAAGGTCTCGAGCTTGGCCGAAGCGCCAGCCAGCGGCCAGACGTACAGCGGCTTCCCTGTGGTTGCTGCCTCCGAGGCCATCGAGACCGAGTCGCTGGTGACGATCAGCGCGTCGGCAAGGGCGAGGTAGCCAAGGTAGGGATTGTCGCCACGGCCGTCCCAGAACGCGGCCGGCACTCCCTGCACGGCAGCCCTGAGCGCCGCCTCGTTGACGGGTCCGGTGCGGCGCGATGCCGTGATCAGGAGTCCGCCGCCGGTCGCATGCGCGAGCGCGGCGAGCGCCGAGCCGAGGCCGCGCGCGCCCGCGAGCGTGAGGCGATGGTGCCGGCTCGAACCGCCTACCAGCACCGCTACCAGTGGCCGCGGCAGGTGGGCGCAGGCCGGCGCGAAGCGCGCTCTTGCCGCGGCCAAAAGTGCCGGCGTGACACGGGTGAGCGCACCGCGGGTGACGATGACGTTGGCGTCGCGCAGACCATCGTGGCGCGGCACCACGACCAGGTCGAAGCGATCGGGCGGCACGCGCGGATCCTGCACCTGCACGACGGCGATGGCACGCTCGCTCAGGCGCCGCAACAGCAAGGCGTAGGGCACCGTGCGCCGGCCGCCGGCGATCACGAGGCGCGGCCAGGGCGGGTCGAGCACGGCGGCGTTGCCGCCGAGCGCGCGCAGCGCTGCGGGCCAGTGGCCCACCGGCAGCCAGATCCAGGGCGGCTTCGGGCGCACCCGCTTGACCACGAAAGCCGCGCCGAGAGCTTCTGCCAGCCCGATGCACTGGTTCTCCGTGCCGGCCTTGCCGTCGGACAGCACCCAGCACGACACGCTCGTGTCCATGTCGCGGAGCGCGGCCGGGCGTTCAACCGAACTTGACGGAAAGGATCTCGTAGGACTTGGAGCCGCCGGGCGTCGTCACCTCGACCATGTCGCCGACCGACTTGCCGATCAGGGCCCGTGCCAACGGTGAGCCGATCGACAACAGCCCCTCCTTGATGTCGGCCTCGTCAACGCCGACGATCTGATAGCGCAGCTCCTCCTCGGTGTCTTCGTCGACCAGGGCGACAGTGGCGCCGAACTTGACCTCAGCGCCGCTCAGGGCCGTCACGTCGATCACCTTGGCGCGGCTGATCTTCTCTTCCAGCTGCGCGACCCGCGACTCGATGTAACTCTGGCGCTCCTTCGCCGCGTGGTACTCGGCGTTTTCCGAGATGTCGCCCATGTCCCGCGCGTCGGAGAGCGCCTTGATCACGGCCGGCCGCTCAACGGTCTTCAAACGCTTCAGCTCTGCCTCGAGCCGGCCGAAGCCGGCTGAGGTCATCGGTTCGGTCTTCATGCTGCCTCTTAGGGCCCCGCTCGCGCGGGCGCCCGGCCCGTGCGCGTCAGAACGACTGAGCAGAATAGGATTGAAGTGGTGCGACTTCAAGGCTGCCGCGGCGCAGCGCGGCGATCGCCTGCACGGCTGCGCGTGCCCCGGCGAGGGTTGTGTAATAGGGGATGCACTCAATCAACGCGGTCCGGCGGAGCGCGAGGCTTGCTTCGCTCGTTGCCGCCGCCTCGGTGGTGTTGAACACGAGCTGGACCTCGCCGTTCTTCATGGCATCGACGATGTCGGGCCTGCCCTCCCCCGCTTTGTTGACCACGCCGACTGCGAGCTTGGCGGCGGCGAGGCGTGCGGCGGTGCCGCGCGTCGCCACGATCGTGAAACCGAGCCCGATCAAGCGTCTCGCAAGGTCAGGCATCAGCGGCTTGTCGGCATCGCGCACCGAGATGAAGACGGTGCCGCGTTCCGGCAACATCGTGCCGCTGGCGAGCTGCGACTTCGCAAACGCGCGATCGAAGTCACGGTCGAGTCCCATCACCTCGCCGGTGGAGCGCATCTCGGGCCCCAGGATGATATCGACGTTGGCGAAGCGGGCGAAGGGGAGCACCGCCTCCTTGACGGCAAAGTGGCGGAGATCGGGCGGCTTCAGCCCGAAAGCGGCCAGACCCTCGCCGGCCATCACGCGCGCCGCGATCTTGGCCACCGGGATGCCGATGGCCTTGGCCACGAATGGCACGGTGCGGCTTGCGCGCGGATTGACTTCGAGCACGAAAATGGCGCCGTCCTTGACGGCGAACTGCACGTTCATGAGCCCGCGTACGGCGAGCGCCCGCGCCAGCGTCACGGTCTGCTCGTGGATGGTCGCGATGATCGCCGGCGGCAGCGAATGCGGTGGCAGCACGCAGGCCGAGTCGCCCGAGTGAATGCCGGCCTCCTCGATGTGCTCCATGATGCCAGCAACGAAGACGCTCTCGCCATCGGCGATGGCATCGACGTCCACCTCGACCGCATCGCGCAGGTACTTGTCGATCAGCACCGGCGCGGTGCCGGAAACGCGCACGGCCTCGCCCACGTAGGCGAGAAGAGCGGACTCATCAGGCACGATGCGCATCGCCCGACCGCCGAGCACATAGGAGGGCCGCACCAGGACGGGGTAACCGATGCGCGCGGCCGCGGCCGCCGAGGCTTCGGCCGAGTACACGATGGTGCTGGCCGGTTGCACGAGTCCGACGCCGGCCGCGAGCTCCTGGAAGCGGCGGCGATCCTCGGCAAGGTCGATGGCGTCGGGGGCGGTGCCGAGGATGGGCACACCCGCGGCCGCCAACCCCGCCGTCAGGTTGAGCGGGGTCTGGCCGCCGAGCTGCACGATCACGCCCTTGAGCTCGCCCCCCGCGCGCTCGACACGAACGACCTCGAGCACGTCCTCGACGGTAAGCGGCTCGAAGTACAGGCGGTCCGAGGTGTCGTAGTCGGTCGATACGGTCTCGGGGTTGCAGTTGATCATGATCGTTTCGAGCCCAGCCTCGCGCAACGCGTAAGCCGCATGTACGCAGCAGTAGTCGAACTCGATGCCCTGACCGATGCGGTTCGGGCCGCCGCCCAGGATGATGACCTTGCTACGAGCGCTCGGCGCCGCCTCGCACGGCGGCGGCGTGACGCCATCGCCCTCGTACGTCGCGTACATGTAGGGCGTGCGCGACTCGAACTCGGCGGCACAGGTATCGACGCGGCGAAACACCGGATGCACCCCCAAGGCCCGGCGCTGGTCGGCGACCGCGGCCTCGCTTGCACCGCTGAGCGTGGCCAGCCGCCGGTCGCTGAACCCGAGCTGCTTCAGGCGCAGGAGCGCGACGCGCTCACACGGCAGGCCGCCGCGGCGCACGGTGTCTTCGGCGTTCACGATCTCGGCCACCCGCTCGACGAACCACGGGTCGTACTGGCTCGCCGCCGCCGCCTCGGCCACGCTCAGACCATGGCGCAGAGCCTGGGCGATGATCAGCAGCCGGTCGGGTGAGGGGATCATCAGGGCGCGGCGCAGCGCCGCCTCGCGCTCGGCGCCCGGCATCCCCTCGCGCACGCCGGGAATCGCGATCTCATCGAGGCCGCTCAGCCCGATCTCGAGCGAGCGCAGGCCTTTCTGCAGCGACTCGGCGAACGACCGCCCGATGGCCATGACCTCGCCGACCGACTTCATCGACGTGGTCAGGATCCGCTCCGTTGCCGGGAACTTCTCGAAGGTGAAGCGCGGCAGCTTGGTGACCACGTAGTCGATCGTCGGCTCGAACGAGGCGGGCGTCACCCCGGTCACGTCGTTGATCAGCTCATCGAGGGTGTAGCCCACCGCGAGCTGGGCCGCGACCTTGGCGATCGGGAAGCCCGTCGCTTTCGATGCGAGCGCCGACGAGCGCGACACGCGCGGGTTCATTTCGATGACGACGAGGCGGCCGTCACGCGGATTGACCGCGAACTGCACGTTGGAGCCGCCGGTGTCCACCCCGATCTCGCGCAGCACCGCGAACGCGGCGTTGCGCATGATCTGATACTCCTTGTCGGTGAGCGTGAGCGCCGGCGCGACCGTGATCGAATCCCCGGTGTGGACCCCCATCGGATCGACATTCTCGATCGAGCAGACGACGATGCAGTTGTCGTTGCGGTCGCGAACAACCTCCATCTCGTACTCTTTCCATCCGAGCACGGACTCCTCGATCAGCACCTCCTGGGTCGGCGAGGCGTCAATCCCCCGGGCGACGGCCTTGTCGTACTCCTCCCGATTGTAGGCGACGCCACCGCCGAGGCCGCCCAGGGTATAGGATGGCCGGATGATCGCCGGTAGGCCGACCGCGTCGAGCACGGCGCGTGCCTCCTCCAGGCTGTGCGCGATCGCGCCGCGCGGATACTCGAGCCCGATCTTGGCCATCGCCTCGCGGAACTGGAGCCGGTTCTCCGCCTTGTCGATCGCCTCCGACGAAGCGCCGATGATCTCGACCGCGCGCCGGCCGAGTACACCGCTGTCGGCCAGTGCCTTGGTCACGTTGAGCGCGGTCTGCCCGCCGACCGTCGGCAGCAGCGCGTCGGGCCGTTCGCGCTCGATGATCGCGGCGACGATGTCGGGCGTGATGGGCTCCACGTACGTGGCATCGGCAAGTCCTGGATCGGTCATGATCGTCGCCGGGTTCGAGTTCACCAGGACGACGCGGTAGCCCTCGTGCTTGAGCACCCGGCACGCCTGGGTGCCGGAATAATCGAACTCGCACGCCTGACCGATGACGATGGGCCCGGCGCCGATGACCAGGATGGAGCGGATGTCGCTACGTCTCGGCATGGCCTCGCGCTCCGCCCGCCGCGCCCGCGCGCTCAGCCACGTTGGGCCATCAACCGGACGAAGCGCTCGAACAGATGGTGGCTGTCCTGCGGCCCCGGCGAGGCCTCGGGGTGGTACTGGACCGAGAACACCGGCCGATCCTCGAGCCGCAGGCCCTCGAGGCTACCGTCGAACAGCGACACGTGGGTCGCGGTGGCGCCGCGGGGCAGAGTCACGGCATCGACGGCGAAGCCATGGTTCTGGCTGGTGATCTCGACGCGGCCGGTGTCGAGGTCCTTGACCGGATGGTTGGCACCGCGATGACCGCGCTGCATCTTGAAGGTCGTGGCCCCGAGCGCCAGCGCCAGGATCTGATGGCCGAGGCAGATACCGAACAGCGGCCGCCCAGACTCGAGCAATGCGCGAACCGTCGGCACGGCGTATGTGCCGGTGGCCGCGGGATCGCCCGGGCCATTCGACAGGAAGATGCCATCGGGCTGGTGGGCGAGGACATCCGCTGCGCTCGCCGTGGCCGGGACGACGCGGACGCCACAGCCGGCCGAAGCGAGGCAGCGCAGGATGTTGCGCTTGATGCCGTAGTCGACCGCCACGACTGAATAGCGAGGCTCGCGCTGGCAATCATGTTCCGCGCCCAGCTGCCACCGCGTCTCGCTCCAGGCGTAGCTCTGGGTGCAGCTCACGGTCTTGGCGAGATCCATGCCCGCGAGGCCGGGCCAGGCACGGGCCTCGGCCAGCAGCGCCGCCACGTCGAAGCGCCCATCGGGGGCGTGGCACAGCGTCCCGGTCTGCGGGCCGCCATCGCGGATCAGCCTGGTGAGAGCGCGCGTGTCCACACCACTGGCGCCGACCAGACCCTGCGCCCGCAGCCACGCGTCGAAGGGCCGTGACGCGCGGAAGTTGCTGGCGGCGCTGACCGGCGCGCGGAGGATGATGCCGGCAGCGGCCGGCGTCATCGCCTCGACGTCCTCCTCGTTGGCCCCGACGTTGCCGATGTGGGGGAACGTGAAGGTGATGATCTGACCGGCATACGAGGGATCGGTCGTGATCTCCTGGTAGCCGGTCATCGCGGTATTGAAGCACACCTCGCCCGTCGCGATGCCGCTCGCGCCGAGGCCCTCGCCCCAGAAGATCGAGCCGTCGGCAAGCACCAGCGCAGCCGTCGCGTCGGGACGGCCGGCAGCCGAGCCTGTGCGCTCTGGCATCAAAAGCTCCTGCACGAGGACGCCGCGGGCGGCCACCACTCTCGGCAGCGCGATCCTTCGTCGTGGCGGCGGGCGTGGCCGCGGACCTTAAGCAATGGCCGGGCCACCGTCAAGTGCGGCTCCGTGATTACTTATCGCTTAGTTTCAACATGTTATGCGGCGCGGGCCGGTTTGCCAGCGGACCACCATTGGACTAGGATGGGCCGATTGCAGACAATCGAGTGCGACAAATGCTGCGAGCCAGTCTGAATACGGCGCTCAAGGAGGCGATGAAGGCGCGCCAAGGCCGCCGCGTCTCGACGTTGCGGTTGATCCTGGCGGCGCTCAAGGATCGCGATATCGCGGCGCGCGGCGAGGGCCGTCCCGAGGGGCTTGCCGACGACGAGATCCTCAACATGCTCGCGACAATGATCCGCCAGCGCAAGGAGAGCATCGAGTTCTATCGCCGGGGCGCGCGTGAGGATTTGGCGGCGCAGGAGGAGGAGGAGTGCGCCATCATCGAGGGCTTCCTGCCACGCCCCTTGAGCGACGACGAGCTGCTCGCTGCCGCAAAGCAGATCGTCGCGGAGCTCGGCGCCAAGGGGCTCAAGGACATGGGTCGGACCATGACCGCCTTCAAGGCGCGCTACCCCGGCCGCGCCGACTTCGGCAAGGCGGCCGGTGTCGTCAAGGAGCTGCTGAGCTGACCGCGACTGCCGGCCCGAGGAGGGCCAGCCATTCCTCCTCGGTCAAGACCTTGACCCCCAGCGCCCGCGCTCTCTCGGCCTTCGTTCCCGCACCGGGGCCGGCGATCAGATAGTCGGTCTTGGCCGACACCGAGCCCGCGACCTTTGCCCCGAGCGCCTCGGCGCGCGACTTGGCTTCGCTCCGCGTCATCGCCGCCAATGTGCCGGTGAACACCACGGTCCTGCCGGCGAGCGGCGAGCCCGCGCGGGGCGGCGCAACAGGCAGAATGTCGACCTGCTCGCGGAGCGCCGCGACAACTGCGGCATTGCGCGGCTCGGCAAAGAAGGCGAGCAGCGCCTCGGCCACGGTTTCGCCGATGCCGCCGATCGCCAGGAGTTCCGCGTAGTCGGCGCTGGCATGGTCCTGGGCCGCCGCCATCGCGGCGAAGAACGCCTCCGCGGTGCCGTAGCTCCGGGCGAGAAGCCGCGCCGTGGTCTGCCCGATGTGGCGGATGCCGAGCGCGTAGATCACACGATCGAGCCCGATCCGGCGGCGGGCACGGATGGCGCGAAAGAGCTTGCCGGCGGAGGTCGGCCCCCACCCCTCACGCTCGGCGAGCGCAGGCCGACCGGCCCCGTCACGGGCCTCGAGCATGAACAGATCCACCGGCCCTTCGATCAGGCCATCACGCCAGAATGCCGCGATCTGCTTCTCGCCGAGGCCCTCGATATCGAAGGCATCGCGCGAGGCGAAGTGCCGGAGCCGCTCAACCGCCTGGGCCGGACACACCAGTCCGGCCGTGCAGCGCCGCGCCGCCTCCGGCTCCCCAGTCTTGGGGTCGTGTTCGCGCACCGCGATGCTGCCGCACTCCGGACAATGGGTCGGGAACACGAACGGGCGGCTGTTCGCCGGCCGCTTGTCTCTGACGACCGCCACGATCTGGGGGATGACGTCGCCGGCGCGCTGCACGATCACGGTGTCGCCTTCACGCACGTCCTTGCGCACGATCTCGTCTTCGTTGTGGAGCGTCGCCCGCGCGACAACGACGCCACCCACGGTGATCGGCGTCAGCACGGCAACTGGCGTCAACGTGCCGGTGCGGCCGACCTGGAGCGCGATGCGCTCCACCACGGTCAGGGCCTTCTCGGCCGGGAACTTGTGCGCCAGTGCCCAGCGCGGGGCGCGGCTGACAATGCCTAGGCGCTCCTGCCAGTCGAGCCGGTCGATCTTGTAGACGACGCCATCGACGTCGTAGGCCAGCCCGGCGCGTTCGGCTTCGACCCGGCGATAGACCGCGAGTGCTTCGTCTAGCGTGACGCAGCGGCTGCCGAGCGGGTTGGTCGCGAACCCCCAGTCCCGCAGCGCAGACAGCACCTTCCAGTAGCTCGCGCCCGGCAGATCGGACACCTCACCCCAGCCATGCGCGAAGAAGTGCAGCCGCCGGCTGGCCGTAATCCGGGCATCGAGCTGACGCAGGCTGCCCGAGGCGGCGTTGCGCGGGTTGGCGTAGGCAGGCTTGCCCTCGGCCTCTTGCGCCGCGTTGAGCGCCGCGAAATCGGCGTGGCTCAGATACACCTCGCCCCGCACCTCGAACACCGCCGGCGGATCGCCGAGCCGCAGCTCGTGCGGGATGTCGATCACGGTGCGCAGATTGGCGGTCACGTTCTCGCCTTCCTCGCCATCGCCGCGCGTCGCGCCGACGACCAGATAGCCATACTCATAGCGCACGGACGCCGAGAGGCCATCGATCTTGGGCTCCGCGACCAGCGCGATTTCGGCGTCCTCGGCGAGGCCGAGGAAACGCGCGACGCGGGCCGCGAACTCGCGCACATCGTCCACGGTGAACGCGTTGTCGAGCGAGAGCATAGGGCGCGCGTGGCGCACCTTGGCGAAGCCCGGGGCCGGCGGCGCACCGATGCGGTGCGAGGGACTGTCCGGCCGGACCAGCTCCGGGAAGCGCCGCTCGATCGCCGCGTTGCGCCGGCGCAGCGCGTCGTATTCCGCGTCGCTGACGCGCGGCGCATCTTCCTGATAGTAGTGGCGGTCGTGTTCGGCGATGGTGACCGCGAGGCATGACAGCTCGCGCGCCGCCTGGACCGGCGTCAAACGCTCGACGGGCGTGTCGACGCCGCCGGCGGTCACCCGCCGCGATCCCGCAGAAGGCTCGTGGCGGCGGCGCGCGCCGCGCTGGTGATCGTCGCGCCCGACAGCATACGGGCGATCTCCTCACGGCGGGCGGCCGCTGAGAGTGCCACCACCGCCGTTCGCGCGCCGCCGCCGTTCGCCGTCTTCACCACCTGCCAGTGATGGTCCGCGCACGCCGCCACCTGCGGCGAATGCGTGACCACGAGCACCTGGCAGCCCGCGGCCAGCGCCTTCAAGCGCGCACCCACCGCCGTTGCGGTCGCGCCGCCGACGTCGCGGTCGACCTCATCGAAGACCAGCGTCACCGCCGTGCCACCGCGCGCCAAGACGACCTTGAGGCCCAGCATCAGCCGCGACAGCTCGCCCCCGGAGGCGATGCGACCGAGCGGACCTGGTGGCGTTCCCGGAATCGTCGCAATGGTGAAGCTCACGCGCTCGGCGCCGCTGGCTTCCCATTCGGCTTCGGGAAGCGGTTCCACAACTGTGACAAAGCGCGCCCGGTCAAGCCGCAGCGGCGCGAGCTCCGCCTCGACGGCACGATCGAGTCGTGTCGCCGCGGCGCGTCGCTCGGCGCTCAGCCGCTCCGCCAGGACCCTGTAGGTGGCCTCGGCCGCGGCGGCGGCCTCGCGCAGCACCCTGAGTCCCGCTTCGCCGCGATCCAGCGCATCGCGCCGTTGCCCGAGCGTATCACGCACGCTCGCCAGGGCAGCGACGCTGGTGCGATGCTTGCGCGCGAGATCGCGCAACGCGTACAGGCGGTCCTCGATGGCGGCGAGGCGGACCGGATCGGCCTCCACGGCTCGCGCGGCGGCGGCGATCTCGCGCGCGGCCTCGTCCGCCTCG
>Ga0194132_10011968_pt1 | contig 10958 bp, 8 predicted proteins | sample TA2KigOf80mmetaG_FD_148612 | JGI IMG/M metagenome (GOLD analysis project Ga0194132, IMG submission 148612) | Freshwater microbial communities from Lake Tanganyika, Tanzania - TA2015054 Kigoma Offshore 80m | ecosystem: Environmental > Aquatic > Freshwater > Lake | place: Tanzania: Lake Tanganyika... | reverse complement strand
CAGAACGTCACGACGACCGCCGGCGGGCGTCTTGCGCAGGCTCGCGTTCGGCTGCTGATCGACGGCCGCGTCGACCCGAACACCAACGTCTTCACGCAGCTGCGCTTCCGCTACAACCAGGGCAACGCCCCTACGGCCAACAACTCCTTTGTGCTCACGGTCGAGCGCATGTACCTCAACCACAATAACCTGCTGGGCTTCAGCGGCCTGAACATGCGCCTCGGCCGCGACGTGGTCAGGCTCGGCAACGCCGGCGCCATCTCCCTGGGGTTGCTGCTGGACAGCAGCTATTACAACGACAACCGCGACGGCGTGCAATTCTGGCTGCCGGCGATGGGCCCGATTCGCATCCACGCGGGCGTGCTGCATAACCGCAGCGATTCCGCCAACAACGTCTACGCGTACTTCGCGCGCGGCACGATGGCGCTCTTCCCTGGCGCGACCCTCGGCTTGAACTACCGCAGTGACGCGTCGGGCACCGCCGCCGCCGCGGGCACATGCCCGAGCGCCCAGTGCTTGACGGGCTCCGGCTTCGGCGCGGACGTGGCGGCGACCGTTCTCAACGGGTTCGATCTCTCGCTCGCATATGCGACGTACACGCGGACCGGCTCGACCGCAGCGAACTACTTTGCGGCGCTGGCGAAGTTCGACCTCCAAAAGCTGATGGGCTTCGAGCGGGGCAACCCGGTCCTGCAGGCCTGGTACCGCAACTTCGACCCTTACAGCATGCCCGGCGGCGTCGGCGGAACGATCTTGCGCGGCGGCTTCCATTCGCCGGACGACTACGGCGTGCTCGGCGTGCTCGAGAACATGTCGAGCTTCGGCGCCCGTTTGGACCTGGATCTGTTGCCGGGTCTGTCAACCTTCGCGGTCGGCGAGTTCGGCTCGTTCAAGAGCAACAACGCGAACTTCACGATCCTGTCCGGCGGTTTGCGCTACATGCTCGCGAAAAACACCGACGTCTCGCTCTCGTACAGCGCCTTCAACGTCGACGGCGGCTCGGTAACCCATACGAGCGGCTCCAGCGGCAGCTCATCAGTCGCCACGATTGCGTACACGAACCAGGCCATCTGGGCACTGTACGTTCGTTCTAGCTGGTAAGTTCGCGCACTGGCACGCGCAATTCACGGAGGCCCCGGGAAACCGGGGCCTCCGTTCTTTGTGCTAGCATGGATGGGATCAAGACCTTTAAGCCGGTCCCGCGAGGCCGGCAAGGAGCGTGATCGATGAAGATCCTCCGCCGTCACCTGCTCGGCCTCGGTGACCTCACGCCCGCGCAAATCGAAGCGTTGCTCGACCTTTCGGCGCAAGCCCGCGCTGCGGGGCTCTCCGCCAACGCGCTCCAAGGCAAGACCGTCGTCAACCTCTTCTACGAGCCGAGCACGCGCACGCGCACGTCATTCGGACTGGCCGCGAGCCGGCTGAATGCGGCCGTCGTCGACTTTGACGTCGAGACCAGCTCGGCGCAGAAAGGCGAGTCGCTTGTCGACACGGTGCGCACGCTCGAGGCGATGGGCGTCGACGCGATCGTCATCCGCCACGCCAGCGCCGGGGCGCCGGCGCTGGCGGCGAATCACGTGCGCTGCACGATCGTGAACGCGGGCGACGGCATGCACGAGCACCCGACCCAAGGTCTGCTCGACCTGCTCACGTTGCGGGAAGCCAAGGGCCGAATTGTCGGCTTGCGCGTCGCGATGCTCGGTGACATCGTGCACAGCCGCGTCGCGCGGTCGACGCTGCACGGACTCGTGTCGCTCGGCGCGGAGGTCACGTTGTGCGGGCCGCCGACGCTCTTGCCGCCCGCGTTCGCTGGCCCGACGGTGCGCATCACGCACCGCATCGAGGAAGCGCTCGACGGTGCGGACGCGATCATGGCGCTGCGCATGCAAATGGAGCGGGCGGCTGGCGGGTTCGTGCCGTCGCTCGGGGAGTTCGGACGGCTGTACGCCTTGGACGCGAAAAGGCTGCGACTGGCGAAGCCCGACGCGGTGATCCTCCACCCGGGACCGATGAACCTCGGCGTCGAGATCGTACCCGAGGTCGCCTACGGATCGCAGTCGCTGATCCTACGGCAGGTCACGCACGGCGTCGCGGTGCGTATGGCGGTCCTGTACGACCTGCTCAGCCCGCGCGCGGAGCTGCTGTCCGCGGTGCCGATCGGCAAGCGGCCGGTGGGGTTGTCGTGAGCGCGGGCGTCGTGAAGAGCTGGCTGCTGCGAGGCGGACGCCTAATCGATCCAGCTGCGAATCGCGACGAGACCGCTGATGTCCTGATCGAAGACGGACGCATCACGGTGGTCGGTCGTGACCTTCCGCACGGTCGCGCGACGGTGCTGGATGCGTCCGGCCTCGTCGTCGCGCCGGGCCTCGTCGACATCCACGTTCACCTGCGCGAGCCGGGGCAGACGCACAAGGAAGACGTCGTGTCGGGCACGGCGGCGGCGGCGCGGGGCGGCGTGACCGCGATCGTCTGCATGGCCAACACGACGCCGCCGGTCGATCATCCCTCGATCATCACGGCACTCTTGGAACGCGCCCGATCGGCAGGCAGCGCCACCGTCTATCCGATCGCGTCGATCACGCGCGGTATGGCGGGAAAGGAGTTGAGCCCGATCGCGTCGCTCGCGGCCGCCGGCGCGGTGGGGATCTCCGACGACGGCAAGAGCGTCGCCGACGCGGCGCTGCTGCGGCGGGCAATGATCTACGCGAAGCCGTTCGGCGTGCCGATCCTCGAGCATTGCGAGGAGCCTTCGCTGGCGGACGGCGGTGCGATGCACGAGGGCGCTTTCAGCGCGCGCTTGGGGCTGCGCGGCATTCCCAGATCGGCCGAAGAGGTCATCATCGCGCGCGACCTGATCCTCGCCGCCGAGACGGGCTGTCGTCTGCACGTCCAGCACGTGAGCACGGCCGGCGCGGTGCAGTTGATCCGCGAAGCGAAGCAGCGCGGCGTGCCCGTTACGGCGGAGGCGACGCCGCACCACTTCACCTTGACCGATGAGAGCCTCGAGCGGTACGACACGAACTTCAAGATGAATCCGCCGCTGCGCACGCGGGAGGATCTGGAAGCGGTCCTCCACGGCCTGGCGGATGGCACGATCGACTGCATCGCCACCGACCACGCGCCGCACGCGGAGCAGGAGAAGCTCGTGGAGTTCGATCGGGCGCCGATGGGCATCGTGGGATTGGAGACGCTGTTTGGTCTCACCCTGACGCGCCTGCACCATCAGCTCGGTTGGACGTTGTTGCGGATCCTCGCCCTCCTCACGAGCCAGCCCGCGAACGTGCTCAAGTTGCCGAAGGGAACGCTCCGTCCCGGCGAGGATGCCGACGTCGTCATCCTCGATCCGAACCTCGAGTGGCGCGTCAATCCGGCCACGTTCGCGTCGAAGTCGCGGAACACGCCGTTCGGCGGCTGGGCGCTGCGCGGCAAAGTGTTGGCGACGTTCTCCAACGGCCGCCTCGTGTGGCGGGACGATGCCATGGCGGATCGGATGCCGGCGGCGGTCGAAGCGGCGCCGGGAGCGCCGGCGCTGGGCGGAGGAGTGTGACGTCGATGACGGACTCGGTCACGCGCGTCGATCCCGATCTCCGCGTCGAGATGTGCGGCATCTCGTTCCCGCATCCGGTGCTGTCGGCCTCGGGCCCGCTCGGGCACGGCCGCGAGGTCGCCCAAGTTTACGACCTGGCAAGCTTCGGGGGCTTCGTCACGAAGTCGATCACGCTGGAGGCGCGGGACGGGAACCCGCGGCCGCATTGGGTCGAGACTGACGCCGGCTGGATCAACAGCGTCGGCCTGCGTAACCCCGGGCTCGCGGGTTTCTTGACGAAGGAGCTTCCGTTCCTGCGCACTCTTGGTATTCCGATCATCGCCAGCATCGCCGGCCATTCGACGGAGGAGTACGTCTCGCTGGCCGAGTGGCTTTCGGACGCCGACGGCGTCGCGGCGATCGAGGTGAACGCGTCGTGCCCGAACGTCGCCGACGGCATGACGTTCAGCACCGATCCGCTTCCCATGGGGGCGCTCGTGCGCGCGGTGCGCGCGGCCGCGCGACGCCCCTTGTTCGTGAAGCTGTCCCCGAACGTGACGGACGTGGTCGCGATCGCGCGTGCCGCCGCCGGCGAAGGGGCCGACGCGCTGACGCTCATCAACACGTTGCAAGGTCTTGCGATCGACGCGCGCACGCGCCGGCCTCGCTTGGGCGGCGGGACAGGCGGCTTGTCGGGCCCCGCGATCCGGCCGGTGGCCGTGCGCATGGTCTGGGACGTTTCCCGTCAGGTGCGGCTGCCGATCATCGGCTGCGGCGGCATCGCGACGGCGGAGCACGCGGCGGAGTTCTTCCTCGCCGGGGCGACGCTCGTCGCGGTTGGATCGGCCGGACTCTCCGACTCCGGCGTCATCCCGCGCGTCGCCGACGGGCTACGCACGCTGTTGCGGGAGCTTGGCATGCGCTCGATTCGCGACCTCGTGGGCGCCCTGGAAACGGGCGCGCCGGCATGATGGAAGCGGAACGCGCGAAGCCGCGCCTGATCATCGCCCTCGACGTCTCGGATCTCGGGGCGGCGGAAGGGTTGGTACGTGCGCTGCGTCCGGCCATCGACTTCTTCAAGATCGGATCGCAGCTTTTCACCGCCGCCGGGCCAGCGTCCGTGTCGATGGTCCTCGACTCGGGCGCGGACGTATTCCTCGACCTCAAGTTCCACGACATCCCGGAGACCGTCGCGCGTGGCGCGGAAGCGGCGACGCGATTGGGTGTCAACATGTTCAACGTGCACGCGCTGGGCGGCCTCGAGATGATGCGACGTGCCGCCGAGCGCGCTCGGGAGACCGCGGCCGGCCTCGGGCGGTGCCCGCCGGCCGTCATCGCCGTGACCTTGTTGACCAGCGCGGATGCGGCGACGGCGCAGGAGGTCGGACTCACCGGCACCGCGGCGTCGATCGTCGGGCGCCTGGCCGCGCTCACCCGTGCGGCGGGGCTGGACGGGGTCGTCGCGTCCGCGCACGAGCTGCCGGCGATTCGCGACGCCGCGGGTGCGGACTTTCTCACGGTCGTGCCAGGCATTCGTCCGGAGGGGGCTCCAAGGGACGATCAGGCGCGCGTCGCGACGCCGCGGGCGGCCGCCTCGGCCGGCGCCAGCCACATCGTCGTCGGCCGGCCGATCACGAAGGCCGCTGATCCGCTCGCGGCGGCTCGGGCAACCCTCAACCAGTTATGACAACGAACTTCGATGGCATACACAGGTTGTGTTTCTGTTATACTCTCCGTTAAATTTCTCCCAGTCATCACCGCATTCCCGGCCTGGTCGGGAACAACGAACCACAGTCGCCGCCGCAGAGGATGCCAAGCATTGGAGGTCGTGGCCCCGTGGGCCTGATCGACGACATCGATGAAGTTCTCATCACGAAGGAGGCGCTTCGCGACCGCGTGAAAACGCTCGGTGCGAAGATTTCCTCCGACTACGAAGGGAAAGAGCCCCTGTTGATCGGGATCCTGACAGGGGCCGTTTTGTTTATGGCCGATCTGCTGCGCGAGATCACGATGCCGTGCCAGGTCGACTTCATGGCGACGAGCTCGTACGGCAGCAACGTCGAGAGCTCGGGCATCGTCCGAATCCTCAAGGACCTCAACGAGACGATCGAGGGCCGGCACGTGATCCTCGTCGACGACATCGTCGACACGGGGTTCACGCTCGACTACCTGCTGACGACGCTCAAGGCGCGATATCCCGCGAGCTTGTCGGTGTGCTGTCTGCTCGACAAGGAAGAACGCCGGAAGCGGCACGTTCCCCTGAAGTACGTCGGCTTCCAAATTCCCGATAAGTTCGTCGTTGGTTACGGCATGGACTACGCCGGTCTCTACCGCAATCTCCCGTACCTGTGCGTATTGAAGCCGGAGGTGTATCAGTGACGAAGTCCGCGACCATCGATACGGCGGCCCGGCCCCTCCTGCCGGAGGGTGCCGGCGAGTTGCTCGGGCTCGGACGTCGCGTGCGCCGCGCTTACGGCTACGACGACATCGCGCTGGCGCCGGCGGCTTCGACGCTGGATCCCACCGATGTCGATACTTCCTGGGAGATCGGCGGCCATCGGTTGCGCGTTCCGGTTCTGGCCGCGGCCATGGACAGCGTCGTCGACGTCCGCGCCGCGATCGCGCTCGCGAGTCTCGGCGCGGCCGGCGTTCTCAACCTCGAGGGGCTTCAAACGCGCTACGACAACCCCGACGAGATCCTGGCCCGGCTCTCCGGCGCGCCGGTCGAAGACGTCGTGCCGATGATGCAGGAGCTGTATCGCCAGCCCGTCCGCGAGGCGCTCGTCAGCGAGCGCATCCAGCAGATCAAGCGCGCTGGCGCGCTCGCGATCGCGTCCACGACGCCCGTATCGGCGGCGCGGCTGGCGCCGATCGCCGAAGCGGCCGGCCTCGACGTCCTCGTGTTGCAATCGACGGTGATCACGGAGCGGCACCGGTCGTCGCGTGGTCCGGTGATCTCGGTGCGCGACATCGTCCGCGCTTCGAAGATCCCGGTCATGGCCGGCAACTGCGTGTCGTACCAGGCGGCGACGGACCTACTGGAAGCCGGCGTCGCCGGCATCTTCGTCGGCGTCGGCCCCGGCGCCGCCTGTACGAGCCGGCGCGTGCTCGGCATCGGCGTCCCGCAAGTGACCGCGATCTCCGACGTCGCGGCGGCGCGCAGCGACTTCCGCGCCCGTACCGGGCGGCACGTGCCGATTGTCGCGGACGGCGGTCTCAGCGTCGGCGGCGACGTCGCGAAGTCGATCGCGTGCGGCGCCGACGCCGTCATGCTCGGATCGGCGCTGGCGAAGGCGAAGGAAGCGCCGGGCCGGGGCACGCACTGGGGCATGGCGACGCCGCACGCGGCGCTGCCGCGCGGCACGCGCATCAAGGTCGGCACGACGGGGACGCTGCAGCAGATCCTCTTCGGCCCCGCGCAGGTCGACGACGGCACGCAGAACCTCATCGAGGCGCTGCGCACGTCGATGGGCGTCTGCGGCGCCGCGACGATCCGCGAGATGCACGAGATCGAGGTCTTCCTCGCCCCTTCGTTGGGAACCGAGGGGAAGGCGGCGCAGTTCGCGCAGCGCGTGGGACAGGGGCGCTAGTGACGGCACAAACGCTTCCCGGCGCGATGGCGGACCGGGGCGCTCATGCGACGGGGCGAGACACGATCGTCGTCCTCGACTTCGGCGCGCAGTACGCGCAGCTGATCGCCCGCCGCGTCCGCGAGCTCAAGGTCTTCAGCCTGATCCTTCCATACGACACGCCGCTGGACCGGCTGGCGGCGATGAAGCCGAAGGGCATTATCCTCTCCGGCGGCCCTGCCAGCGTCTACGACGACGGTGCCCCGAAGGGCGACCCGCGCCTGTTCGAGCTAGGCATCCCCGTGCTCGGCATCTGCTACGGCATGCAGTGGATGGCGGAGAGCCTCGGCGGCCGGACGGGACCGTCCGGCCATCGGGAGTACGGGCGCACGCGCCTCATCGTTTCCGGCCACGCGGAGCTGTTCGAAGGACTCGAAAACCGCCTCATGTGCTGGATGAGCCACGGTGATTCGGTCTTGGCGCTGCCGCCAGGATTCGCGTCGCTGGCCGTGACGGACAACGCGAACCACGCCGCGATGGCGGATCCCAAGCGTCGGTTGTATGGTCTGCAGTTCCACCCGGAAGTGTCGCATACACCCTGGGGCACGGAGGTCCTGCGCAACTTCATCTATGAAGTCTGCGGCTGCGCCCCCTCTTGGACAATGACCTCGTACGTCGATCAGGCGATCGACGACGTGCGCCGCCACGTCGGGGACGGGCGCACGCTGTGCGCGCTGTCCGGCGGCGTCGATTCCTCGGCGGCGGCGGCGCTCGTCCATCGGGCGATCGGCGACCAGCTGACCTGCGTCTTCGTGGATCACGGCCTGCTGCGCAAGGGCGAGGCCGAGCAGGTCGTCCGCACGTTCCGCGATCACTTCCACGTGCCGTTGATCCACGTCGACGCGCGCGAGCGCTTCCTGCAGAAGCTCGCCGGTGTCACCGATCCGGAGGAGAAGCGCAAGACGATCGGCGAGCAGTTCATCCGGCTGTTCGAAGAGCAGGCGCGCGAGCTCGGGAAGCTCGAGTTCCTCGCCCAGGGCACGCTGTATCCGGACGTCATCGAGTCCGGGACGCGGATCGCCGCCCGGATCAAGACCCACCACAACGTCGGCGGCCTCCCGGCCGACATGAACTTCCGGTTGGTCGAGCCGTTCCGCGAGCTGTTCAAGGACGAGGTGCGGGAGGTGGCCCGCACGCTCGGACTGCCCGACGAGATGGTGTACCGCCATCCGTTCCCGGGGCCGGGCCTGGCGATCCGCGTCCTCGGCGAGGTGACCGAAGAGCGGCTGGCGCTGCTGCGGGATGCGGACGCGGTCGTCACGCAGGAGATCCGGCGCGCCGGGTTCCATCGCGAGATCTGGCAAGCCTTCTGCGTATTGTTGCCGGTGCGCACGGTCGGCGTCGCCGGCGACGCGCGCACCTACGGCTTCACGGCCGTCGTGCGCGCGGTGACGAGCGAGGACGGCATGACCGCCGACTGGGCGCGGCTGCCGGCCGAACTGCTTGAGTCGATCGCGAGCCGGATGACGCGCGAAGCCCCGGCGATCACGCGCGTCGTCTACGACATCACCTCGAAACCCCCGGCCACCATCGAGTGGGAGTAGCCGGCGTGCCAGCTACGGCGCTCTTGACCGCCCTGAATGCCGAGCAGCGGGAGGCCGTCCTCCACGAGGGCGGACCGCTGCTCATCCTCGCCGGCGCCGGCTCGGGCAAGACGCGCGTACTCGCGCATCGTGTCGCCTACCTGATCCGGGAGCGCCACGTGCCGCCGGCCCAGGTCCTGGCCGTGACGTTCACGAACAAGGCCGCCAACGAGATGCGTTCGCGGATCGAGGCGTTGATCGGCGCGCGCGCCACCACCGACCTCTGGATCGGGACGTTCCACCGCATCTGCAGCCGGATCCTCCGGCTCCATGGGGAGAAGATCGGCGTCGATCCGCGGTTCGTCATCTACGATACCGACGACCAGCGCTCTGCGGTGCGCGATGCGTTGCGCGAGCAAGGGTTGGACGAGAAGCGGTTCGCGCCGGCGGTGGTGCACGCGACGATCTCGGCGGCGAAGAACGAAGGGCAGGACGTCGCCACGTACGACCGCGCCGCGCAGACCTACTACGAACGCGTCGTCGCCGGCGTCTGGCGCGGCTACCAGCGGCTCCTCGGGGAGCGCGCGGCGCTCGACTTCGACGACCTGCTGCTGGAGACGCGCCGTCTGTTCGACGAGGCGCCGGACGTCTTGGCCAACTACCAGGAGCGGTTCTTGCGCGTACTCGTCGACGAATACCAGGATACGAACCCGATCCAGTTCACACTCGTGTCGCGGCTGTCGGAGGGGCATCGCAACCTCTGCGTCGTCGGAGACGCCGACCAGTCCATCTACGCTTGGCGCGGCGCCGACATCCGCAACATCCTCGAGTTCGAGCGCGATTTCCCGGACGCGCGGATCATCCGCCTGGAGCAGAACTACCGGTCGACGAAGCACATCCTGCGCGCCGCCGAGCAGCTGATCCGGAACAACCCGCGCCGCTACGAAAAACGCTTGTGGACCGAGAACCCCGACGGGGAAACCATCCACGTCTACGCCGCGTACGACGAGCACGACGAGGCCCGCTTTGTCACGCAGCGCATCGAGGCGCACCGCGCCGAGGGCGCGCCGCTGCGGGAGATGGCCGTGTTGTATCGGATGAACGCGATGTCCCGCCAGTTCGAGGAGCAGTTCCTGCGGGCCGGCCTTCCATATCAGATCGTCGGCTCGGTGCGCTTCTACGAGCGCAAGGAGATCAAGGATCTGCTCGCCTACCTGCGGGCGGCGAGCAATCCGCGCGACGCGGTGAGCGTCCGGCGCGTGATAAACGTCCCGCGCCGCGGCATCGGCCAGTTGACGATCGCGCGCGTCGAGGCGGCCGCGGCCGACCGCGGCATCAGCCTGTTGTCGGCGATGCGCGACCCGGCGGTCGCCGAGGGCATGGGGAGCGCCCCGCGCCGGGCGCTCGCCGGCTTCGTCGCCCTGATGGATCGGCTGGCCGAGCGCGCCGGATCGCTGTCAGCGGCGGCGCTCATCGAGCGCGCCATCGAGGAAACCGGATACCGGTCGGCGCTCGAACAGGAGGGTACGGACGAGGCCGTCTCCCGGCTCGAGAACCTGCGCGAGCTGGTGACGGTCGCGCAGGAGTTCGAGTCGATGACGGGCGACGCGTCCGTGGAAGGGTTCCTGGAGCACCTCGCGCTCGTCGCCGACGCGGACACGTACGACGAGGAAGCGGATCGGGTGACGTTGATGACGCTGCACGCCGCCAAGGGTCTGGAGTTCCCCGTCGTCTTCCTCTGCGGGCTCGAGGAAGGCGTGTTTCCGCATAGCCGTGCCCTCGACGAGCCCAAGCAAGTCGAGGAGGAGCGGCGCCTTGCTTACGTGGGCATCACGCGCGCGCGGGCGCACCTGTGCTTGACCCACGCGCAGCAGCGCACCTTGTTCGGGCGGTCGGCCATGTCGGTGCCGTCGCGATTCCTGGCCGAGATTCCGGAGGAAGTACTGGTCAAGGAACAAACGGTGAGGACGGCGACGCAAGAGTGGCACGGGGTCCCGGATCGTGACATTCCTGCCTTGTCAGTGGGAGAATCGGTCAAACATCGGCACTTCGGTGCCGGCAAAGTTCTCGAACTGGAGGGGGAAGGGGCCAAGGCAGTTGCCACGGTACATTTTCCTCAAGTCGGCACGAAGAGGCTTGCCCTTGGTTACGCCCCCCTCGAGAAGATCCCGCCCCCTGCCTGATTTCACGGCCGCGCTCTTGCCGGGCGGCGGCGTCGACCGCATCATCCTGATCTTCGTCGCCGTCGTCCAGCCGACGGCGACGAAGATCAGGATGATG
>Ga0194132_10011966_pt1 | contig 10960 bp, 9 predicted proteins | sample TA2KigOf80mmetaG_FD_148612 | JGI IMG/M metagenome (GOLD analysis project Ga0194132, IMG submission 148612) | Freshwater microbial communities from Lake Tanganyika, Tanzania - TA2015054 Kigoma Offshore 80m | ecosystem: Environmental > Aquatic > Freshwater > Lake | place: Tanzania: Lake Tanganyika... | reverse complement strand
TATCGAACAGGTTGGTGACATAGGCGACCACCGAATAGGCGTCGTTCTGCGCACCGATCTGGGCGTCCACGTTCCAAACCGCCGCCAACCAAATCCGGTTGTCCGGCGACTGATACCGCTTGCTGCGGTATTGGGCACTGACTTGCGAGATCAAGTCCCAATCGCCGTCGAGCGGCGTCGTATAGTCGATTATGCCGGAAAATGCATGCTTTGCCGATTGTTCAAGCTGCTTACCGTTGGTGTTGGTGAAACACACAACCTGCGTGCCGACGGTGCCGACGCGGCAATTGCCGGCGCCAGCGACCGCGAGGGCGTTGGTCGACGGCACTTCCGAATCGGTGAAGCGCGGATCGAGGTAGGTGTAAGCGGCCGTCATGGTCAGTCCGTCCGCCGGCGCGACCGTCAGCTCCAATTCGCCGCCGTCAACTTTCGCCTGGCCTTGATTGACCACCAGCGTGCTCGACCCTTGCGGGCTCCGGGTATCCGGAACAAGCAATTGATTGATGCGGTTGCTATAGATCATGTGGAAGTAGGCGCCGTTGAAACGAACAGTGCCATCGGCCAACGTCGTCTTGAAGCCGGCCTCGTAGTTCCACAACTTTTCGGGCCGATAGAACGCATCATTGGCATCGAGCACGACACCGACGTTGAGGAATCCGGCCGGCTTCACGCCTTTCGACGCCGATGCATACAGCAGCACATCCTCGGTCGGGCGATAATTGATCGTGACGCGCGGCGCGAAAAAGTTCGTGCTCGATGACGGACGGAAAATCGCCGCTGCTCCGAAGGTGGCCGGTAAGATCACGCCAGCCGCGGAAACCGGCAAGTTGAGCGCGCGACCAAAGACATAGTCAAAGCTTTCGTGGCTGTAGCGGGCCTCGGCGCTCAATTCGAGCTGGTCGGTGAGATCGTACTCGGCCATGGCGTAACCCGAAGTGTGCCGGGTATCACGCACACTAAGGTCGCCTGGCAATGCGCCTCGAATTTGTAACTCGCGCGCCGCCGACCAGTTGGCCGGGGCAAACGGCGGATTGCGGAAGAAGCCGTTGATGAAAACCGAGAAGTTGGTGCTGTCGTAATCTTCGGTCCAGTAGAGGCCGCCGATCGCCCAGCGGAAGGTGTCGGCCTCCAAGTTGCCGAGGCGGAGTTCCTGGCTGAACTGCTTGGCGTCGACCGCGAAGTGCGAGATTTGCGCCGCGGGCAACGGTTCGGCATTGCCGGCGGATGGTACCGTGACCGGAACCGGCGCTAGGCCGAAAAAGTCGGCATCGGCCCGGCTCAACGCGCTGGCATCGGTATATCCGGTCCAGCTCGACAGGGTGAATCCGTCGAAATCGATTTCGCCAATTAGGTTCGCAATGAACGGCTTCACGCGTCCGCCTTCGTAATCCCTGCCCGTCAGCGGGTCGACGCTGAGTTGAACGATGTTGCCGCGCCGTTCCTCACCAAGCGCCGGATAGGGGATCGAGGCCGGCAGTGGTGCGCCGCCCGGTGGAACGCCCAATCGAAGACCAACCGCGTTGGCCGGCAAAGCCAGAGTCGTATTCCGCCCTGGCACGCGCTGGCCGAAGTAATAAGACGGACGCGGCTCGGACTTGTCGTCGGAATAGGAAAGCCGAAGAGTAAAGTCGGAGTTGTCGGACGGCATAAAACGCACCGCGCCGGCCAGTCCCCAGGTGTCCCAGCCGCCGATCTTGGCGCCGCTGACCGTGTTTCGATAGAAGCCGTTGAAGTAGCTGTAGAGTCCATTGACCCTAATCGCCACCTTGTCCGACACCGGCATGTTGGCCGCGCCGCGTACTTCATAAAGGCCATAGGTGCCGACATCGACATTGATGGTCGATTCAGGTGTCTCGGTGCTCGGCTTCTTCGACACGTAATTGATGGCGCCACCAAACGCGACGCGGCCGTACAACGCCGACTGTGGGCCTTTCACCACTTCGATGCGTTCGACGTCGACCAGCTTCAGGTTCATCAGGCTCGAACCGCCGGCCGTGCCGATCGATTCGGACGAAATATCGACGCCGTCGAGCAGAATGCCAATCGGCGGGCGGCCGCGTGTCGTCGGCAAGCCGCGGATGTTGGGACGAGTATCTTGCGGCGCGAAGCCTTTGTCGTAGCTCAAGCCCGGTGTGAACTTCGCGACTTCGGCAATCGTACGAATGCCCTGGCGTTGGATCATGTCGGCCGTAAATGCCGTCACGGTCAGCGGGACTTCCTGCAGGCTTTCTTCACGCTTTCGGGCGGTGACGGTAATTTCCTCTATCTGCGCCAGTGCGCCCGAGGCGCCAATTGCCAACGCGGATGTTGCCAGAAGGCAAACGCGACCGTTGAGTCTCATGAAGAGTCTCCCCATTTCGAAAAAAAAAGACGGAGTTAACCGTCGAATGCCCACGCCCCCGGGCCGGTTACCCACGACCCCGGGACCGGTTACCCACGACCCCGGGACCGGTTACCCACGACCCCGGGACCGGTTACCCACGACCCCGGAACCGGTTACCCACGACCCCGGAACCGGTTATCGATTGGCGGCATTTGACCGTCACGGAGAGGTAGTTTCTAGCCGCAGAATTCCCCATGTTCGGCAGGCGGACAGGTTGTTCGGGTCAAAACGACAGCATCCATGGCGCGCCCTCGGTCCGGCAAGCGGTTGCCCGGGACTCGGTGGCCGTACCATCTATCTTCAGCGATTCAACGACGACCCGGCACGTGAAGCCGCCCATGCGGTGTTCCGGTTCTGCCAGTGATGTGCCGGCGCGCTCTTCGAACTCCCAATAGATCGTTTCGCCGGTGGAGGAAGTCATTGCCTCGGCTTGGACGATACTTTGCAAATTGATTTGGTCCTGGTTCAGGCGATCGAGCAGCTCGGGCGGCATCACTTCCAGAAATTCCTGCGGCCGGGTGGTCGACGGTTTTGCAGGTTCCGACTGGACCGCCGCGGTTGCGGTTCTTGAAGGCCGAGGTCTCGTTGGCGCGCGCGCGACCGTAGATCGTTGTGGACGCATCGGCGCCGTCCGACGCGTTCCGTTCAAGGGAATGACGACGCAGCGCGAACCGGACCCGTACATCATCGCCGCAGGTATTTCGCGAACCGTGCGGTTGACGACGTTAGCCGTGCCGACAGCTGCGCGGCCGACGGCGGACATCGATTGGACCGCGGCCGACGACACCGCAGAAGCGGCGTTGACCGCGACGCAACCGCAGAGTGCAAGACACGAGATCGCTGCTAACGCGGCCGAAAATTTCGAATTCAGCTTTGCCTCCGGATCACCTAGGCTCTTAGCCTACCACGGGCGAGTACGAAGGCTATGTCGGCACGCGGATCGCGCGACGGATGGATGATCGTTGTTCACCGTTACGTCGGACTGATCATCGGTGCATGGATGTGCGCGGTCGGCGCTTCCGGCGCCATTCTTGCCTATTACCGCGAAATCGAAACCTGGCTCGATCCGAAGCTGTTCCTGATGGAAACACCCGGGCCGCGACATCCTGATCTCGACCGCATGGTTGCGGCGGTGCGGGCGGCCTATCCGGATCGCTTCATTCTCTACATCGACCGTCACGGGTTGTCGCTAAACGAGACTTATCCATTCATTTTGAGCGGCCCGTTGCCGATGATACCCGAGGGACCCGATCTTTCGTCAATCGGCAACTACGAAGCGGCGACGGATCTTCAGATTTTCGTCAATCCGGTGACAGCCGAGATCGTTGGCGCCCGATCGCATTGGACTTTCATCAATCTTCTCCGCGATTTTCATCGCGAGCTGTTTGCTCCGCTGTTCGGCCGCAAAGTTCTCGGTGCACTTGGAATCCTGGTTGTGTTGACGTCGATTTTCGGTGGAGTCCTATGGTGGCGCGACGCCCGCCAGAACATGAAGCGGGCATTGGTCATGCGATCGTCATCGTCGATGCCGCGTCTGATTCGCGACGGCCATACTGTGTTCGGTATTTATGCAGTGGTCATCATTGGCTGGCTTGGGTTGTCGGCGACGCTCATCTGTTATGGCGGATCGATACGCGAGTTTGCGGATTGGGTTTTGCGCGGTGGCCGGCCTGCGCAAGTTTTCGAAGGCTCGGCGCTTGCGTCATCGCCCGCGCCCGCCGCGGCAGCAACGTTTGTGTCGCTGAACGCCGCGCGCGATGTCGCGTTGACCGACCATCCCAATTCCGACGTTGTTCTCATCCGCATGCCGAAGACGCCTGCGGCACGTATTTCGTTCCGGCTTTATCCTCTCGATGAACCGGTCACGATCTATACACGCCAAGTTTACGTTGACGCGGGGACCGGAGAAATCGCCGGTCGGTTCGATCCTAAGAGACAGCCATGGTCCGACTCGCTTTTCGGTCTGTGGCTGATCTGGTTTCACAACGGTACGATGCTGGGAGATTTCGGACGGGCGCTCAATATTTTCGCCGGCATCACCCTCGCGTCGCTTTTTCCGACCGGCCTGTACATCTGGTGGAAGAAGCGGCCATCGCGTCGGCGGCGAACTGATCTCTCGCCGGTCGGAGACCCTCGGTATCGACGAATTTCGCAACCTGCGGAGTAGCCGCTGATCTTGTCTCCCCGGCGTGCGATGGACACGCTATGTCGCTTTAGTTTTCGACGCAGAATGATACGTACTCGAAACGAGAATGCTAAATCTGATGGCGTGGGAGTTGTGGCCATGGTTAAGTTCGCGGCGTGGGGAGAAGATAGCGTTGCGTGCGCGTACTCGCTTCCGGATGCAGGATGAGCGCAAGCCGTTTGCCGGTGTCGGCGTCCGGCGGAGGAGGCCGCGCGCGCGCAATGACGACGAAATTTCCGCCAAGGCCGCGCTCGATCGATTGCCCGTCGTTCCATTTGTTTATCGGTTCGCAAGTCCGTCCGATCATGGATTCGAGTTTGTTGGCGGCCAGTCGCGCAAATTGATCGGCAAATCGGCAGGGGCGTTGATCAAGAACCCGGCTTCGTTTGCGCCGGTCATCGACGACGCCGCGGCGTTCGAAGCCGATTTCATACGCCCGATTTCGTAAGGCCGTCGCGCGAAATTCGAGGGCCGCTTTCCGGTGGGCCGTGGCCAGGTCAAATGGTTGTCGGTCACAGCCGAACCGCTCGACAAGACCAGGACCGGGCTACGTTTCAGCGGCATGATTGCCGACATTGATTCTGCGAAGCAGATCGAGATCGAGTTCGAAATGATGCGCGAGCGGATTGGCCGTGCCCAGGATATCGCTGAGTTCGGTTGGTACGATTACAATGTCAAAGACCAGGTGATCGATTTCACGCCCGAATTCGCTTCAGGGCTTGGGTTGCCAAACGCCGCGACCGGCAAGCTGTCAGGGCCGATTGCCGAGAAATTTGCCGAGGGATTTCGCTCGGCGGTCCATTCGGACGATCGCGAGCGCTTCTTGTCGATGATTTCTGATGCATCCTGGCTTCGCACCGAATTCGATTTCCGGGTTCTCAAGGCGAGTGGCGAGGTCAGAAATCTGTTCATCCGGATACACCGGACCACCGACCGCGAGGGCAAGCGGGTCAGAGACTTCGGCGTCATCCTCGATATTACCGAACGCAAGCGGCTGGAGGAAAACCTCCGCGCGTTGGCGTCGACCGACGCGTTGACGGGCGTGCCAAATCGCCGCACCTTCGAAGCGGCCGGCCGCCGCGAGATGGAGCGGGCTCGCCGTTATGCCAAACCCTTCACTGTCATTGCGCTCGACACCGATTTCTTCAAGAAGGTCAACGACAACTACGGGCACGACATCGGCGACGCCGTACTGAAGGATGTCGCAAAGGTTTGCACGACACAGCTTCGTGGCACCGACGTTTTTGCCCGGCTCGGTGGCGAAGAGTTCTGTGCGCTATTGCCGGAAACCGACATCAAGCCAGCCCTTGGATTAGCCGAGCGCTTGAGGCAAGCGATCGCCTTGCAGCCTATTTTTACGCCCAAGGGCCCGCTGGTCGTGACCGTTAGCCTTGGCCTTGCCGAATATGCGCCGCAGGATACGGCCCTCGATCACGTGCTCAAGCGCGCCGATGAAGCGCTTTATGCGGCCAAGCGCGGCGGCCGAAATCGGGTCGAGTATTTGCCCGCTGCCACACAAGCCACATCTCATCAGGCTAGCTCTGATCAAGCGGCCGAATAGCGCAGGTTGATCGAACGTGGTGCCACAAAAAAAGAGGGCGGTGCTCGCGCACCGCCCCAAGTTTCAGGGACGCACTTCGGCGTGCGGACGGCGCTACAGCGCCGATAACATACAGGCAACCAGCGGATGTCTGACGACATCCTCCGGGCCCATCCGCACAATCTCAATATCGGGAAGTCGCTCCAGGCGATGGGCGATGTCCATCAGCCCCGACATCCCGGGAAGAAGATCCGACTGATCCGGGTCTCCGGTAATCACCATGGTCGAATGCCAGCCGAGGCGGGTCAGCAGCATTTTGATCTGGCCATAGGTACAGTTCTGAGCTTCGTCGATGACAACAAAGGAATTATTGAGAGTTCTGCCGCGCATATAGGCGATGGGCGCGATCTCGATCGTACCGTCGGCCATATATTGCCTTAGTCGTTTGCCGCCCAGTCGATCGTTGAGCGCGTCATAGAGCGGTCGCAGATACGGCGACATTTTTTCTTCCATCGTTCCCGGCAGATAACCAAGAGCTTCGCCAGCCTCGATCGCAGGGCGCGACAGGATGATGCGGTCGATCCGCCCGGCTTCGAGGGCCCGGACCGCGTAAGCGATTGCAAGGTAGGTCTTGCCGGTCCCGGCTGGGCCAAGGGCCAGAGTGAGCGGCTTCGACTCGAGCGCGGTCATCAACCGCCCTTGATTGTTGCTCCGCGGTCGCACATTGCGGACGAAACTCTGGTCACGGCGCTCTTCGCGCTCGTCGCCGAGCGGGTGCCAGCCCGAACCCTGGCGATCGTAATTGAGGACGCGCACTTCGGCGTCCATGGCGTTTTCGTGAATCGGGCTGAAACGAGCAGTACGTTTTCCCATGTCCTTGACCTGACCTTCTATGACGTCGTGAATGACAGAGACGTAGCGGAAGTCTGGGTACGCGCTGAACGGCTTGCGATGCGATCCTCCTTGTTGATGACGACGAAATGCCGCCGGGCTTAGGCCAAAGGCCGCCCAGCGGCGGGACGGACGGGTGGGATCAGAACGGGAATCCGGAATCGCGGTGGGGTCGGCCTGAACGCTGGCCGGGGAAAAAATTGGTTCCTGTGGGAACGCCCCTGACATCGACGACCGATGCAACCCCTCTAATTCCCTATCCTCTCACGGATTTCCTCGATCGTCACGCTATTTTGTGGCAATCGCGTCGCATAACCACAATACATAGATAATAGCGCGCTATGTGTTTGATGAGATCATAACCTGATGGCGGTTGGTGGAGCGTAAGGCAGGCGTGCCAGGCTGATCTCTGCCGCGATCGCGCTGAACGCGATTCTTGATGCCGGCAGTTCGCTTGTTTCATCGACTTTCGCGTATATAGAATACGCGGGCAAATCAGGAGGCCAAAATGGCATTATCATTGGTGGTCAATGGCGTTGAGCGTACGGTCGACGTCGATCCTGATACGCCGCTGTTGTGGGTGCTCCGCGATACGCTTGGTCTCACGGGAACAAAATTTGGCTGCGGAATTGCAGCCTGTGGTGCCTGCACCGTCCACATTGACGGCGTTGCCGAACGCTCGTGCTCGGTTCCCGTCGAGTTCGCTGCCGGCAAGGCGGTTCTGACGATCGAAGGCCTTTCGACCGATCGCAGCCATCCGGTGCAAAAAGCCTGGATCGCCGAAGATGTGCCCCAGTGCGGATATTGCCAGTCGGGCATGATCATGGCGACCGCCGCCTTGCTCAAGGAAGTGCCGAATCCGACCGACGAAGACATCAACGCCTACATCACGAACATTTGCCGTTGCGGCACCTACACCCGTATTCGCAAAGCCATCAAGCGCGCTGCCGCCGAAACGGTGGGTGCCGGCTGACGTGACGCTGCGGAATCCGTCGAGACGTCTCGACGGGTGCGCCGCCGGGCGTTGCCGTTGAGAAATTTCCGACATGAGTATTGGCGTCTCAAGTCCTCAATCCATCGACGCAACGCTCGACCTCTTGAGTCGCGGCGGCTATATCGCCGACCGCGCGCTGGCGACATCGCTTTTTCTGTCGATTGCCATGAAACGACCGCTGTTCCTTGAGGGCGAGGCGGGCGTCGGCAAGACAGAAATCGCGAAAGTGTTGGCTGCGACTCTCGGTCGCCAATTGCTGCGACTTCAGTGTTACGAAGGCCTCGACATCTCAGCCGCCGTATACGAATGGAACTATCCCCGGCAGATGATGGCAATCCGTTTGGCCGAAGCGGCCGGCGAGGGGCGACGACATGAGCTTGCCCGCGACATCTACGGCGCGGAATTCCTGATCAAACGCCCGTTGTTGAACGCATTGGAGGGGAGCGCCGGCATGGCCCCGGTGCTGCTCATCGACGAGTTGGATCGCACCGATGAGCCCTTTGAGGCGTTCTTGCTCGAGGTCCTGTCGGACTTCCAGATCACAATCCCCGAGCTTGGAACCATCAAGGCTGCCGCCCCGCCCTTGGTGGTGGTCACGTCGAACCGGACTCGAGAAATTCACGACGCCTTGAAGCGACGATGCCTCTACCACTGGGTTGATTATCCGTCGGCGGAGCGCGAACGCGCGATCGTCAAGGCCAAGGTGCCGGGGGTCGGTGAAAGCCTGGGCGGGCAGGTGGTGAGCTTCGTGCAAATGCTGCGGGGTCTTGAGCTGTTCAAACCCCCGGGTATCGCCGAGACGCTTGATTGGGCTCAGGCCCTGATGGTTCTCAATGCGCGCGAGCTGACGGTCAGCAATGTCGATGACACGTTAGGCGTGGTTCTCAAATATCAGGATGACATCGCCCGCGTTCGCGGCGACGTGGCCGCCCGCGGTGTGGCAACGGCACGCTCGGCGGCCTGACTTGGCAGCCGTGGCCAGCGCGCTACCATTCAACGTCATGCACTTCGCCCGCGTGCTGCGGCGCGCCGGGCTGCCGATTGGTCCGGGCAAAGTCATCGTCGCGCTTGAAGCGCTGAAGCTTGTGTCGATCGCGCGCCGCGACGACGTCTACTGGACCTTGCACAGCGTGCTGGTCGATCGGCACAGCCAAAGCGATATGTTTCGTTTGGCGTTCGATCGCTTCTGGCAAAGGCAGCAGGACCGGCCAGACGACAACCCGTTGTCTATCCTCGATCAGGGCCCAGATCACGGTCGCGGCGATCAATCGAAACCGATCCCGCGTCGGCTCGCGGACGCCTTCAGTCCGCTTGCGTCCCCCGAGGTCGGCGAACAGAAAGAGGAATCGGCCGCCCCCAGCGATGCCGTGGCCAGCTGGTCGGCGGACGAACGGCTGCGTCACCAGGATTTCGAAACCATGAGCAGCGACGAGCAAGCCGAAGCCGCCAAGTTGATGGCGCGGCTCCGGTTACCGATTCCGGATGTCGCGACCCGGCGCCACAGGGTGTCGAGGTCGGGCCGCCGGATCGACATGCGTGCGACCCTGCGCGCCATGGTCCGCTCGGGCGGTGCCGTAACGTTGGCGCGGAAAGCGCCGCGGCGCCGGCATCCGCCTTTGGTCGTGCTGTGCGATATCTCTGGCTCGATGGCGACATATTCGCGCATGTTTCTGCGATTTCTCCATGCGCTTACCAATGACCGTGATCGCGTGCATGTGTTCCTGTTCGGCACCCGCCTGTCGAACGTCACGCGGGAGTTGGCGCATCGCGATCCCGACTTGGCGCTCGCCCGCGTTGGTCGCGCGGTTGAAGATTGGGGCGGTGGCACGCGCATCGGCCACACGATCGAAGCCTTCAACCGTCGTTGGTCACGGCGTGTGCTCGGACAGGGCGCGGTTGTTGTGCTGATCACAGATGGGCTCGATCGCGATGGAGGTGAAGGGTTGGCCGCGGAAATGGAGCGATTGCACAAATCATGCCGCCGTTTGATTTGGCTCAATCCGCTTCTTCGCTATGCCGCGTTCGAGCCCAAGTCGGCTGGAGTCCGGGTCATGCTGCCGCACGTCGATGAATTCCGCCCGGCGCACAATCTCGACAGTCTGACGGCCTTAGTCGTGGCCTTGTCCAATCGCCTGGACGCTGGCACAACACGGCAATTCACGATCGCCAACGCCAAACTCTCATGAACGATCCTCTCGCTCAGGCCCTGTCCTGGCGCGCCGCCGGCCGCAAGGCCGCGCTTGCCACCGTGGTCAAGACCTGGGGCTCGTCGCCGCGGCCCGCCGGCAGCCATATGGTGATCAATCAGGACGGCGATTTCGTCGGGTCGGTATCGGGCGGTTGCATCGAAGGTGCGGTGGTCGAGGCGGCGCTCGGCGTGATCGCCGAGAACAAATCTCGCACACTCGATTTCGGCGTCACCAACGAAATGGCTTGGGAAGTTGGTCTTGCGTGCGGCGGCCATGTCCAGGTTTACGTGGAAGCGGTGGAATGAAACTCGATCTGCTGCGCGCGGTCGCCGCCCATGTCGCGAACGGCGAGTCGGTCGCGATGGTCACTCACCTTGCCTCCGGACGCCAGGCCGTTGTCGTGGGTGCCGCCGGCCCCGCCGGTGAATTGCAGCTCTCCGACAATGAAATCGCCGAGATCGGCCGCATGCGGGCGGCCGATCGGTCGGCGATCATCGATGGAACTCAAATTTTCGTTCGGGTCTACGCTGCGCCAATTCGAATGGTCGTGGTGGGCGCCGTTCACATCGGACAGGCGCTGGTACCGATGGCGCGCCTGGCCGGGTTCAAGGTGACGGTGATCGATCCACGCGCGGCATTCGTGAAGTCCAGTGGATTTGACGGCGCCGAGACCATCGAGGCGTGGCCGGACGAGGCCATGAAGGGTCTAAAGGTCGACGCCCACACCGCTGTCGTGACGTTGACCCATGATCCAAAGCTGGATGATCCCGCGCTCGCG
>Ga0194132_10011963_pt1 | contig 10961 bp, 10 predicted proteins | sample TA2KigOf80mmetaG_FD_148612 | JGI IMG/M metagenome (GOLD analysis project Ga0194132, IMG submission 148612) | Freshwater microbial communities from Lake Tanganyika, Tanzania - TA2015054 Kigoma Offshore 80m | ecosystem: Environmental > Aquatic > Freshwater > Lake | place: Tanzania: Lake... | reverse complement strand
GTTCAAATCGAGACCAGAAAAAATCATCTGTTATTTATTTACAATCAACCAATTAGCACGTTTCGGGCACTCAACGTCCGGACACTACTGGATTTTATTGACTATTTTTTAGCATGTCGTTGGCATCGCCAAGCGCCGGATAACCGGCTTCGACGGCATCGGAACGAAACGCCTCATCCACCGGCACCGGCAAGGCAACGATGGTTTTGCCATCGGCGTGCAAGCGGCGATTGAAAATGCCGCGCGATTGGAAATGCGCATCGTTGAGTGCGTCTTGCAAGCTCGCCACCACGCTGCAGCACAAATCCTTGCCGTCGAAAATTTTTTGCCACTCATCGGCGGTTTTGTCGGCGATCGCTTGCGCCACCGCGCGCTGCGTGGCGGCGGGGTCATTGTCGTCGTCGCGATATTGTGGCGCGAGCGCGATCGCCTCGCAAAAATTCTCCCAGAATTTTTGTTCCAGCGGCGCTGCGGAAATAAAGCGGTTGTCTTTGGTGCGGTAAATATTAAAGCGCGGGCTGCCGCCGGTGACTTTTTCACCGCCGGGTTTGGGCCACTCGCCCGCGGCCAAACCGTTGCCCATCGCCCAATACATGAACGTGAACAGGTTGTCGCCCATCGCTACGTCGAGCTTGCAGCCTTTGCCGGTGACATCACGCGCGCGCAACGCGAGCAAAATGTTGATCACCGCCGGATAGGCGCCACCGCCGATATCGGCGATCAGCGCCGGCGGTAAGGTCGGCGCACCCGTGCCGTCGGCGGTCAACGACATCATGCCCGCTTCGGCGACATAGTTGATGTCGTGCGCCGCAACTTGCGCGCGCGGGCCGGTTTGGCCGTAACCGGTGATCGCGCAATAAATAATGCGCGGATTGATCTTGCGCAGCGCGTCGTAGCCCAAGCCCAAACGATCCATCACGCCGGGGCGAAACTGCTCCACCACCACATCAGCCTCACGAATCAACGGCACCAGTTGCTCGCGCACCTTCGCGTCTTTCAGATCGACCGCAAGGCTTTTTTTGCCGCGATTTAACATCGCGAAGTTGACGCTGTCGGTGCCGAACTTGGGCTCGTACGAGCGCATTTCATCGCCGCGCCCCGGCCGCTCGGTTTTGATTACATCCGCGCCGGCTTCGGCGAGGATCAACGTCGCCAGCGGACCGGGCAGCAGCGTGCTGAAGTCGAGAACCTTGATCCCCGCCAGCGGTTGGATTTTCCCTTCACCCGTCACGCTTCACCCTTCACTTTTTTAAAAAACTCCGCCCAATCAACTGCCGATGAATCTGGTTGGTGCCTTCCCAGATCTGCGTAATCTTCGCGTCGCGCATCAGCCGCTCCACGCGCAAATCCTTGATGTAGCCGTAGCCGCCGTGCAACTGCACCGCGTCGGTGGTGATGCGCATGGCGATGTCAGAGGCGCGCATTTTGAGCATCGATGATTCCACGCCGAAGTCGCTGGCGCCGCCGTCGATCATGCGCGAGACATGCCACAGCCACGCCTCGCATTGCGCGAGATCAGTCGCCATGTCGGCGAGCATGAACTGGATGCCCTGAAACTCGACGATTTTGCGGCACGATTGTTTGCGTTCATTGATGTAGGCCACCGCGTCTTCGAACGCGCCGCGCGCAATGCCCAGCGCGTGCGCCGCCACACTAGGGCGCGATTTGTTGAGCGACGCCAACAAAATCTTCAGCCCATCGCCGGGTTTGCGCAGCAAATTGGCGCGCGGCACGCGGCAGTTGTCGAAGGCGAGCGTCGCCGTGCTGGAAGCGCGCAAACCCATTTTGTCTTCCTCGCGCACCACGGTGAGCCCCGGCGTGCCTTTTTCAATGATCAACACCGAGATCGACGCCTTGCCGTCTGCAATCTCGCTCCACTTGCCGAACACCAGCAGCAAATCAGCATGCGCGCCGTTGGTGATAAAGGTCTTCGAGCCGTTGACGATGATATGGTCACCCGCCGGCTTGAACGACGTTTGCATGCCGGTCGCATCCGACCCGGCGGTGGGCTCGGTGATCACCAGTGACGCCAGCGCGCCCTGCGCCACCCTAGGCAGCAGGCGCGCTTTTTGTTCGTCATCGCCGAAATCGATCAGCGGTTTTATCGCGTGAAAATTGGTCGCCCAAATGACGCCGGTCGACGCGCACGCCTTGCTGATTTCACGCACGCACTCGAGATACGCCGCGTACGAGAGTGGCGCGCCACCGAAAGCATCGGGCACGAACATGGCGTTCAACCCTAGCGCGTTGATCGCTTTGACGTTGTCCCACGGGAATTCGCCGCTCTTGTCGTATGCGGCGGCGCGCGGCGCGATTTTGTCGCGCGCCAGCGTGCGCACCGCGTCGATCAGCATGCGCTCTTCGTCGAAGAACGCGACGCTGCTATCGATGTGGTCAAACACTTTCATAAAAAATATAATAAAATCAGATACTTATGACATCATTGCGTGCGCGACGCACGGCCCCAACAGGCTGTCGTTCCCGCGCAGGCGGGAACCCATGACACAGGTGCCACTGGCAACACCGTATGGATTCCCGCCTGCGCGGGAATGACCAATTGAATTGTTGTGCGCTCATGTTACCTGGCGGGGAATACTCAGTGCGCGATGCCCTGCGCGCCATCGATATACAGCGTCTCACCGGTGAGGAACGACAGGTCTTCGCAAAATATCGCGGCGGTGAGCTTGGCAATGTCTTCCGGCGTTCCCGGTTTGTTGCCGGGAATGCGCTTCGCCAAAAACTCACGCAGCGGCCCCTTGAAGGCTTCACGATTTAAATCGGTTTCGATGTAACCCGGCGCCACATCAAGCACGCGGATATTTTTCGACGCCCACTCCACCGCCAAACAACGCGTAATCGCGCCCACCGCTGCTTTCGAGGTGCAATAGGCGACGTTGCGCTTGACGCCAATCTTGTCGAAGTAAGAGCCGATGTTGACGATAATGCCGCCGCCCGCCTTGACGAGATGCGGATACACCTCGCGGCACGCGGTGAATACTGCCGTGGCGTTGGTGCTCATCACCTGGTTGTAGACGTCGAGCGTTAGTTTGTCGCTCGGCGCATCCAAATGAATGCCGGCGTTATTGACGATGCCGTGAATTGCACCAGTTTTTGCGGCGACGGTAGCGAGCGCGTGTTTGACGCTCGCTTCATCCGTCACGTCGCATTTGGTGTTTACGAGGCGCGGCGCGAGTTCGGCAGGCACTGCCGTTTCCGGCCCCGCACCTTTGCGGGTTAAACAACCGACGGTGAAGCCGCGCCGCGCAAGTTCGAGCGCGATTACCGCGCCGATGCCGCGGCTCGCGCCGGTAACCACAATCGTTTTCTTACCGCTCATCGCCCCTCACCCCTCACGCCTCACTTGTCCTTAAAAGCCGGCTTGCGTTTATTGGCAAACGCCGTCATGCCCTCGTGCGCGTCCTCGGTTTGAAACGCCAACGTCGCGAGGTCGGTTTCGATTTTTAGCCCCTCATTGATCGGCGTGTCGCCCGCTCGCTTCACCGCGTCGCGCGCGAACTGCAACACCGGCAGGCTGTAACACGTGAACTCACGCGCAAACGCCACGCCGCCCGCGAGCGCATCACCGTCGATAATACGGTTCACCAAACCGATGCGATACGCTTCCTCCGCATCCACCGTGCGCCCCGTCATCACCATTTCCAGCGCGCGCGCCTCGCCTACCACGCGCGGCAGGCGCTGCGTGCCGCCGTAGCCGGGGATGAGGCCCAACTTGATTTCCGGCGTGCCCATTTTGGCGTTTTTGGTGGCAAGCCTAAACGTGCATGCCAATGCCAGCTCCATGCCGCCACCGAAGGCGTAGCCGTTGATCACCGCCACCGACGGCATCGGCAGCGTGTCGAGTTTTGCGAACGTCGCTTGCCCGTAATCGCCGCCTTGTTTTTGCTGCATTAGCGTGCGGCCGAACAACTCCTTGATGTCCGCACCGGCGCAAAATGCCTTGTCGCCCGCGCCGGTGATGATCAGCGCGCGGGCGTCAGACTTTGCGACCTCGTCGAATTTTGCGTGCAAATCGCAAATCAGCGAAAACGACAACGCATTCAACGCATCCGGTCGATTAAGCGTAATCACCGCAAATTCTTCAACCCGAGTCAATTCATTTGCCATACCACCACTCCTTACGCCTCACCCCTTCCACCTCACTCCAGACGGAACAATTTTCCCTGCCTTCGCCCACTCCACCAGCTCGCGCTTCAAAATCTTGCCGCTGGCGGTGAGCGGAAACGCCTCCATGCGTATAAAAAATTCCGGCATGTCGTATTTGGACAAGCCTTCATCGTTTAAGTGCGCGAGCAGCGCATCGCCTTCCACCGCCACACCCTCGCGCTGAATAATCGCCAAACACACGCGCTCGCCCAAGCGCTGATCGGCCACGGAAAACGCCGCGGCCTTCAACACCGCCGGATGTTTGATTGCCAGGTTTTCGATGCGCGAGGGGTGGATGTTATGCCCGCCGCGGATGATCAAATCTTTTTTGCGGCCGACGATTTGCAGATTGCCCTGCGCATCCACCCGTCCCAGATCGCCGCTCATGAACCAGCCGCCGGCGTTAAACGAGTTTTCGGTGGCGTTTTGGTTGTTAAAATAACCCAGCATCAGCAGCGCGCCGCGCGTGCCGATCTCACCGATGTCCCCGGGCTGGGTGACTTCGATATCCGCGTTCTCCTGATCCCACAGCCGCGTTTCGTAGCCGTGGCAGGCGCGTCCGCACGTCGTGGTGATGATTTCGACGGAATCGTCGGGCATGGTGTATTGATGCGAGCCGTTTTCGGTCATGCCGTAAATGTTTTGCGGCTTAATGCCCATGTCGAGAAACGCGCGCGCGGTCTCGGGCGGAATGACCGAGCCGGCCATGTAAAACAAATTCACCTTGCCTAGATCCTTACGCCCGCGCGCCTTGGCATCGGCGAGAATGTCAATGGCGTGCGTGGGCACGCCCATCACGTAGGTGGCGTTGGTTTCGAGCAAGCCCTCGAGCGGCTTCATGCCGGGCATTAAATCGTTCACCACCAGCTCGAACCCCGCGGCAAGGCTTTGCGCGATCGCCACCGTGGCGATGTGATGCGACAGCGGACTCATCGAATACAAAATCGTTTTGTCGTCGTGATGCCAGTCGTGCACCATCGCGCGGCCGTTGGCGAGCAAGGTGTTATCCGAGTGCAGCACGCCCTTGGGTATGCCGGTGGTGCCGGAGGTGAAGGCGAGGTAGACGATTTTGTCGGGGTCGTTATCGGGTTCGGGCAAGCTTTGCGGCTTGGTGTCTAGTGCGGGGAAGTTGCCGTCATCCATGCGGTACACGCGCTTTAACGCGGGCAACGACTTCGCCGCCTCGAACACGTCAACCTTATTCGCATCCGCGCCGTAACCGGCTTGCGTGAACAACGTCGCGGTTTGTATGCGCTCCATCAGCGCGACGATTTCGCCCACGGTGTAGTTCTGGTGCAGCGACGGGTTGCACACATAGCCATTGCGCGAGCAAGCGAGAAACACGATCACCGCTTCGACGCGATTAGGCAGCCACACCGAGACGCGCTGGCCGCGCTTGATGCCGGCAGTGTGCATCTCGGCGGCGAGCGCATCGACCCACTGCTGCAGTTGCGCCCAAGTCAGGCGATGGCGGCTGTCGCGCAACGCGTACGCTTGCGGGCGCGCGCGGGCGTGATGCGCCAGCAAGCCGTACATGGTTTCATCGCGCCACCAGCCGGCGTCGTAGTAGCGGCGGGCGGTGCGGGGGTTGTGGAGGGTGAGTAGTGTCGACATCGCGTGGCAATTCGAGATCCCTCCCACTGTCGTTCCCGCGAAGGCGGGAACCCATAACACCGCACCATAGGGCACATCGTATGGATTCCCGCCTTCGCGGGAATGAGATGGGAAGTTTTTCGTTTCTATCGTATGGGGCTGGGTAACAAAGCTATTGAACGAGACATATTCACTACTTAATGCCCAAACTTATCCGCATCCGGCTGGCGCTTGCCACGGAACGACTCGCCCAACTCTTTCGACTCATCCGAATCCAAATATAGTCGCAGCAACAAATCATGCGACACGCGCGCCAGCCCCGTCACGCCTGTGTGCCGCGCGGTGAATGCTGCCTTGAGTGAGGCCAGCGCAAACGCGCCGCGATCGGCGATCTCCAGCGCCATTTTGCGCGTTTCGTCTCTCAACTTATCGTCGGGCACCACCTTGTTGATCAAGCCTATCGACAACGCCTCTTTAGCCGACAGCCGTGGGTTGGCAAACCACATTTCCTTGGCTTTTTTCTTACCGACCAAGTCTTCGAGGTACCAGGTGCCATACCCCGCGTCGAAGCTGCCCATCATCGGGCCGACTTGGCGAAACACCGCGCTTTCTTTCGCCACCGTGATGTCGCACATCACTTGCAGCACTTGGCCGCCGCCCACCGCGTAGCCGTTGACCATGGCGATCACCGGTTTTTGCAGTTTTTCGATGGACTCGTAAATTTCCAGCGTGGGCAGCATACCGGCGTACAGCGTGCTGTCTTCCATGCCCTCCTTGCGCCCGCCGATGCAAAAGAATTTATCGCCCGCGCCGGTGATCACGATCACGCGCGTGCGCGTTTCGCGGCGAATATCGTTGATGCAGTCGCGGATGTCGTGGCACATCTGCGGCGTGAACATGTTGCCGTCGTCGGGGCGGTTTAGCGTCAGCCAGCCGATCGGGCCGTCTTCTTCATACAGGATGGTTTGAAAGGACATTTTTACCCCTAAATGCTTTGACGCAGATTAACGCAGATTTTCGCAGATTAAATCCGATCGACCGCATGTCAATCTGCGAAAATCTGCGTCTAAGGTTTTTCGATTTTTACACAACCTTCGCCGCCTTGAGTTGCGCGATGTGCGCGGCATCGTAACCCAACAAACCGCTCAACACCGCATCGTTGTGCTCACCCAGCTTGGGCGGCGCGCTACGATAACTCGCGTTGTTGTCGTCCACCGCGATGCCCAAACCCACTTGCGGGATTTTGCGCGAACCTTCGACGGCGGTATAGAACAACCCGCGCGCGATTAACTCCGGGTCGCTCGCCACTTCTTGCGCGTTGTTCACCGGCCCCGCCGGCACGTTGTGCTGCACGAACAATTTCAGCCAATGCTCGCGCGTTTGCGTGCGTAACACGCTCTGAATTTTGTCGACGATTTCCGCACGCACCGCGTTGCGTTGCGCGTTGGTGGCGTAACGCGGATCATCGGCGACCGCGGGCTCGCCCACCGCCTGCCAAAAGCGCTTAAAAATGCCGTCGTTGCCCAAGCCCAGCGTGATCGGCCTATCTTGCGTGTCGAACACTTGATACACTGAAATCACGCTGTCCTTGGCACCCGTACGTTTGGGCAGCGGGCCGCCGCCAAGATAGGGCACAATCCGCGGCGCCATGAAGCGCGTCATGCTGTCGATCATGCTCACGTCGAGTTTGTGGCCGTTGCCCGTGCGTTGCCGGTCAAACAGCGCCGCCAGAATTGCATAGGCTGAATCCATGCCCGCGATCAAATCCGCCGCGGGCGTGCCGATTTTTTGCGGCGGGCTTTCGGCTTCGCCGGTCAAATCCATCACGCTGCTGTAGCCCTCGGCGATCAAGTCGTAACACGGGAAATCCTTGCGCGCGCCTTTTAAACCGAAGCCCGATAACGACAAATGCACGATGTCCGCGCGCACCGCCGACAACGCCGCGTGATCCACGCCGAGTTTTTTTTGCACGCGGTCGGTGAGATTAACGATCACCACGTCGCTTTTGCGCACCAAATCGTGCAGCACCGCGCGGCCGGCATCGCCGGTGTAATCGAGCGTGACGCTTTGCTTGTTGCGATTACAACTCATGAACCACAGCGATTCGCCGTCGAGAAACGGCGGGCCCCACGCGCGGCAATCGTCGCCCTTGCCGGGGCGCTCGATTTTGATCACATGCGCACCCATGTCGCCCAGCAACATAGCCGCGTAGGGGCCGGCGATCGAGGTGGTGAGATCGAGTACGGTGATGCCTTTAAGCAGCGCGAGCGGCACGCCCGGCGACGGTGGCGGCAATTTTTCGAGAGGCAGCACGGAATTTTTGCAAACCAATAAAAGCTAATGTATCGGAGGAACGTTCTCCCTCATCCCCGTCCCTTCTCCCCAGGGGGGAGAAGGGTGGGTTCTTCCCTATCCCGCCGGGGGCGCGAGCGAGGGTGAAGGAATAACCGAAACCGCCAGTGGCCCATCCATTCGGCACGGTCAAAAAAAGCGTGGTTCAACGCGGCGCTTGCTGCAACACCTCATCGTAGCGCTTGCGCGCGGCGGCTTCCCTGGCCTTGGCCGCGTCGCGCGCCTTGATCGCCTTTTCCAGTTCGATTTTCAGCGCATCGGCGCGCGCACGCGTGATGTTGTAGGCCTCTTGCGTGTTCAACACATCCTGTTCGGCGAGCTTGGATTCGAACGCGGCTTGCTGCACATCGCGATAAGCCATGGTGGCGCGAACTTGCTGCGCGTGCGGCGTAGGCGCAACGCCCGTGGCACGCTCCTCCCCCGGCGCGGATTTGCCCGCCGAGGTTTGCGCATGTACCGCCGACAACGCGAACGCGCACGCCACAACCGTCACACACGCGCCACGCATCACGGCAGCAGCACCGTTGAGCCGGTGGTGCGGCGCCCTTCGAGATCGCGATGCGCTTGCGCCGCTTCCGACAACGGATAGGTTTGGTTGATGGAAATTTTGACCGCGCCCTTTTTCACCACGGCGAAAAGGTCGCGCGCCGCCGCCTCCAAATCGGCGCGCGCCGCGGTGTAGGTGTTCAAGGTCGGCCGCGTGAGGAACAACGAACCTTTTTGCGCGAGGATGCCGATATTCACCGGCGGCACCGCGCCCGAGGCGTTGCCATAACTCGCCATCACGCCCAACGGCGCCAGGCAATCGAGCGAATCCATGAAGGTGTCCTTGCCGATGCCGTCATACACCACCGGCACGCCCTTGCCCTTGGTGATTTCGCGCACGCGCTCGGAAATTTTTTCGCGGCTGCCGACGATCACATGCTTGCAGCCTGCCTTTTTCGCGACAGCCACTTTTTCATCGCTGCCGACGGTACCGATCACCGTGGCGCCCAGATGCTTGGCCCATTGGCATAAGATCAACCCCACACCGCCGGCCGCCGCGTGCGCGAGGATGAAATCACCCTTTTTCACTTTATACGTGCGGCGCAGTAAGTACCACGCGGTCATGCCCTTTAACATCATCGCCGCGGCATCGCGATCGCTCACCCCCGCGGGGATTTTCACCAGCCGGTCGGCGGGGCGCAGTACCACTTGCGCATACGCGCCGATAGGGCCGGCGTAGGCGACGCGATCGCCCTTCTTCAAGCCTTTGACTTTCGGGCCGACGGCTTCAACCACGCCCGCGCCTTCGGAGCCCAACGTAAACGGCATCGGCAGCGGATATAAACCGGAGCGCTGATAGGTATCGATGTAGTTAAGCCCCACTGCGGTGTTGCGCACGCGCACTTGGCCCGGCCCCGGATCGCCGACCTCGACCGCCTCCCACTGCAACACTTCGGGGCCACCCGTTTGATGCACACGTATCGCGAAGGGCATTTTATAACTCCTTGATTTTATTTAATATTTTATGCAGCATCAGGTCGGCGCCGAGCGCGTCGAACAGTTGCCGTGCATTTTATATAAAACCGTGGCGCGCGGATACCAACGCGCGCTCACCGCGCACCGATACCCTAGCGCGCGAACCGCACGCTATGCGCCGCCCAACACCACGCGGTTAAACGACTCTGGCCCGTTGCCGGTGTTGGTGAGCAAAAACAAAATCGCCTTGTTTTGCTCGGGCGAGAGCACGGTGGTCGGGCCGACCGGCGCGGTCACGCGCACGTTGATGATCTCATCGATGCGAAACGACGCCGTGTTGGAGGTTGCCGTGACAGACGCGCCGCCTTGGGTGAAGGTGACTTGCGCGACGTTGTCGATTTGAGTGCCCGCCGCAGTGCCCAACGCGTAAGCGCCACGCGCGGCACAGCACAGCGCGGCGATCACCAACACCGTCATGAACGCGCGTTGCAGACCTTCACGAAAAACAGTCAAAGCGACCCGCGCGGGAACGATACGCGCGCACAAAACCGCTGTTGAACCCACCCTGTTTGTCATCGTCGTTTTCTGTAATGCACGGCGCGTAAAACCCAACCGCTGGGCAAACTGCGACCGAACTACAATTATGACGAAAAATCAGTAGCTTGCAGTGGCAAATTCACGCGGTACACAACCTTTTCACAGGCTAATCGTTGCAAGTGCAACAAGCGTGATATGGGTCACGAAATAGCGGGGGTGGGGAACAGCGATCCGGGTCGGATTTCGCCGATAAGCTCGACCGGTTCACCTACCTTCGTGCCGCGGTGTATTCGTGGAAAAAGGTTGTGCAGCTTCCGTACGGGCCGCCCCATAAGAATGCAGGCTCAAAACACGCGCGCCGAAGGGATGGTGGGCCCTGTTGGACTTGAACCAACGACCAACGGATTATGAGAGCATTCGTCCGAATAATCCTCAATTAAATCAACAACTTACATATTAAAAATCTTAGTGTGTAGAAAAGTGTGTAAGCTGTTACGCCACAACAAATTTTGGGTAGTTTTTACTTGCAAATGAGACTGTAGATTCAAGTGCGGTTGTCAGTCTAACACTAGAAAAAATGGAAAGTGCTTTCGCATAAGCATCAAAATAACGTTCTCGCTCGGATTCATACAGATTGCCAATGAACGCCTTGACCTGCGCTTAAAAACTGATCCAGTATGAGTGAGAGAAACTGAGTGTTTTTATCATTCGAAAGGATTAAGTTATGCCAAAAGGTGTTCGATTAAAGCCCGAGCAAATCGTGGCCAAGTTGCGCGAGATCGAGGTCAAGATTGGTCAAGGTAAGGACGTTCTCACAGCTTGCCGCGAGGCTGGGGCCACGGACAAGAGCTACT
>Ga0194132_10011962_pt1 | contig 10964 bp, 11 predicted proteins | sample TA2KigOf80mmetaG_FD_148612 | JGI IMG/M metagenome (GOLD analysis project Ga0194132, IMG submission 148612) | Freshwater microbial communities from Lake Tanganyika, Tanzania - TA2015054 Kigoma Offshore 80m | ecosystem: Environmental > Aquatic > Freshwater > Lake | place: Tanzania: Lake... | reverse complement strand
ACCGAATTAAACATCGAAAGCGCCTTCGGCCTGATGAAATCAGCATTCATTTCGCATAATCGGCATCATCGCTTTCCTCGGGCGCACCTTTTACCTACTTGATCAGCGTATCCTTAAGCAAACCTTGTTCGCCGTTGACCGCTTGTTCGACCTCGGCCGAAGTCGGCAAACACAGCACCGCGTACTGAGCGTTGCTCATCGCCGCCGCCGCGTTATCTGCGACTTTCGCGCCCGCGCCTTGCAAGCGCGCCGCGGGTTCCGCGCGGCGATGTTTTACCATCGTTACCGCGAACCCCTTTTTGAGTAAATTCGCGACCATGGGTTCGCCCATGGCGCCGATGCCGATGAATGCCGCCTGAGTCATGCAAGTTACTCCTGAGAAAGTTAAGCGGTCCGATGTTACTGTGCTTTTAATCCAGCGGCTTTGACCACGCGCGCCCATTTTTCGGTTTCTGCTTTGATGAACGCAGCAAATTCCTGCGCGCTGCCGCCGCCCGCGGTGGCGCCCATCTTGGTCAAGCGCTCTTTCATTTCCGGCGATTGCAGGATGCCGGCAATGTCGCTGTGCAGCCGCGTGACGATAGGCGCCGGCGTGGCGCTTGGCACCACGATGCCGACCCAGGTGATCGCCACGTAACCGGGGTAACCCGACTCCGCCACCGTGGGAATATTCGCCACCACTGGATTGCGCTCGGCGCTTGTGATGGCCAGCGCGTGCAGCTTGCCCGCTTGCATGTGCGGCAGCGAAATCAGCATGGATTCGGTCATCACCGGCACTTGCCCCGCGAGTAGGTCGATCATCGCGGGCCCGGTGCCTTTGTAGAGGATAGGCACCATTTTCACACCGGCCATCAGGTTAAGCAGTTCGCCCGCCATGTGCGGCATGGTGCCGTAGCCCGCCGAGGCCATGTTGATTTCACCGGGGCGCGCCTTGGCGAGCGCGATCAATTGCTTTAACGAGCGCGCCGGCAGCGACGGATGCACCAAAAAAAGATTCGGCACGGTCAGCGCCAGCGTGATCGGCGTGAAGTCGCGCACCGGATCGTACGTGAGTTTGTCGAACAGGCTCACGTTGATGGCTTGCGTGCCGTGGCTGCCCATGAACAGGGTGTAGCCGTCGGGCGCGGCGCGCGCCACATGTTCCGCCGCGATGGTGCCGCCCGCGCCGCCGCGGTTATCCACCAGCACGTTGTGGCCCCAGCGTTGTGTGAGCCGCTCGGCGAGCATGCGCGCGGTGGCGTCCGAGGTGCCGCCCGGCGGGAACGGCACCACGATACGCGCGGGCTTGGCGGGAAATTGCTGTGCGGCGGCGGGCAGCGCGAGCGCGGCGGCTAGCGCGAGCGCCACTGGGGTGAACATAGCGTACATGGCATCCTCCTCTAAGTACTTGATTTAATTGACATATTTTTCGTGGGTGTTTTGTTGCCCGGCGCGTTGATGCCGGCCGTGGCGGCGCGCGACGGATGCGCGCGTTCGTACTGGCGCGGGTAATCGAGCGCGACGCCCAGCGCGTGCGCGGCATGCCACGGCCAATGCGGATCGTAGAGCATGGCGCGCGCAAGCCCGATCATATCGGCTTTGCCTGCGCGCAAGATGGCTTCGGCCTGATGCGCATCGTTGATCAAGCCCACGGCAATTACTTTCATGTTGACCGCCGCTTTGATCGCGGCGGCAAACGGCGTTTGATAGGCCGGGCCGACGACAATTTTTTGTTCGGTGGAAAGGCCGCCGCTGGAGACATCGATGAAATCGCAGCCGCGCGCATCCAGCGCTTGTGCAAAGGCGACGGATTGCGCCAAGTCCCACCCGCCGTCGACCCAATCGGTGGCGGAAATGCGCACGCCCAGCGGCTTGTCGGCGGGCCACGCGCCGCGCACGGCGTCGAACACTTCGAGCGGGAAGCGCATGCGGTTGTGCAATGTGCCGCCGTAGGCGTCTTCGCGCCTGTTGCTTAACGGCGACAAAAACTGGTGCAGCAAATAACCGTGCGCGCAATGCAGCTCGATTGCTTCCTTCGTGAAGCCGGCGGAGGACGCAAGGAGAAGCACGTTGGTCTCGAGCCTATCGTGCTTGGCCTTCATGGCGTCGATCCATCCTACATCGGCCACTCGCTTATGATCGCGGCACTCGACGCAAACAAGGACAGGCTGCGAGCCGACCATACCTTTGATGACAACATCAACCTCGCGAAACGCCTTTGTGAGCCTGTCCCGCATCATCTTTGACTCGGTGACCGTGGCCCCCTCGGCAAGGTTTAGGCGAACCAGATAAACAAGCCGCTGAAAGTCATTTGATCGCTTGGGCATTGGCGGAGGTGTGGGTAAAGCGTAGCTTGAATCGAACGCAATAAACGATAGTTACGGTTGCACCGTGCGCCGCCAGACTAATGCTCACTCCGGCACATACTGCTTCCCAATCCCCGGCGAACTCCGCCCAATCCCCGGCAACTCCCAAATGCCCGCCCCCGAAGGATTTAGATCGCCGTCGATGTTGGCATCAATCACACAAGGCTTGTTGGCGGCGATAGCTTCTTTGATCGCCGTGTGCAAATCCGCCGCACGATCCACGCTCACGCCGCCGATGCCCGCAGCGCGCGCCATCGCGGCGAAGTCGGGGTTGTAGGGTTTTTTGGTGTCGGGGTGGCGGAAGTCGGTGGCGAGTTCGCGCTTGTTGAGGTAGCCGCGCTGCAGGCCGCGGATGGAGCCGTAGGCGTAGTTGTTCCACACCACGTAGACCACCGGGATGTTGTATTCGTAGGCGGTGGCTATGACATTGGCATGCATCAAAAACGCGCCGTCGCCGACTACCGCCACGCACGGGCGATGGGGTGCCGCGAGTTTGGCGCCCAGCGCGCCGGCGACGCCAAAGCCCATGGCGCCGAAGCCCATGCAGCCGATCAGCGAATCGGGGCGGCGTGGCTTGGTGAATTGAATAAGCCAGTTGTGATGTACGCCGATGTCGGAGACGAGGATGGTGTCTTCGGTCAGCGCGTTGTCGATTTCGCAGGTGGCGCGCTGCGGGGCAATCGGCGTGGTGTCGGCCTTGTAGCCGGGGGCGATGAAGGCTTCCCATTCCTTGCGATAGCCGGCGATGGCGTCGAGCCACTGGCTGCGTTCGGCGGGCATCTCGCCTTTGCCCATGCGGGTGTCGATCTCAGCGAGCAACTGGCGCAGGAAGGTGCGCACGTCCGCCATCAGGCCCAATGCCACCGGGTAGTTGCGCGCGATTTCGTCGGGGTCGATGTCGACGTGAATCAGTTTCGTCGGCGGAATAGTGAACGAGAAGCCGGGTATCCACGAGCTTGAGGTGCGGTCATCAAAACGTACGCCCAGCGCCAGCATCACGTCGGCCTGACGCGCGGCATGATTGGCCTGATACGGGCCGTTGCGCGCGACGAGGCCGAGCGCCAGCGGATGCGCGGTGTCGATGGCGCCGATGCCGCTGGCTGACATCGCCACCGGGATGCGCAGCTTTTCGGCGAGTTCGAGCAACTCTTTCGTGGCACCGCCGTAGCGTACGCCCTGACCGCAGAACAGCACCGGGCGCTTGGCCGACATCAGCATGTCGGCGGCCTTGCGCACGCCTTCCGGATCGGCGCCGCAGCGGCAACTGATGTTGGCGTCCCAGTCTTCCGGGCGCGGCGTGGGTTCGTTAATCGGCTCGTTGAACATGTCGAACGGCACGTCGAGCACCACTGGTCCCGGCCGCCCCGTTACCATGGTTTTCCACGCCTGCCGTACCATCACCGGCAGTTGCGCCGCAGTGGTCGGCTGGAACACGCGCTTGCAATACGCGCGCACGGTCGAGGGGAAATCCGCCTGATAGTGGCGATAGGTTTCCTGAAACGCGCCGCGGCCGAACTGGCTGGTGGGCACGTTGCCGGTCACCGCGTAGAACGGCACCGAGTCGAAAAACGCATTGCCCAGACTGATCGGCAGATTGGCCGAGCCGGGGCCGCACGAGGTAAACGTGGCCGTGGGCTGGCCCGACACGCGGTAATACACATCGGCCATGAAGCCGGCGACGGATTCGTGATGCACTGAGATGGTTTTGATCTGATCCTGCCGCGCGTGCAGCGCATCGAGAAAGCCGATGTTGCCGTGGCCGCAGACGCCGAAGACGTAGGGGACTTTTTCGGCAATCAGGTATTCGGTGATGACGGCGGCGCCGTCGTGTTGGGTGTTGATGTTGGTGGTCATGGTTGTGTTCGTTATTGAAAGTCAAAATCATTTGCCACAGATTTCACAAATGAACACAGATTAAAAACACCACCGTTGTCATTCCCGCGCAGGCGGGAATCTATAGGGTGTCTCAAGGGCTGCTACGTTATGGGTTCGCACCCGCGCGGGAACGACAGTGATAATAATCTGTGTAAATCTGTGAAATCTGTGGCGAAAAAGGTTTTTAAAATCCATACAACGTCGCCGGATTTCGAACCAGCACCTGCTCGCGTGTCGCCGCATCCGGTATCCAGCTCGACAGCAAGTCACACAAATCGCCGTCATTCGGCATGGCGTTTTTCACCATCACATGCGGCCAATCCGTACCCCACAACACGCGTTCTTTGTTGGCGGCGATCAGCGCGTGCGCAAAGGCGTTGGTGTCGGCGTGCGGCAGTGGCTCGCCGGAGATGCGATACGGCCCGGTGAACTTCACCCACGCTTTGCCGGCTTTCATCAAACGCAGCAGCGCTTGAAAGCCGCTGTTGTTCACACCCAGGCTGGTTTTCATGTAGCCCAAGTGGCCGAGCACGATATCCACTGGAAAATCGGCAAACGTGCGATCCATGTCGGGGAATTCATCGCAGTGCATCAGAAATTCCATGTGCCAGCCCCCGTCCAATTTCGCGATGCGTTTGGCAAGCGCAGTCAATTCCGTCATCGGCAGCGTGCCGGGTTTGCGGTCTTTGACATCGACGATGTTCACGCGCACGCCGCGCACGCCGGCGGCGTTGAGTGTTTTGAGTTCGGCGTCGCTGATGTTGTCTTCCACCACCGCCACGCCGCGAAACTTGCTGCCCGCTTCGCGCATTGCCGCGAGCATCACCGTGTTGTCGCTGCCGTAGACGCTGGGCTGCACCAGCACCGCGCGCTCGACGCCGAGTGTGGCGAGCATTTTCTGATAATCGCCGAGCAAACAATCGGGCGGCGTGTAAACCCGCGCCGGCGAGTAAGCATATTTTGCGATTGGCCCTAAGATATGCGCATGGGTGTCGCAAGCGAGTTTGGGCAGCGTGATTTTCGGTTTGCGCGGATTAAAATCCGGTGGCGCGCACGGCGGCGCGCCGCTGTTATCGGGGGTCATGGGAGCGAACTTCACAAAAAATTGCAGGGCGCGAGCATAACATAGGCGTTCTGGCGCTCTTCCGAGGTAAAGTAAAAAAACATAATAAAATCAAATACTTATGTAATTTCGCTCATCGCGCTGCCGTCGCACTCGACTTGCGCTTTGCCGCGCCGCCGCTAAGATGCGCGAACTTTTGTGCGACGTTGCGAAGGAACTCTCATGCTGTTTCATCGTTTTGAAAATCTGAAGGTGCATCACTTCAACCCGCATCTGTCGAGCGGCGAAGGGCCGGTGATCGAAGGGCAATACATGTACTTTCGCATCGTCACCAAAAAAGCCGGTACCGGCTCGGCGCTGCATTACCACCCGAACGAGCTCATGGCATTTCCGCTCTCAGGCAAGATCAACGCGGTGGTCGGGCGCGAGCGGCGCATCGTCAAGCCCGGCACCTTCGTGCACATGCCGCCGTACGCGCGCCATGGTTTTGTGGCGTGTGAGGACGGCGATTTGCAGTATCTCTATATCAAGGATCGCACGTGGACGCTGATCGGCTCGGCGCAAGACGAAGCGCTGCCCGATCAAGCGCGTTCCGCCACCGAGGTCGCGCGCGATTTCGCCGCGGGCAAATATCCGGGCCGTGAAAAAGATGCCGGCCAATCGCAAGCGATACTCGATGGCCTGGGCCGCTGTTATTACCCGATGATCGATGCGCTCGATGCGCCGCCATCGTCGGGCCATCACGAGCAATGGGTGGAGGGCACGAATCTGTCATTTGGTTTTATCGAGTCGCCGCAAGGCTACAGTCAAAGCGTGAGTGCCGCGCCGCACGAATTCTTTTTTTACGTGATTCAAGGCGAGATGGATGCCGAAATCGCTGGCGAAAAAAAGCACGTCCTCGAAGGCGATGTGGTGCAAATCCCGCGCGGCGCGGCGTACTCGCTGGCGATTACGCGGCATGCGCGCTACGCCGGTGTGAAATCCACCGCCGCGGTGGAGGCACAGATCGATAAAAATGGCGCGGCGGATAATTGGCGTGGGTAATCGTGTTATGAAGATGCAACCGGCACGCCGCCGTGTGGCGCTCGGCTTACTTGCTGGCGCCGCCACGTTTGGCGCGCGTGCACAGCAAGGCAAGCCGCCACCCGATGCGCCGCCCGCCGGCGGGCGCGATGAAATCGTGCCGTTGGTGCGTTCGTTCAGAGGCACCATCCGCAAGGTGCAAGACATCAAACCCGTCGCCGAAGTGCAAGTGCAGGGCGCGGCCGAGCTCGCGCCGCTGATCGACACTTTTGTCGGCGATTTGGATATCCGTTACGCCTTCGATAGCGAGCAGGGCTTTCGTTATCTCAACGTGCAAGATTTGAAGCGGCTAAAACTCGCGCGCGGCGAGTTGCTGGCGCTGGCGGTGGCGAATTTTCGCCGGCGTTACCCCAAGCTTGCCATCGAACGCCCGGTGCCGTTTGTCGGGCGCATCGTTAACGGCGGCGATTTGGAATTGAGCTTGATGCTCGACGCGGATTTCTGGGAAAAAGAGAAATCACGCCCGTTGTACGCTGGTGGAGAACTCGTCGTCGGCGTGCCGGTGCGCGATGTGTTGTGGTTTACCGGCGCCAAGCCTTTGGACAACGTGCGCAACTTGCGCGAGAACACCGAGCGTGCGCACAAGGATGCGGGCGAGCGTGGTGTGTCGCGGTTGATGTATGCGTGGCGTAATAAACGCTGGGAGGTGTTCGAGTAACGCTCGCGCGCGTTAGTTCACGAAATCACGCACTGACCGTATCGGTCGCCCATCCTTAAACGTAATCGGCAACGTCACGCACTCGGTCAAATCGCCGGTAGTGGGAATCACCAGGTTATGCCGCCCCGGCCCGCCAGCGACCACGATAAAAATACTTTCGGGCGATTTCACCACCGGCATCGTCGCGTCGTCGTTCGAAATGTCGATCCACACCTTCGGCTCGGTGGCGTGAAACCAGCCGCCGCGATCGCGCGCGTCTTTGACTTTTTGCCGCGCGTATTCGAATAGGGCTTGTTTGATGTCCAGCTTGCTCCAGCCAAAGTCGGCGATGAACTTGGCGCCCTCGGGCGCGAACACGATCATGCTTTCACCGGGGCGGTAAATGCCGTTGGTACCCAGGTGCGCCATGGTGGAGGCGATAGTGCCTAAATAGCGATGCGGCGTTTTCGCCACGTGCTCGAACGAATTCACGGGGCATTGGCCGGGGAATATCGTCACCGTGCTTACGTCGCGCGCGTGTCCGAGTTCGACGTGCAGCGGTTCCCACGGGCTTTCTTCCTCCAATTCGCCGATGCAATAAGTGTAGCGCGCCGGCATGCCGTGGGTGGACATGTCGGTCACTTGCGGAATGGCCCCGCCGATATTGCGAAAAATGAGGCGCACCGCGCGGCCAATCGTGGCGTTCGCGCGCCAGCCGGGGCCGAAGCATTGGCCGGCGCAATTCACATCGAGTTCCTTGCGGATGGGGCCGTTGATCAGCACCAGGTGCGCCGCCGGGTTGGTGGTGGTTTGGCGGCCGTAGAGGTTGTACTTTTCCACCATCGCGGCTTTGACTGCTGTTATCACCACGGGGAAATATTTGGGCAAACAGCCCGCCATCACGCAATTGATCGCAAGCAACTCGATGGTGGCCTCGGCGCCGCGCGGCGGCAGTTCGCACAACACGTCACTGGCCGCATAGTCGGTGTAACGCAGCATCTCGCCGAGCGCGTCTTCGGTGGGCGGAATGATCGGCAGGCCGTCGGTCCAACCCCGCTCGTGAAACAGGTTGTTGATCTCGCGCACCGAGTCGAGCACGCGCAGTTGGTCGGTGGTGAAGATTTTGGGGGCGTTCATGTGTGCTTTCGTGTCGATGCCATCCCGCTACTGTCGTTCCCGCGCAGGCGGGAACCCATACCCCTGTGGCCTATGCTGAACGGCCCCCAACCTACCTTCCCCGGGGGAAGGGGATACCAGCCTGCGCGGGAATGACGGTGTTGGTATTGACGTACGCACACGAAAGTCGAATGAATCAAGATTCATTCTGTTACGCGCCCTTGACCGGGCGCGAAACCGCGGCGGCGATTTGATCGACGATGGCATCGGCGCTCCGATTTAACTCATCCGCCGACATCGACACAATCGGATGCGGCACCACCGAATACGCCAACGCCGGCTGCTTAAGCAAACGCCGGTGCGTTTGCGTCGCCGTCACAAAACCGGCGGTGACGATGGTCGCCGTCGCCACGCCGCGCTTTTCCAACTCAACACTGTCGTGGACACTCCACGACGTGCACGAGCCTCAATCGCCGATGCCGTTGACCACCGCGTCGCAGCGCGCGGCGAGATCATCCAGCATCGCTTTCGGCGCGCCTTTGCCGGCTTCGGGCTTTTTCGCATGCACAAATTGTGCTCCCTCGATTTTTGCAGCGAGCTGTTGTTGCAGGCGCGCCAGCACGGCATCGGAGTTGTGTTTGTGGTTGTCGAGCAGACCGATCACGAACGGCGCGTCCTTGGCGCGTTGCTGCAATGTCGCGGGGGCGTTCGAGGTTTTAGCCGCGGTTTCCTTGCCGACGGGCACGAAAACCAGTATGCCGTCGGCGCAGTTAGTGGGTGTTGCCATCGATTAATCCTTACCGGTTTTTGTGGGTCAAACTGTAATCCGAACTACCACTATTCGCTAGTGAATTCGCAAGCGCACATGAATTGACGTGCATGAATGAGCGGCAGACAATGATCGCAAAATAATAATACGTCGTGGCGAAGGTTTGTCGATGAGCACCACAACAGATTTTAACCAGCTGTATCGCAGCGAATCGCGGCGGGTGCTCGCCACGTTGATCCGCTTGCTCGGCGATTTCGATTTGGCCGAGGAGGCGATGCACGAGGCGTTTCGCGCGGCGCTCGAACAATGGCCGGTCGAAGGCATGCCGGCGAATCCGCGCGCGTGGCTGGTATCCACCGGGCGTTTCAAGGCCATCGATAAGCTAAGGCGCGATGCGCTTTTTGCCGCGCTCGACGGCGAAGCCACGGAAAACATCGTCGCGCCGGATGCACCTGAAGCCGAAGATATCGAAGACGACCGCTTGCGCTTGATTTTAACCTGCTGCCACCCGGCGCTAAACGCCGATGCGCAAGTGGCGCTGACGTTGCGCGAGGTGTGCGGGCTGACCACGGAAGAAATCGCTCTCGCGTTTCTCATCCCCGCGCCGACGCTGGCGCAACGCATCGTGCGGGCCAAAGCCAAAATTCGCGATGCAAAAATTCCCTATGAAACGCCGGCGCCGGAGCAATTGCCCGAGCGGCTGCAAAGCGTGCTGCGCGTGATTTATCTGGTGTTTAACGAAGGCTACTCGGCATCAAGCGGCGATACGCTGACGCGCCACGATTTATCGGGCGAGGCGATACGGCTCACGCGCTTACTCGTGCAGTTATTGCCGGAACCGGAAGCGCAGGGATTGCTGGCGTTGATGCTGCTGCATGAATCGCGGCGCGTGGCGCGTGTGTCTGATACGGGTGATGTGGTTTTGCTGGAAGATCAAGATCGCACTCAATGGGATCGCGCGTTGATCGCCGAGGGCACGGCCCTGATCGAGCGCGCGCTCGCTTCGCCGCGCGCCGGCGTGTATACCATTCAAGCGGCGATCTCCGCGGTGCACGCGGATGCCGCCACCGCCGCGGCCACCGATTGGCGCGAGATCGTCGGCTTGTACGACGTATTGCTCGCGCGCGAGCCTTCGCCGGTGGTGGAATTGAATCGCGCGGTGGCGGTGGCGATGCGCGACGGCCCGGCCGCGGGGCTTGCATTAATCGATGCGCTGCTCGCGCGCGGCGAACTCGACGATTACCACTTGGCGCATGCTGCGCGCGCCGATTTGTGCCGGCGCTTGGGCCGCGATGCCGACGCGCGTACGGCGTATGAGCGGACCTTGCAGCTCACACTATCGCAGCTGGAGCGGCGCTTTATCGAACGGCGCCTTTCCGCGCTTAAGAAATAATTTTGGGCGTTGTCGAAATGGCGTTGGGCCGTTCGACTATTCAGTAACAGCAATCATCAACGCGTTTGAGGAAATAAAAAAATAAATAAAATCAGAGAGATAGAGAAATGAAATTGATGGTGATCGTAAAAGCCAGTAAGGCCTCCGAAGCCGGCGAAATGCCCAGCCACGAACTGCTGGCGGCGATGGGCAACTACAACGACGAGCCGGTGAAGGCGGGCGTGATGCTCGCGGGCGAGGGCTTGCACCCCAGTGCCAAAGGCAAGCGCGTGCGTTTCGCGGGCCAGCAACGCACGGTGATCGATGGGCAGTTTGCGGAAACCAAGGAACTCATCGCGGGATACTGGATTTGGAAATGCGCGTCGATGGATGAAGCAGTGGCGTGGCTGAAAAAATGCCCTAATCCGCACGACGAAGTGACCGAGGTGGAAATCCGGCCGATCTTCGAGGCCGAGGATTTTGGAGACGCGATGACGCCCGAACTCAAAGCGCAGGAAGATCGGCAGCGCGAGCAAGCGGCGCGGAACGCGAAAAAGTAACACATGGTGCGTGCCATGAAATTCCTATTGATTGTGCATCAGTAGTGTCCGGACGTTAATCGAATAAATTCAATTGGTTAGCGGACATGTCCGGAATTTCGTCGGCGACGATTTTGTTAAGTAGTTGATCCAATGGCATTTTCT
>Ga0194132_10011960_pt1 | contig 10965 bp, 6 predicted proteins | sample TA2KigOf80mmetaG_FD_148612 | JGI IMG/M metagenome (GOLD analysis project Ga0194132, IMG submission 148612) | Freshwater microbial communities from Lake Tanganyika, Tanzania - TA2015054 Kigoma Offshore 80m | ecosystem: Environmental > Aquatic > Freshwater > Lake | place: Tanzania: Lake Tanganyika... | reverse complement strand
CTTCAGCCCCAGTTCCTTTCCTCGATGTTCCGGCTTGTCGTTGATTTCAGCGCTGGTCAGCAGGACGCGCTCCCGCCAGTTGGTCTGGGCCATGTAGACCCCGACCGCCAGCATCGCGAAGCAGACGCTCATCATCATGATCAAGAATACAAAAATCTTGCCGACGAGGTTCATCGAACCCCTCCTTTATTCAACTGCGGCCCGGCCAAACCGTTGCCTGGTCTGTTCACGCCCCCACGTGCTGCGTCGTCCTGCACCCTGCTTGCAGCCTGAGCCAGCGCTGTGAAGAGGCGACGCCAGCGCCCTCGGGCTGCAAGGGGCCTATGGAACTTCAACTTAGTATAATTACGGGTGGTTTTGGATGTCAACGAAAGCTGGCGGACCTAAGGGGAGTGCGCAGCAGACGGCGGGCCCAAACTCAGCCGTAGCATGGGGTTCCAGCCCGTGCGAAACGACGCCGCAGGCACGAGTTGGAAGCCCGTGTTATGGGTAATTCATCAGAGTTTCAGGGCGTGTACCTCACGAACCTGGCCGCTAGCGCCATTAATAGCAGCACTCCACACGCCACCGCACAGGCGATTCCCAGGGTATCGCCGTAGCGGACGTAGGGGCTGAAACGACTGTCCAGCGGCACATCCGTCAACAGGTAATTCTGCTCCCCGTGACTGAGCCGGCCGAGAATCCGGCCGCTCCCGTCAATGGCTGCGGAAATGCCGGTGTTGGCGGCCAGCAGCATCGGCTTGCGGCATTCCACCGCCCGGAAAACGCTGCATATCATGTGCATATCCAAAGCGCTGGAGCCGCGGAACCAGCCGTCGTTGGTCTGGGTGATCAGCACGTCCGGCTCATGCCCCTGGCTGCGCAGCGTCTCCACCTGGCCGCGAATCAAGTGGGGCATCACCGTTTCATAACAAATGTTCGGCGCGATGCGGACGTCGCCTAGCTGGAACACCTTGGGGCCGTCTCCAACGCTCAGTCCGCCGGGAAGGGGCGTAAGCGCGTAGAGCGCCGGTATGTAATCTCCCAGCGGCACGTATTCGCCAAACAGCACCGGATGCATTTTGTGGTAGCAACCCAGCACTTCGCCGTTGCCGTCCACGCAGACCGAGCTACTGTAGCGGCGCACGCCGCCGGGGATGTACTGCTCCGTGTCCATGCCCAACAGCAGACGCGGCCCGACCGGGCCGGCCGCCTTTTCACTCTTTCCCGCGGCATCTAAATCATCCACGGTCTGTTTCAGTTCGCGGCGACTGACCTTGGCATATTCGTGGAACAAGCCTGGCAGTTGTTTCTGCTTTTGAAACTGCAGGGCCATTTCCGGGCTGAACTGGGTTTGGGCGGAAAGCAATTCTGCGGGCAGCCAGGCATCCTTTTCGATCAGCACGTGCGGAATCCAGAACATCGATTCCGGCCAGACCAGCAGATCGATCTCCGGATGCTCCTCGACCGCCCGTATGGAAATGTTCATGTACTGCCGGCGAATTTCGTCGCGCTGTGCTTGCGGATTCCCGCCGAAGACCGTGTTGATGTTTCCCTGGATCAGGGCGATTTTTGGGGCCGGCGCTCCAATCGGCACGTCCAGCCGCCAGGAGCCATACCAAAGGGTCCCGGCCACTGCTGCCACCAAGGGAGCCAGGGGCCACACGGCGGCGCGGTGCCGCTCCACCGGCAGCATCCGGGCCACGCACGCGGCCACCAGCATCACCAGAAAAGAAACGCCGTAGGCACCCGCCAGATCGCTGATTTGAATGATGGCCGTCCACTTGTATTGCGTATGGGCCAGGCTGGCCATGAGAAATCCCGTCAGGAGATGAGCCCGCAGCCACTCCAATCCCGTCCACACAATCGGTGCCGCCACCAGTACGGGCACGTGCAGCAGGTGTACGGCCGCTCGCGATAGTCCGATGAACAACGCCACGTACAACGCCAGGTACGCGGAAAGAGCAATCCAGCCGAGGGAAGCACTCCAATGCGGCAGCGTCAGCCACCACAGCACGGCCAGCCAGAACAGGAAGCCGGCCAGCAGGATGTTGCGATAGGGGTGGCGGCCGTCCAGGTGGTGCCGGCGGACCAGCACCAGCCAGCAGACCGGCGCCACCCAGGCCAACAGGCCCAGGTCCAACGGTGGAAAGGCGGCCCACATCAGAGCGCTACCCAGCAGCGCCAGGCCGATGGTGGATAAGTACCAGGGGCGAGCCGGTGGCGTTTCGACTCGAACGACATCAGGCGCAACCTGGGTGGTCGCCTCTGCTGGTGTCGAAGGCACCGGGCTGGCGGCGGAGATTTCTCTGGAGTGTTCTCGTAGCCGAGTCACGTAAAGCTCGTTGCCGAGTACGGCGCGGATCCTATCCACGTCGCGATTGGGGATACCCCGGTTCGCCTGGACCCGGGAGTTGGTTCAATCATTTCTTCCAACGCGTCAGTTTAACAAATGGGAGTCTCTGTCAAAACGGCATCGTCGCGTCGTTTGAAAGCGCCGACTCGAAGCGTCAGCGTGGATTGACCTCGATATGCCTCGCTATCGCTGCGGCTTGGCGTGGCGATGGCCGGATTTTCCATCCCAGGCTAGCGGGCCATAAATCGGCGGCAGCCAATCGTTTCGCCGGGTTGAAAATGCCGTTCGCCCGGAGGGAAAATGGCCCAACAATCCGCTTCCGCCAGGGCGCGCAAGTCACTCGATCCCAGCCAGGCGACCGTTTCAACGATTGTCGTTGAACCTTCCATTCGCAGTTTGGCAGGGTGATAGGTTGGCCGGTTGCCGCGCTGGTGATAGGCGCTGGCCAGCGAAGCCATGATGACAGGCGCTTCCGCGGCGTCGCCCCCCATCAGCCGCTTCAATGCCGCCGCCACAAACAACTCGCAGCACACCATTCCACCGACTGGGTTTCCGGGGAGCCCGAATACGAGTGTTGGCTTCGCCCCCTCATCATGGATGCCAAACCAGAGGGGCCGGCCCGGGCGCAGCTGCACCTTATGGAATATCTCACGTACGCCAACTTGCTGGAGCACGTGGGGAACCAAGTCGAGGACGCCCGCCGAAACGCCGCCGCTGATGAGCAAGATGTCGGCCGCGAGCCCTTCTTTCACTCGGCCCTGAATCGCATCGCGATGGTCGCGCACGATACCCAGGTCGAGCGTCGCGGCCCCCATCCGTTTGGCCCAGGCCAGGAACATTGGCCCGTTGCTGTTGCGGATCTGACCTGACCCGGGTGTCAGTCCCATTTCGACCAGTTCATTCCCGGTGGAGAGGACGGCCACGCGCGGGTGGCCGCCGACGCGCACCTGACTGACGCCGACCTCGGCCAACAGACCGATCTCAGCGGGACGGACCATGCTGCCGGCATGCAGCACGATCTGGCCGCGCCGAATGGATGTGGCCCGCCGCATGAGATTCATATCCGGTTGGACATTCAGTCCGGCGCGGAATCGAACCACACCCAGGCGGACGCCGTCCTCCGCTTGCCAAGACGTATCCTCCACCATGACCACGGCATCGGCGTTTGGCGGCAGCGGAGCGCCGGTCATGATCCGGGTGGCGTGCCCGGATGTGAGGGGAACCGTTGGCACAGCGCCGGCGGTCACTTCTTCGATGACAGCCAATTCAACGGCGGCCGGCTCCTCCCTCGCGGCGCGGTGCTGAAAATCGGCGGAACGCACCGCGTAGCCATCGACGAGGGCCTTGTCGTGGGGGGGCACATCGCAATCACTGGCGATATCTTCCGCCAGTCTGCGGCCCAGGGCATCCGCCAGCGGCACTTTCTCCGCCGGCAGCGGCCGGGCGGTTTGGCGGACGTGAGCCAGGGCGGTTTCGATGGCGATCATAAACATGGTAGGTCAGGCTATTGCCTGACGCTGAACGTAAAACGTAACTGCATTGCGCGATGCCGCGGCAAACGTCAGGCAATAGCCTGACCTACGCTTGAAATCTCAAGAAATTCTCTAGCATCGCCGTGCCATGCTCGGTCAGAAAACTTTCCGGGTGAAACTGCACACCACAGAGCGGCAGGCGGCGATGGGCAATGGCCATGATTTCGCGGCGGCCAGCGGGCATTTCGCTCCAGGCCGTGATCTCGAATTCATCGCTCAGCGTGTCCGGCTGGATGATCAGGCTATGGTAGCGCGTGGCTGTCAGCGGGCTAGGCAATCCGGCAAACAGGCCGGTCCCCGTGTGATGAATCTGGTCCGTCTTGCCGTGCATGAGGCGTTCCGCTCGGACAATCGTGGCCCCGAAGGCCTGCCCCATCGACTGATGTCCGAGGCAAACTCCCAGGATGGGAAACTGGCCGGCCAGCCGGCCGATCAATTCCAGCGAAATGCCCGCTTCATTCGGCGTGCAGGGGCCAGGAGAAACAATAATGTGAGTCGGATTGAGTTGCGCAATCTGATCGACGGTCAGTTCGTCGTTGCGGCGTACGACGAGTTCCAATGTTGGATCGATTTCGCCCAGCCGCTGGACAAGGTTGTACGTGAACGAGTCGTAGTTGTCCAAAAGAAAGATCATGGTGCCCGTGATTATAGCGGAAAACGTGCTCGTTTAAGCTTCGGCATTTTCCGATAGGGCGGACTCGGCTTGTTCTGCCGGTTTGAGCAGATCGCGCTGGGGAGGCGGGGCAAATGGGGGGAAGAGCCAGTCGGCCGTGGCCCGCATGGCCATGTGCAACCACCAGGAACCCGCCTTGATATAGACGAAACGCAGTTCCGCCTGACAGCCCAACCGCGATTTGAAAACGTCGGACGTCTGGCCGACGAGCAATTCACGTGCCCCCTGCCGCAGTCCGAAATCGAGATCGTGCACCATCAAATTGAAGTAGACGTCGGACTCATCGTTCAGTGTGTAATCGATCCCGACGAAGAGATTTCGATAGACATCTCCTGTCAGCAGTCCCCAGCCAAACGCCATAATCCGCTCACCCTGGCGGACGACCGTGAGAGAAACCTGCGCTCCAAATCGCTGCACCAACTCCACAAAGAACCGGTGGTCGAGGATTTCCAGCTTGTGTTCCGCCTTGGTCACCACGTCCACATAGAGGCGGTGCAAATCGGGCGTGTACGTCTTCAGGATGGTCGCAGGGTCGGTGAGGTGTTCCACGCGGAGCCCGGCCTTGGCGAATTTCTTGCGCGAGCGGTTTATCTTGTACCGATAGTGGCTCCGCACGTCCGCTAGAAAAGCATCAAAACTGCCATAGGGATGCCGGAACGTATTCATCGGCAGGCTTGCAACCCGCAAATAGCCCAGCCGCTGGAGATGGTCCGCATGGGCTCGTTCCTCCTCGTCGAACTCCTTAGCCACTACGACCCAGGCTCGTTGTTGCCGGCGCAGCTTCTTAAGTTCGCGATGAAGCGCTTCGAGGACGGATGGTCGATCAACGCCGGGGGCAAAGCGCAAGTTGCTACCCGCGCTGGATAATGGAAGTCCGCAGAACAAGACCCGAAGCTTCAAATATCGGGGGGCGATTTTCCTTACCCCATCCAGCAGGCGGCGAGTCCAGGGTTGGGCAAACATGGCGGCGTCGATCACAAACTGGGAGACGCACGCTGCCGCGATCGGCCGACTATCGCTGTTGAAGAACGTGAAATACCAGAACTGGTTGTCGTCGCCGGCCGCAGCTTGGAGGGCTCCCAACAGCCGCGGGTCCATCAGGGGGTCATTCGGGTCGCAGACCTGGTACCACTCCGATAGATCGATCTGCGCCGGGTCGCGGACCACCTGACATGAGATGGCAGAATGATCCATTGCCGTTGCCCGGCCTAAAGGACGATCCGCAGCAAATGGTACGATCGAAGGCATGACTACAAATATAAGATCAAATACAGCAACGACTTATGGTCTAAAATCTAGTGGTATGGAATGACCGTTAGGACGCGTAGAAACGTACGTTTCCAGTCCTAAAATCGCCATTTTGCCCTATCTTTTGCATTATACCTAAAGCACCCAGACTTCTTGTAGCATAAAATTAGATTTATTATGATTGGGTTTTGAATCTGAAGTGGACAGGAAGTCTGGGGTCTTTAAGGTGCCTGTATCGGCTTTGGGGTTAACGGGCCTCGAACCGATGCGCCTGCGGCTGTTTGCCCTGGGACGGAAGGCTAAGCGATACGCTACTTCGACAGCTCCGGTCCATGAAGTTCGCCTTCCTAGTTCACCCGCTATCGCATGAAAGCATTGCGCTGGTCGAGCTAAACGACGGCAATGCCCTGGCCAACCGTTGGCGCGGCGGAGATTTGCTGGACTTTTGCGGCATACTCCATCAGACCATGACGGGCACCAACGCCAGTGCCAGGCCGGAACCCAGGGTGCGAGTAATTGACCACCTTACGGGTCTTGTCAGTCAGCGCGGGGCGAAGTGCGATGGTCGTCTGTATGAGATTCCGATGGGGGCGGCGGAGATTCTGGACGATCCGGTCCGCGCCATGGGATATATGGAACAGGCGGTGCAAATGGCGGCCGAGTGGGGGGCGGGGATCATTGGCCTCGGTTCCATGACCAGCGTGGTCGGCGGGCAGGGAACCTATTTGGCAGAACGCACGCCAGTACCGATCACCACCGGCAACAGCATGACCGTATTCGCAGCGATCGAAAATCTGCGCCATGCCTGCCAAGAGGCGGAAATTGATTTGACGCAACAGACGGTCGCCGTGGTCGGAATTCCGGGGAGCATTGCCGCTGCGGCCGCCCGGCTGTTGGCGCCCGAAGTGGGCGAGCTGCTGCTGGTGGCCCGCCGTTCTTCCGCGCGAGCGACCAAGCTGGCTGCCGAACTGGGGGCTGAGCTGTTGTTGGATATTCCAGCGGCGCTCGGGCGAGCAAGGTTGGTGGTTTCCGCCACCTCCACGGGAAGCTGCATTGATCAGGCGGATCTGAAGCGCGGCGCCATTGTTGTTGACGTGGGCGTCCCCGCCGACGTGCAGGGCTCTGCTGCGGAGCGCGATGACGTACTGATCCTTTCCGGCGGCCTGACTCAGGTGCCGGACTGCATGCCGCGCGACTCCATGTTCCTGGGTTTCCACCACGGAATGGTCCCCAGTTGCCTGGGAGAGACGATCAACCTGGCACTGGAGAATCGTGGAGAATACTTTTCGCTGGGGCGCGATCTTCGACCGGAGGCCGTTCGCGAAATCGGTGCCATTGCCGTCTCCCACGGATTCCATTTTGGCCGTCTGATGTCGTTCGGCTTGGCACTGAGCGACTCCCAGTTGGCCCGCTATCGCAAAGCGGTCACACGGGCGCGGCTGTTGAGCACGGGAAGTCAACTCAAGAAGCAATCTTCGGCCAATGGCAACGGGCACCATGAAAACGGCCATGCTTCCGCTGGCTACGCCGAGACCAACGGCCACAACGGGCACTCCCCAGCGAACGGACAGGCCATGACCGCAGGCTATGGCGAGAGCAACGGCCATTCGGCAACGAATGGGCACGCTCAGTCCAACGGCCACGCGTCCGCTCCGCACGATGCGGCCAGCGCTCCCTCGCCGAGCGATCTGGCGCCGCGGGCCGGCGCCCTGTACGGCCGCTACGTCAATCCGGTGCTCATGGCGGTGGGGGGGAAGGCCGGCTTTGCCCGGACGTTTGTCCGCGGCCACCGCAATACACTGTGGGACTCGGAGGGGCGCGAGTACCTGGACTTTGTGGCCGGCTTCGGGTCGTTGAACCTGGGGCACAATCATCCGCGCGTCGTCAAGGCGATTCAGGAGGCGCTGGCGCATGAAGCTCCCGGTTATGCTCAGTCGGCGGTGAATCCCTATGCGGCCGCGCTGGCGGAGTTGCTCGTCTCGCTCTCGCCTGCGGGCTTGGAGATGGTGTTCTTCGCCAACAGCGGCGCGGAAGCGATGGAAGCGTCGTTGAAGCTGGCGCGGCTCGCCACGGGCCGAACCGGGTTGTTGAGTTGCGATCGTTCGTACCATGGCAAGTCGCTGGGCGCGCTGTCTGTTACGGGGAATGCCAAGTATCAAAAGCCATTCGGGCCGCTGCTGCCGGAGTGCAGCACGGTGCGTTATGGCGATCTGGAAGCGCTCACGCGGGCCGTGGCCACCCGGCAGTTTGCCGCTTTCATCGTGGAACCCATTCAAGCGGAAGGAGGGATGATTGTCCCTCCCGCCGGCTACCTGAAGCAGGCGCAGGAAATTTGCCGCGCCACCGAGACACTCCTGATCGTGGACGAAGTGCAGACCGGCCTGGGACGCACCGGCAGCATGTTTGCCTGCGACAAGGAAGGAGTGGAACCGGACATTCTGGCCCTGGCCAAGAGCCTGGGGGGCGGCCTGATGCCGATCGGCGCCATGCTGGCCCGTCGCGACCTGTGGCACAAAGCCTATGGCTCGCTCTATACCTTTGCGCTGCACACCAGCACGTTTGGCGGCGGGAGCCTGGCCTGCGCGGCGGGGTTGGCGGCCCTGACGGCCATCGTGGACGAAGGGTTGGTCGAGAACGCTCGGCAACGCGGAGAGCAATTGCGGCGTGGCCTGGAGCGCATTCAACAAACGACCGACCCGGTTATCAAGGAAGTGCGCGGCGAGGGACTGCTCATTGGGCTGGAACTGTTCCCCTTGCGGTCTTCCATCGTGGCCCATTGGAAGCAGAACGATCCCAGCGGCGTGATGCAGTATTTGCTCCCCGATGCGGACGGCCTGGCCCAGGGCATGCCGACGATGTACCTGTTGCAAACGCTGCTGACGCAGCACGGCATGTACACACAGATCGCCCGCTCGAACCAGCAGGTGCTCCGCGTCCAGCCGCCGCTGACGATTACCGAGGAGGAAGTGGACCGCTTCCTGTTGGGCGTGGAACAAACCTGCCGCGAGATCGAGGCCAGCAGCTCGCTGGTGGACGGGCTGATCTCCAAATCGGTCGCTGGCCATCACGACGCCAGTGGCAGCACCGGCGGCGCGGTGCTCTCGTTCCAGACGATGGCCCGCGTGGCGCCCCCCCGCTCCGGCGCCAAGCAGCCTGAGTAAGCTCTGGCCGCAGCATGGGCTTCCAGCCCGTGGTTCCGGACTTTTCTTGCGTCAGTCCAACTGCCTTGCGGACCACGCCCAGTCTGAATAGACCGGTGGGTGGAGTGACTCTTACTTATTCTCGCTCCCCGTATCCAACACCGCCAGAAACGCCTTCTGCGGGATATCGACGCTGCCGATCGACTTCATCCGCTTTTTGCCTTCGCGCTGCTTGGCCCAGAGTTTGCGCTTCCGCGTGATATCGCCGCCGTAGCATTTGGCCGTGACGTTTTTCCGCATCGCCGAAATCGTCTCCCGGGCGACCACTCGGCTGCCGATGGCCGCTTGCAGGGCCACCTCGAACATGTGGCGGTCGATCTCCTGCTTCAGTTTCTTGACCACGGCCCGGCCACGGAACTCCGCGTCGCGCCGGTCGCAGATGATGCTCAGGGCGTCCACCCGCTGCCCGCCAACTAAGATATCCATCCGCACCAGGTCCGCCGGGAAATAGCCCTGCAGCTCGTAGTCCATCGTGCCATAGCCCCGCGTGACGCTCTTGAGTTTGTCGTGCATGTCGTAAATCACTTCCGCCAGCGCCAGGTCGTAGACCAGCATGGCCCGGGTTGGCGAAAGGTATTCCGTGCGCACGTACACGCCGCGGCGGTCGGTGCAGAGCTTCATCACCGGGCCGATGCATTCGGCTGGCAGCACAAAGCTTACCCGGACCATCGGCTGCAGGAACTCGTCGATCTGCCCGGCGTCCGGCACCATTTTCGGGCTGTGGATCTCCAGCATTTCATCGGTCGTGGTCTTGATCTGGTAGGTGACGTTGGGGGCCGTCTGCACCAGATCCAAATTGGCCTCCTGTTCCAGCCGCTGCTGGATGATCTCCATGTGCAGCAGGCCAAGGAAACCGCAGCGGAAGCCAAAACCCAGGGCGTCGCTCGATTCCGGTTCGAACTCGAAGCTGGGATCGTTGATCGACAGTTTGGTCAGGGCGTCGCGCAGTTCGTCGAAGTTTTGCCCGTCGGACGGATAGAGTCCGCAATAGACCATCCGCTTCGGGGCCTGATAGCCTGCCAGCGCCTCGGCCGGTTCGGCCGGCACGCTCACCGTGTCCCCGATGTGGACCTGCCCCAATTCCTTGATGTTGCAGATCAGATAGCCCACCTGGCCGACGGAAAGCTGTTCGCAGGCCCGGCGCTGCGGAACGAACTGCCCCAGCTCCAGCGCTTCGTGCGTCACTCCTGCCTTGAGGAACCGCACCTTCTGCCCCTTCCGGACCGTGCCGTTCATCATCCGCATGTAGGTGATGGCGCCGCGGTAGTCGTCATAGTGGGAATCGAACACCATCGCCTGCAAATTGGCTTCGGGGTCTCCCTTCGGCGGCGGAATGCGCTGAATGATCGCGGCGATCAGTTCTTCGATCCCCACGCCCGTCTTGCCGCTGCACCGCAGTACCTCCGCAGGATCGATCGCTAGGCTCTGCTCCATTTCCAGAATCACTTCGTCCGGCCGGGCATGCGTCATGTCCACCTTGTTCAGCACCGGCACGATCACCAGGTCGTGCTGCATGGCGGCGTAATAGTTGGCCACCGTCTGCGCTTCCACGCCCTGGAACGCATCAACCAGCAGCACCGCCCCTTCGCAGCAGGCCAGCGAGCGGGAAACTTCGTAATGAAAATCGACGTGGCCGGGCGTGTCGATCAGGTTCAGTTCATATTCTTCCCCCTGGTAGGTGTACTTCATGGCCACGGCGCGGGCCTTGATGGTGATGCCGCGCTGCCGTTCCAGGGCCATGTCGTCCAGCATCTGCTCTTCCATCTCTCGGCGCTCGACCGTGCCGGTATGCTCCAGAAACCGATCGGCCAGCGTGCTCTTGCCGTGGTCGATGTGGGCAATGATGGAAAAGTTGCGGATGTGTTGGCAGTCAGGCATTTGGTTAGTGTCTTACGTTGTCACATATGCGCGCCGTGCGCGCATGTTGTTCACAAGTGTACAGAAACGTTTGCGATTACCGAGGTTTATCACCATTTT
>Ga0194132_10011959_pt1 | contig 10966 bp, 8 predicted proteins | sample TA2KigOf80mmetaG_FD_148612 | JGI IMG/M metagenome (GOLD analysis project Ga0194132, IMG submission 148612) | Freshwater microbial communities from Lake Tanganyika, Tanzania - TA2015054 Kigoma Offshore 80m | ecosystem: Environmental > Aquatic > Freshwater > Lake | place: Tanzania: Lake Tanganyika... | reverse complement strand
CACGCCGAAACTCCGGCGGATACGGCCTCCGATGGTTCCAACCCCTTGGCAGAGCGGCCCATCCTTCCCGCCCAGCCGGACACTGCCGACCAAGCGCTCAGATGTCCACCAAAACGGGGGCACTCCACGCCTACGTGCCGTTCTACGGGTGGATGGCGACGATGTTCGCGCTGCTCGTGTCGGCGCGCGGCCTCGCAGTGCAGCTCGCGGCGATCCTCGTCGGCGGCTCGATCGCGCTCTCGCTGAAGCCCGATTGGGGAACGATCGCCGGCGGGATCTCCTGGATGATCGCGGTCGTCGGGATCGCCGTGTTCGTGTACCGCATCCGGTCGCTCTTCGGGCGCAGGCTGCGGCGGGAACGGGACCGGCTCGAGGTCGAGCTCCAGGAGGAGCTCGGTCGCCGGCTCGCCCGGGAGGAGGAGTACCGGCAGCTCATCGAGACCCTCCCTCTCGTCACCTACGCGGTCCTCCTCGACGAGGAGGGGGCACCGACCGTCTATGCGAGCCCGCAGCTCGAGAAGCTCCTCGGCTACCCCGTCGAGGACTGGCTCGCCGAGGGAGGGATGTGGGACAGGCTCATCCACCCCGACGATCGGGAACGCAACGAAGCCGCGTTCCAGGCACACATCGAGTCAGGCCGGCCGACGCGGACGGAGTACCGGCTGCTCACGCGTGACGGCCGCTGGAAGTGGTTCCTCGACGACGCGGTCGTCGTCTCCGATGCCGGGGGCCGGCGCGTGAGCCGCGGGTTCATGGTCGACATCACCGAGCGGAAGGAGCTCGAGAGCCAGCTGGCCTTCCAAGCGTTCCACGACTCGCTCACCGGCCTCGCGAACCGCGCCCTCTTCCGCGATCGCCTCGAGCACGCCCTCGCCCGGCGCCGCGAGGAGACCGTCGCGATCGTGTACCTCGACGTCGACGACTTCAAGGACGTCAACGACGACCTCGGCCACGCAGCCGGCGACGAGCTGATCCGGCTGACGGCGGAGCGCATGCTCCGGTCGGTGCGGGCGGGCGACACGGTCGCACGCGTCGGCGGCGACGAGTTCGCGATCCTCGTCGAGGATCACGGCGAGCGGGCAGCCCAACGGATCGTCTCGAAGCTGCTCGAGGTGTTCCGGGAGCCGGTCACCATCGCCGGCCGTGAGTTCGAGGTCACCGTCAGCGTCGGGACGGCGACGAGCACGCCGGGAATCGACGCGGATGTCCTGATCCAGCGGGCGGACCTCGCCATGTACGCGGTCAAGTCCCGCGGCAAGGGCGGTCACGAGCAGTACTCGGACGAGCTCTCGAGCCGCTCGCGCGACCGCCTCGCGATCCGCTCCGACCTGCGGAGGGCGATCGCCGACGGTGGCCTCGACCTCTTCTATCAGCCGATCGTCGAGCTGCCGGTGCGCGCGACGATCGGCGCCGAGGCGCTGATCCGGTGGAATCACCCGACGCGCGGGCTCGTGATGCCGATGGACTTCATTCCGGTCGCCGAGGAGGCGGGGCTGATCGTCGAGCTCGGACGCTGGGCGATCGCGCGGGCGGCGGAGACCTGCGTGGCGATCCGGCGGGACCTCGAACTGCCGGGCTTCTTCGTCACCGTCAACCTCTCGGCGCGGGAGCTCGCGGAGACGGATCTGCCCGCGTTCATCAGCCAGGCGACGGCTGCCGCCGGCCTCAGCTCGGACGGTCTCATCGTCGAGATCACCGAGTCCCTTCTCCTCTCCGACCCGGAGGGCGCGGTGGAGCGGCTGGAGGCGCTCCGCTCGCAGGGGATCCGCGTCGCGCTCGACGACTTCGGCACCGGGTACTCGTCCCTCAGCTACCTGGGCCGGCTCCCGGTCGACCTGCTGAAGATCGCGAAGCCGTTCGTCGACGCGATCGGCACGGCCAGTCGCGACGAGCGGTTGCTGCGCGCGCTCGTCTCGCTCTGCGCGGATCTCGACCTGACCGTGGTCGCGGAGGGGATCGAGCGGGCGGAGCAGGCGGACTACCTCGACACGCTCGGCTGCCGGCTCGGTCAGGGCTGGCTGTTCACGCCCGCGCTCGAGTACGACGAGGTCGTCGCGCATATCCGCCGATCGCGGACGCCGCAGGGCGGCCGGTCACCTCTCCGCGTGGGCTGACGCCTGCCCACCGAGACGAGCGCGCTCGAGCTCCGGCAGGCGGAGGCGGAACCAGGTGGCAAGGACGAGCAGCCCGCCCGCCGAGACCGCGATCAGGGGGCGGTAGCCGACGCCGTCGAGCAGCGCCGCGATGATGCCGACCCCGACGGTCTGCCCGAAGAAGATCGAGGCGGCGAAGGCGGCGACCGCCGCGCCGCGCGTCTCGGGCGCCATCTCGGTGGCGCGCGTCTGCAGCGTCGTGTGCAGCATGAAGAAGCCGACGCCGACGAGCGCGAGCGCCGGCACGCACGCGATCCAGCTCGGCGCGAGCGCGACGACGAGAAGGCCGCCCGCGACGACGGCGCCGCCGCCGAGCACGAGCCCGGGCTGTCCCAGTCGTCGGATCAGCGGCTTGGCCACCGCCGCATACGCGATCCCGCCGCACCCGAAGGACGCGAGGACCAGCCCGATCGCGGTGTAGCTCAGGGCGTACTCGTGCCGGAGGAAGGCGCCGAGGTACCCGTAGATGCCCATGAACAGCGCTCCCTCGAGTGCCGTCGCCCCGAGGACGACCCTGACGTGGCGATGCCGGACGAGCCGTGCGTAGCCGGGCAGCGGGTTGAGCGGGACGCCGTCGCGCGAGGGGCGCGGCGACCGGCGCGCCGTCGGCGTCAGCAGTACGCCGATGAGGACGAAGGCGACCCCGGGCACGAGGAAGGTGACGCGCCAGCCGACGGCGTCGCCGAGGATGCCGCCGACGAGCGGCCCCGCCACCTGACCGCTGAGCGTCCCGATCAGGTACCGCGCCAGGGCGGCCTGGCGCTCGCCGAACGCGACCGTGTCGCCGACGTAGGCGAGAGAGAGCGGGATCACCGCGCCGGCCGTGACACCGGAGAGGAAGCGGAAGGCCGCGAGCGCCGGCAGGCTCGTTGCCGTCGCGCACACCGCGCACGCGAGCCCGGCTGCGAACGTGCCGATCGTGATCGCGCGCAGCTTGCCGATCCGGTCACCGAGCGGCCCGTGGACGAGCTGAAAGAGCCCGTACGCGATCGCGAAGCCCCAGATCAGCACGCTCGCCCGGCCGACGCCGACGTCGAAGTCCTCGGCGACCCGCGGCAGCAACGGCTCGGCGAGCCTGATCGTCGTCCCCGAGACGAAGCCGGCCACGCCGAGGAGAAGGAGCGGCCGGTTCATCGGGCCACCCTACAAATCGCGGCAGCGCGGTGTTCGCGGTACGACGCAGGCCGGCGCCCGTTGACGGACAATCCCCGCGTGACCCGCGATCACAGCGCCCCACCCGGCCTCGGCATCGCCGACGCGCACAGCGATCTCCTCTCCGAGCTCGTCGTGCGCGGCTTCCGCCGCGGCGAGGACGACCCCTTCGGCGCACACTGGCTGCCGAACCTCCGTGCGGGCGGCGTCGCGCTCCAGGTGTGCGCGCTCTATGCCGACCTGGACGTGCTGCCGGAGGGCGCGCTGCGGACGGCGATGACCCAGGTGGCCGCCTTCGAGCGGACGCTCCGCCTGCACGCCGGTGCGGTGATCGCGGTTCGTCGCAAGGCGGATCTCGACGTCGCCGGACGAGACGGCCCGATCGGGCTCCTGCTCGCGCTCGAGGGCGCCGAGGCACTCGGGAACGACCCGTGGCTCCTCGAGACCTTCTGGGCCCTCGGCGTGCGGATGGTCGGGCTCACCTGGAACCGGCGGAACCCGTTCGCGGACGGCGCCGGCGAGCGCGGCGGCGGCGGGCTCAGCGAGCTCGGCCGCAGGCTCGTCGACCTGTGCGTCAAGCTCGGCGTCGCGATCGACCTCGCCCATGCCTCCGAGCGCACGTTCTGGGACGTCCTCGAGCGCGCGGCCGGCTCACCGATCCTGTGCAGCCACGCAGGCTGCCGGGCTGTCTACGACCATCCGCGGAACCTCGGCGACGAGCAGCTCCGCGCGCTCGCGGAGGCGGGCGGCGTTCTCGGCGTCATGCAGCACCCGCTCGGGATCGATCCGGAGCGCCCGACCATCGATCGCGTCGTCGACCACGTCGAGCACGCGCTCGCCGTGATGGGCACCGAGCACGTCGCCTCGGGCTCGGACTTCGGCCGGCAGATCGCCCGCGCGCTCGGCTGGAGGCCGCCGCCCGACGCGCTCATGGACACGGCCCTCCCACCGGACGCGGCGATCGACGGCCTCGGCGGGCCCGAGGACTTCCCGCAGCTCGTGGCCGGCCTCCGACGCCGCGGTCTCGAAGGCGACGTCCTCGAGCGCGTCCTGGCCGGAAACCTCCTCCGCTTCCTCCGAGGCGCCCTCCCCGCGTAGCGCGGCGACGAGCGACGCCGGACGATCGGGATCCTCCTGACCCGACAGGAAGCGCGGCGCGCGGGTTCGCGTCAGACGGATCGGTGCACGGTGGCCGAGTCCAGGACGAGGCCCCACATGGGATTCGCCCACACGCCGTCGACCCAGGGACGCCGGAGAAGCAGCGAGCGATGGTAGAGGATCGGGACGATCGCGGCGCGCTCGCCGACCCAGAGACGGTCGATCTCGTGGAAGGTCTCCATCCGCGCCTCCGGGTCTCGCTCGTGCCTCGAGCGCTCGAGCAGGTCGAGGGCGTCGGGGTCGCGCAGGAGCGGCCAGCCGCTCTCGAAGAGCCCGTGGAAGAGGCCCTCCGGATCCGGGTAGTCGGCAATCCATCCCGAGACCCACACGTGCACTCGGGCGACGTCCTCCGGCAGTATCGTGTCGCCGGTCTCGCGAACGTCGACTGCTGCTCCCAGGCTGCGGAGCGCCGCCGCGATCGGCTCGACGCGCATTGCGGTGTGAGAGAGGAGCGTCAAGGGAGGCAACCCACGCCCCTCCGGACACCCGGCCTCCGCGAGAAGCCGGCGCGCCTACTCGAGATCGTACGGAATCCGTACGCGCGTGGAGTGACCTGGCATCGCCGGAGGGATCGCGCCCCCGCGCACCGCCGGCGTCGACGACGTACCGAGGGCGACGGCGACCTCCGCCGCGTCGAGGGCGTGGGCGACCGCCCGACGGACGGCCTCGCTGCTGAACGGCTCCATGCTGGCGTTGAAGCCGACGAACGTGAGGCCGAGCTCCGAGAACGGCTCGGGCTCCGTGTCGGCGACGCCGTCCACCGGCCTGTTGACCGCGAGCACGTCGTACCGGCCCTCCCGCCACAGGTCGAACAACTCGTCGCCGGCGTGCGGGTCGGTTGCGATCGCGATCTCGCGGATGTTGCCGCGTCGGCCCCGATAGTGCGGATTGGCCTCGAGGACGAGCCGTTCGGGGCGTCGCTCGACGAGCACGTACGGACCGTTGCTCACGAGCGGCTCGGCACGGCACCAGTCCGGCCCGAGCCGATCCCACTCGTGCTTCGGCCACGGGAAGGACCAGACCGAGGCGAGCGCATACGGGAAGGAGGGGCGGGGCCGGTCGACGCGGACCTCGAGTGTCCGCTCGTCGAGGGCGCGCGCCTCGACACCCTCGAGGAGGAAGGCCGTGACGGCGCCCTCGGCCCGCATCCTCTCCCACGTCCAGGCGAAGTCCTCGGCGGTGACCAGGTGCCCGTCGCTCCAGCGGATGCCTTCGCGCAGCCGGAACAGGTACTCGCGCCCATCGGCGGAGACCCGCATGTTGTCGGCGAGGGAGGGGACGACGTTCATGTCCGCGTCGACCGCGAGCAGCCCGCGGAAGAGGTGCGCCGCGATACCGGTCGTCTCCGTCGAGTAGACGTGCCCGGGCACGAGGACGTGATCGGCGATGGGTCCCATCGCCGTCTCCAGCCGCTCCGTGGCGGGGAGCTGCGTCGGCTCGTCGATGCTGCAGCAGAACGCCTCGTCGTACGCGTCCTCGGCCCGCGCGTAGTCGGACGCCAGGTGCCGGGCGAGCGCGATCTTGAACAGCGTCTCCCGCATCCGGGCGTCCTCGCCGATCCGCGCCAGGAAGCGGCCGGCGGCCTCGTAGTGCGCAACAGCCTCCTGATCGGCGAAGACGGCCCGGGCGGCGTCGCCGGCCCTGACGAGGTAGTCGGCGGCCCGCTCGGCGTCGTCGGCCTCGGCGAAGTGCCGCGCGAGCTCTGCGTAGTCACGCTCCGGGGCCTCGGCCGTCAGGCGCTCGAGCGCCACCCCGACCTCGAGGTGGAGCCGCCGTCGACGCTGCTCGACGAGGCTGGCGTACGCTGCCTCCTGAACGAGGCCGTGGCGGAAGCGGTACTCGGGGACGGGCCGGCGCCGCACCTCGACGACGAGGTCGAGCCGCTGCAGCTCTGACAGCGCGGTCGTCACGACGGCGGCCGGCATCAGCTCCTCGAGCAGGGGAAGCACGAACGTGCGCCCGGCGACCGCGGCGATGGAAAGCAATTGACGGCTCTCGGGGTCGAGACGGTCGAGACGGGCCTGCAGCGTGCCCTGCACGACTGCCGGGACGACGAGGTCGACGACGCCGGCCGCGAGCTCGTAGCGCCCGTTGCGACGCTCGAGAGCGCCGCGCTCGACGAGGTCCCGCAGCGCCTCCTCGAGGAAGAGCGGATTGCCGCCCGCGCGCTCCGTCAGGAGGTCCAGGACGCGGTCGGGCAGCTCGGCGCCGGAGAACGCCGTCGCCAGCGTGCGGCTCGCGTCGTTCGGAAGCGGTCGCAGCTCGATCTCGCGATAGCGATGCGGGAAGCGCTGTCGGGCGAACTCGCCGAGAGCCCACGAACGGTGCTCGCGCTCCGTCCGATGGAGGAGGACGAGGGCCACGGCGGCGGTGTCGGTGACGCCGAGCAAGCGCTCGAGCAGGTCGAGCGAGGACTCGTCCGCCCAGTGGAGGTCGTCGAGCACGAGACAGAGCGGGCGGTCGGCCGCGAGCTCGCACACGAGCTCCGCGACGACCTCGAACGTCCGGGTCTGGACCGACTCGCGGCTCAGCTCGCGCAGGCGCTGCTGGGCGTCCGGCTCGAGCGCGATGCCGAGGAGACTGCCGACGAACGGGTACGAGGAGTCGGCGTCCCCACCGAGCGAACCGGCGAGCGCGGCCTTCAGCTCGAGGCGAACGCGCGCCTCCGGGGTTGCAGCGGTGGCGCCGAGCCAGTCCCGCAGGAGCTCGCGGATGACGTAGTAGGCGAAGCCCTGCGCGTACGACACCGCTCGTCCTTCGACGAAGCGGACACGGTCGTCGAAGCGCGCCCGCGCCTCGGCGACGAGGCGCGTCTTGCCGATGCCGGGCTCCCCGATGACGGCGACGACGACGCCGCGGCCCTCGGCGACGCCCTCGAGCGCGCGCTCGAGGACACTCTGCTCGAAGTCGCGACCGACGAGCGGCCCCGCAGGCGGAACCGCAACAGGACCGCCCGCGCCGACGACGCGAAACACGTCGACCCGCTCGGAGACGCCCTTCAGCTCGCGCGCGCCGAGCGGTTCGAGCTCGAAGAAGCTTGCGACCTGGAGCCGTGTCGCCGGGCCGACGACGACCTCCCCGGCGTCTGCGACCTCCTGGATCCGGGAGGCGACGTTCACCGTCTCCCCGAGCGCGTTGTACGGGTCGTCGCTCTCAGGCTGGATGACGACCGGCCCGGTGTTGACGGCAACGCGCACGGAGAGCGCGATGCCGTAGGCCTCTCCCACCTCCTCCGCGTAGCGGGCGACCGCGCCCTGAATCGCGAGAGCCGCGAGGACGGCGCGCTCGGAGTCGTCCTCGTGCGACCTCGGCGCGCCGAAGACCGCGTACAGCTCGTCGCCGACGAGCTGCGCGACGGTTCCGTCGAAGCGCTCGACCTCGGCGCCGATGAGTCGCAGAACCTCGTCGACGACGAGCTTCGAGCGCTCCGGGCCGAGTTGCTCCGCAATTGCGGTCGATCCGACGATGTCGGCGAACAGCACGGTGACGATGCGGCGCTCGCCGGTGGCGACGGCCATGCGCCAGTTATAGCGAGGCGCGTCCACGACGCGAGGCGTTGGCGTCCTCCTCGAAGCCATAACATACAACTAGATGGTTGTATGTTGTCTCGAGGCCGGGCATGCGGATCGCGTCTTCCAGGCGCTGGCCGACGCGACCCGCCGCGACATCCTCGCGCGCGTGCTTCGCGCCGACGTCACCGTCTCCGGCCTCGCACGACACTATCCGGTCAGCTTCGCCGCGATCCAGAAGCACGTCGCGGTGCTCGAGCGTGCCGAGCTCGTGACGAAGGAGCGGCGCGGGCGCGAGCGGCTCGTACGCGGGAACGCGGAGGCGATTCGTCGCGCACGGCGGCTGCTCGACGAGCTCGAGGTCGTCTGGCGCGACCGCGTCGACCGGATCGAAGCCGTTCTCGCCGACCCCGACCGAGGAGCAGACCGATGACCGTGACGAGCATCGTCAAGGACCCGCAGGCGCTGACCCTGACCCTCACCGCCGACTTCGACGCCCCGGTCGAGGCGGTCTGGCAGGTGTGGGCCGACCCGCGGAAGCTCGAGCGCTGGTGGGGCCCGCCGACCTATCCGGCGACCGTGGTCGATCACGACCTCCGGCCCGGCGGCCGCGTCGCCTACGTGATGACCGGCCCCGAGGGTGACCGCCACGGAGGTTGGTGGCGGTTGGTCGAGGTGGACGCGCCGACGCGGCTCGTCTTCGAGGACGGCTTCGCCGACGAGGCAGGTGCGCCGAACCCGGAGATGCCGACGGTCGAGATCACGGTCACGCTCGTCGCACGGCCCGACGGCGGCACGACGATGACGACGCTGTCGCGGTTCCCGAGCCTCGAGGCGCTCGAGCAGCTGGCCGCGATGGGCATGGAGGAGGGGATGCGGCTCGCGGCCGGCCAGATCGACGCGCTCCTCTGATCAGGTCGCGACCCGGTCGCGGCGGAAGCAGCTCCGCCGCGACCACTCCGCGTCCGGCTCCAGGAACGCGCCGTTGCCGCCGGCGCCGGAGACCCGCGCGAGGGCGATCGCGTGAAAGGGAAGCGCCGCCTCGACGGCCACGAGCCCGAAGCCGGCGCGGTCGAGCAGCCGCACGAGGAGGCGGGTGTCGAACACGTGGTGGTGGATCGCCCGCTCCGCGACGAACTGCGCCTGGCGGCGTACGAAGTCGTCGCGGGTCGTCCCGGTCGGCTCGAGCCACCAGTCGGCGAGCGCGACGAACTCGTCCAGATGCGTGAGGTCGTCCTCCGTCGTGCCGCGTCGGAGGTCGTCGACGAGGTGCTCGAGCGTCGTCACCGACCGGTGCCGGTCGATCGTCGTCTCCGCGTGCGGCACGACGAGCAGCACGTGGCCCTCCGGCCCGACCACGCGCGCCCATTCCGCGAGCGCCCGCAACGGGTTCGCGATGTGCTCGAGCGCATGGGAGGAGAGGACGACGTCGTACGCGCCGTCGGCGATCGGCGCGAGCTCGGTGCCGTCGAGCACGAAGTGCGTCCCCGGCGGCTTCCCGTGGCTCCAGTGAAACGGGCTGCGGTCGCTCTGCGAGCCGTGCCACATGGTGTCGCTCGCGAACTGGCAGTTGTCGAGCCCCGCGAGCACGCCGTACACGGGGACGAGGTCGCGCTGACGGAAGACGGCGCTCGGCCCGCCGATCTCGAGCCCGCGCTTCCCGGCGAGCGCCGCCTCGACTGTCGGCCAGATCCCGACCGGGCGCCCGCGGCGATGCCGCAGCGCGAGCGAGACCATGCCGCGCACGCCGATCGTGTCGAGCTGGTTCCGGATCGCGCGAAGGGCCGTCATGCCGGCCGGGAGTGTGCCTGCTCGACCCGCGGCGCTTGGCCGCTCAGCGGTCGATCGCCCGACGGAGTCCCGGCTACACTGATGTCCTCGCCCTCTTAGCTCAGTCGGTAGAGCACCTCCATGGTAAGGAGGGGGTCGACGGTTCGAGTCCGTCAGAGGGCTCTACAAAAGCTCTGCAAAGTGCAGAGCTTCGTCGCCTTCTGAGCCAACTGGGTCGGTTCGAGGGTGCACGGAGGGTGCACGGAGTTCCCGCTTGGTCTTGATGCGGGCGTCGCGGATGACCTCTTCGGCAGGGCGGCCCAGGCCGCCGTCGTGCTCGTCGAAGACGTGGCCGTAGGTGTTGAGGGTCATGGTCGGCGAGTGGCCGGCCTGCCGGGCGATCTCGACGATGCTGCGTCCTTCGGCGATCAGCAGCGACACGAATGAGTGCCGCAAGTCGTACGGCCGGATCCCGTCGAGCCCGCTCGCCTTGGCAGCGGGCTGGAACACTCGCCGGCGCCAATTGCGCCAGTCGTCGTCACCCCAATAGCCGCCGTCGTGCGCAGGAATGATCGGGGTGTCCTGGTTCGGGATCCCGTTCAGGATCTTCAGCTTGTGCAGATCAGCCTTGAGGCTGCCGGTCATCTTTACGGTGCGTGTCGACCTGGTCTTGGTTTCCTTGATCTCACCGAGAGACAGAGCCCGCTCGACGAGAATCGTGCGTTCGCCCATGTCCGCCCATGTGAGCGCAAGAGCTTCGCTGGGGCGAAGTCCGGCGTAGGCAAGCAGTGAGATGAGCGTCGCGTCCCTTTCGGAGGATGTGTAAAGCCGCAGCCGCTCGACTGCCTCAGGCATCAGCGGTCGAACGCTCCGCGTGCGGTGTTGTGATCGCTTCTTGACCGGCTTGACCGGGTTCGCTGTGATCCGGCCCCAGGTGACTGCCTCACGGCAGACGGACTGGAGGAGGGCAAGTGCTTTGCGGATCGTCGGCTCACCGACGCCGGCAATGCGGAGATCCTCCTGGAATCCGGCGACGAGGTTCGGTGTCAGCTGCCGGAGCTGCTGGGTGCCGAGGCGAGGGAGAATGTGTCGATCCCACAGTTGGGCGTAGAGCTTCTGTGTCCTCGGAGCCAGCTCTGTCGTGGCGTACCGCTCCCACCACTCACGAGCAAACTCGTCGAGGGTCTGCTTCGTGTGTTCGAGGTAGGTGAGATCGCCAAGTTG
>Ga0194132_10011958_pt1 | contig 10966 bp, 9 predicted proteins | sample TA2KigOf80mmetaG_FD_148612 | JGI IMG/M metagenome (GOLD analysis project Ga0194132, IMG submission 148612) | Freshwater microbial communities from Lake Tanganyika, Tanzania - TA2015054 Kigoma Offshore 80m | ecosystem: Environmental > Aquatic > Freshwater > Lake | place: Tanzania: Lake Tanganyika... | reverse complement strand
TTGCGCTGCGTTTCAATCGGAGTCGACAGGGGAGACCTCGCTGTTGGTCTGGGTTCCCATGTTCTTTTAATGCATCGAATCTCACTTGTCCAGCGGTTTCCGATCTATCATCGGATTTTTAAACACCCTCTAACTGAGGAACGTGCGAAACGCGCGCCTGATCTGATATCTTCAGATCAAGTGGTCGCCCTTGGTTCCGGTTACAGGGTCCGAGTCTCGCTTTGGCGCATATGAGTTTGCGATGGAGGAGAGTGAGAAGGGCAAGGAAACAGAAACTTGCCAGCTGATACATGACCGTAGTTTGGCTTTTGAGACCTTATGCCCGATAAACATTCGCGAACTCGGATTACATCCTCCGGACAGGTTTCTGAATCGCCCAGCTCCGGATTCCCGGCGTCACGGCATTCGGCACGATTCTCTGGACAGGCGAAGAAGCCCACCGTCGCCGTCGTCGGAGCGGGTGCGTTCGGCGGCTGGACGGCCTTGCACCTGCTTCGCCAGGGCGCTCGCGTCACGTTGCTGGATGGCTGGGGACCCGCGAATCCGCGAGCCAGTTCGGGTGACGAGACCCGCGTCATGCGTTCCATCTATGGGCCGGATCGCGTTTACGTCGAGATGGCACAACGCTCTCTGGAGCTTTGGCGCGAGCTGGAAAGGCGCTGTCAACTGGAGCTCTACCACAGGACTGGCGTGCTTTGGCTGGCTACCAGAAACGACGCGTACGAGAAAGCGTCTCTCCTTGTCTTGAAGCAGGCTCGCATTGCCGTTCAAACCTTGAGTGTGGCAGAAGCTCGGAAGCGCTATCCGCAAATAAACTTCGCAGGAGTGTCCTGGGCCCTCTACGAAAAAGAGGCAGGGTATCTGCTGGCCCGCCGATGCTGCGAGGCGGTGCTGGAAGCCTTCCTCCAGCACGGTGGCAAGTACCGGCAGCTATCGGCAAGTCCTGGAGCGATCCGAAACAAAACGATGCAGGCGCTCAAGCTCTCCGATGGTTCCCGGTTGGTGGCTGACCACTACGTTTTTGCCTGCGGCCCCTGGCTCGGAAGCCTTTTCCCAGAAATCGTCGGCAATCGAGTGAGATCCACCCGCCAGGAGGTCTTCTTCTTTGGCACCCCTGCGGGCAATTCGGCTTTCTTCGAAGATCGGCTGCCCATCTGGGCGGATCGCGGCCCGGGATCGTTCTATGGCATTCCTGGCAGCTCACGGCGCGCATTCAAGCTGGCTTCGGATGAGCGGGGGCAGCCTTTCGACCCCACTCACGACGATCGCCTGCCCACCCCGGCTGGTGTCAAAGCGGCACGGCGCTTTCTGGAGTTCCGCTTTCCAGCACTCAAAGGAGCGCCACTGCTCGAAGCAAGAGTCTGTCAATATGAGAATTCGCCGGACCAGCACTTTATCGTGGACCGACATCCGGAAGCACAGAATAGCTGGATCGTGGGAGGCGGATCCGGCCACGGGTTCAAGCACGGTCCGGCAGTCGGGGAGAGGACGGCTGCGTTAGTGCTCGGCAAGGCCGCTGTTGATCCCTTCTTCGCGCTGTCACGATTGTCCAAATAGAAAACGGTCTCACAGCCCAGATCAAGGACTGTGAGCCCAAGGTTACCCAAAAGCCTCGGTTTTTTGCGATGGATTTCGATGAGCGGGTCTGACTGCGTGACCTTGCGCGTCATGGGCACCTCGGCTTGCCGCGGCAGGAAAGCGTAGAACTGGCGGATGGAGCCTGACGATCGAGCAATCGACTCTGCCGCATCAAGTGCCGGACAACCACTCCAGTGCGACCAACGCCTCAACTTTTCTGAATTCGGGATTGCCGGTCGCTCGCTGGCCCGCCTGCTTTGGGCCAAAGCCACCGCGAAAGCATCGGCGATGGAAACAGCCCTACGCGGTGGCCTTCCGAATGATGGCTGCAAAGAAACCGTCACTCTCTGCGTCTGGCGGAAACAAGTTGAAAAACCTGGTTGGAGAAAACCATCGTTGCAGCGAAGGCATCGCCGGCAGGATCAGAGCAGCCGTAGGATGATGGTTCAGGAAGGCCTCCACCACAGCTTCATTCTCCTCGGGCTCCAGCGAGCAGGTGGAGTAAACCAGGGTTCCGCCAACCTTTAAGTACTGGAAAGCCGTATCGAGCAAAGACAACTGCAGCGGCTGAAATTCTTTGATGCGTTCGGGCTGGAGCCGCCAACGGATCTCCGGATGGCGCTGTAGCGTGCCCGTGCCTGAGCAAGGCGCATCCACCAGGATCTTGTCGAAGCATCGCCGAAACGGGAGCGCGCGCGTGGCATCGCAGGCGACCCAATTCAGGTTCTTCCAGTTGCCCGAATGCAAACGGCGGGCAATCTGCAGCCGGTGCCAGTGAAGGTCTGTGGCGAATAACGGGGACGCGCTGCCTTTCAAACGGGCCATCTGCGCTGTCTTGCCGCCCACGCCCGCACACAAGTCCAGGCAGGCGTCAGAAGGGGCGAGGTCCAAGAGATACGGAACTACCTGCGAGCCGGCGTCCTGAACCGCGATCCGTCGATCGCGAAAGAGCGTGGTCTTGTAGAGATCGCCTTCCGTGACCTTCAGAATGTCGTTTGACAAGAGGTGCGCTTCACACCGAACCGACTGCCTCGCCAGCATCGCCGATAGCGCATCCGAATCCAGGCCAGGCGAGTTGCTTCGACAGTGGAGTTGCGGCGGCCGGTTGTTGTGTTCAAGGAGTCGAATCACCTTGGCAGAGCCATACCGCTCCAGCCAGCGCTCGACGAGCCACTCCGGATGGGAGTATCGAATGCTCAGGGCAGTCGCCGTCGGCGCTTCGAATGCCTTAAGGGTGTTCGCAAGATCGTCGCGCGCCAGCTTCCTTAAAATGGCATTCACGAAGCCCGTTGCAGATTTGAGCCGGGCCGCTTTCACCAACTCAACTGATTCGTAGACGGCAGCCCGGCCTGGCACACGCTCAAGAAACTGGAGCTGATAAGCACCCAGACGAAGAGCCGTCAAAACCTCGGCGTCGAGTAGCGAAAGAGCTTTGGCGCTGCAGGAAGCCAACCGGTAGTCCAACAGCCGTCGCTGGCGCAGAGTGCCGAACACCAGCTCCGTCGCCAGTCGCAGGTCGTCCGGTGAAAGCGAAGCTGTGAGACTGGAATGCAACAACTCGCTGGCATAGGAGTCTTCCGCTTCGACGCGCAGAAGGATCCGGAATGCTGCCAGGCGAGCAGCGGAAACAGGCAAGTTTACCTTCCCAAAAGTAGCGTTTGACCCCGGCCGAGGCGCAAGCCGTGAAGAAAATCAAGAGCGGAAGTGCGCCGGCGGTTCTCGAGCTGCACTTCCTCCAGTTGCAGGCATCCAGCCCCGCAACCCACTAGCGCTGCGCCAGAGCGGTGGTGCAGCAGACAGCCGGGCTGCAACGCCTCGTCCCGAACGTCACTCGGGCAGGATTTCCAGATGCGGAGCCCCTCGCCCCTTAGCAGGGTGTAAGTTCCAGGCCACGGGTTGAAAGCCCGAATTCGGTTGTGGAGCGAGGTGGCAGGCTGATTCCAGTCCAGAAGGCCATCGGATTTCTTCAGCATGGGAGCATAAGTCGCGAGAGCCGGATCCTGTGGAATGGGTCTGGCCGTGCCCAGCTCTATGGCTTCGAGCGTCCGCAGCATCAACTCGCTGCCAATCGCAGCAAGCCGTTCGTGAAGAGAAAACCACGTATCTTCCGGGCCGATGGGGATCGCCTGTTGCAGCAGCAGATCACCCGTATCCATGCCCGCATCCAGCTTCATGGTCGTCACCCCTGTGGAAGTCTCGCCATTCGCCAGGGCCCAATGGATGGGAGCGGCGCCACGATACTTCGGCAGCAACGACGCGTGCACGTTGTAGGCGCCCAGCCGGGGAATGGCCAGCAGCCATTGCGGCAGGATCTTGCCATAAGCCACCACGACATACGCGTCTGCATTCAACTGGGCGAAGATGGCCTGCCACTCAGGCGCTCGCAGCTTCTCTGGCGCATGGACAGGAATTCCATGTTCCAGGGCTACGGCCTTGACCGGGGGCGACGCGAGCTTCTCGCCGCGCCCCGATGGCTTGTCGGGCTGCGTGAAAACGGCGGATACCGTGTGGTGGCTGGAAAGAAGAGCTCTCAGGGTGGGAACTGCAAACGCGGGCGTCCCCATGAACAGCAGGCGCATCACCACTCCCCGGCGCGGACCTTCTTCCGGATTTTGCGTTTGATGATGTCGCGTTTGATCGGCCCCAGATGGTCGATGAAGAGAACACCATTCAGATGATCGATCTCATGCGAGAGAACGCGCGACAGCAGCGCTTCCCCTTCAACGATTTTCTCCCGCCCCTGCAAGTCCTTGCCCGTGACGATGACACGGTAGGGACGGCGCACTTTGCCGGTAAAGTTCGGGATGCTGAGGCAGCCTTCCTCTTCGTATTGCTCGCCTTCCTTGTTGATGATCTCCGGATTGACCAGCGTGATCAGTTCGCCCTGCTTCTCACCGGCGGTCGCATCCACCACAATCAGGCGCTTCAAGACGCCGACCTGGGGGGCAGCCAATCCAACGCCAGGAGCGGCATACATGGTCTCAGCCATGTTTTTAGCCAAGGTTTCCAGAGTCTTGTCGAAAACCGTCACCGGCTCGCAAACTTTCTGAAGTATAGGATTACCGTATTTGAGAATGGGAAGCATCATGTCTGAGCGCGCGAGTTTTTCAACCGCTACGACGCAGGGTGGCCTTTCCTGGACCCTTTGTGTTGCCAGGGTGTCCCCACCGGGACAAGCCAATATAGCACCCGACACCCGACAACACCAACCCAGTCGCGTAATTCCCAGCGTCCCGCCAAAGTCGTGAGCCTTCCCTTATGGTCGGGCTACTGAACAGCCGCGTGAGCCGAAATCAGTAGCCCGCGCGTTAGCAAGGGCTCGACCTCGACTTAAGACCTTACGAGACTTCGACGGGATCCTGGCGTAATTCCCCAGTCGCCTGCGTCCAGCTACCCGACGGTTTAGGCTGAACGCCAAGACAAATTGCCACGGTGCTGAAACTCTGGCTTGTGCTCAAACCAAAGCACTAGAGTGCAACCAGAGTCGATTGGAGAAGCGGGTTGGGAACTGTGAGGTCGTGCGGGTCGTGCCGGAGGCTCGGACGGATTCGCCGTGGGTGAACCGGTTGCCAGCCAACCCGGGGGGGCACGAAGTGCCGGTGGAGCACAAGAAGACGGCAGTGCCCCGTGCTGGCCGAAGGCTACCAAGGCGAGCGGAAAGTTCTCGCAGAGAAACTTAAGAAAGCGCGACTAACGGCCGCCTTTAATCTTCGTGAAACTGGCCGTCACCGCTTTGTCAGAACTCATCGTTACTGAGCAGGTGCTTTGTGTTCCAGCACAGGCTCCCGACCAGCCCGAGAACGAATAACCTCGGTCGGGTGTGGCCGTAAGTGTCACCTGGGTGTTGGAGCTGCTTGGGTAACTCTGTGTGCAATTGCCCCGGCAACTCACGTTCGGCGGATTAATGCCCATCGTTCCTCGGCCACTCACCGAGGCGGTGAGCCGGTAGGTGGGCTCGGTCACCGTGACGTTCGTGTTGCCCGTGCCGTTGTACGCAGCATCGCTGGCCCGAGTGGCTGTCGCAGAGGTTGGATACGTGCCTAATGCATACGGGTTGGGCACCGAGACGGTCAAGGTTGTTTGGCCTTGCTGCCCAGGAGCCACTTGGAGCGAGGCTGCGCCGAAGGTAGCGCCCCAGCTCGGGTCGGGCATTGTGGAGGCAAGGTTGAAGGCGCCTGCCGAGCAACTGCTCGAGTCGTTGTTTTGTACAGTCACCGTAAAACTCTTGCTGGGCCAACAGCGGCAGAGGACTGCCGCACGCCAAGACGCTGCGCGTGGTTCTCGGACAGCCGTTTTCGAGTTTGGCCACTGGAGACGCAAACCGCGGAGCCCCATTCCGCAGATCCTGTGCCATCTGCAAGTCTGCAGTTTGCAAATGAATGAGCTTCCACCAGATCCGCTCGTAGTGAAGCACGCCAGTGCTTCCACACCAAACAACACTCTGTCCATCGAGCCTCACCCACCCTCCGCAGAGCAGGCTATAACCTCAAGAATTTCGGGGATTGCCAACTCGCCAGCTTTGCTGCCGCAGACCCGCGCCAAATGCGGGCTCTGCGCGGCGGCCCTGGCAGCGACCGCCGGTTTTCACACGACTCTCCACCACGGCGCCGCCAGAACGTCCGGGGCCAACCATTCCAAAGTGGTGCCGGTGTGCAGCAACAGCCCCGCACGCGCCTTCCTGCCGTACTCCTTGCGGAAGGACCGTAGGCGTGCGGCATCCGCCAGGCGCGGCCGGACGCTGGCCTTCACCTCGATCGGGAGCAGCTTGTCGCCGGCCTCGATCACGAGGTCCACTTCCTCACCGCTCGCCGTGCGCCAGTACCCGATCTCCGCCCGCTCGAGCCGCGCGTCGCGCCAGGCGAGCAGATCGTTTAGCAGGAGATTCTCCAGATGGGCGCCTCCCGGCGCATCTTGCTCGGCGAGATGCAGGGCCACACCGGTATCGCCCCAGTACAGCTTCGGGGCCTTGATGAGCCGCTTGGTGCGGTTAGTCGCGTAGGCCGGCAACCGCACCAGAAGATAGGACGTCTCGAGCAAATTGAGCCAGCGGTGCACCGTCGCCTGGGGCAGTGACACATCGCGCCCCAGCTCGGTCTGGTTGACGAGTTGGCCGACGCGCAGGCAGGCCGCGCGCATGAGCCGCCGGAAGTCGGGCAGCGCGCCGATGGAGGCCTGAGCCTGCAGATCGCGCTCGAGATAGGTGCGCACGTAGCCATCGAACCAGATCGCGCGCTCTCTGGCATCCTTAAGCTGCAGCCCAGGAGTCGGAAAACCGCCCCGGCGCGCCAGAGCCTGCCAGTCCTCGGGCTTGGCCTCGTCAGCCGCAAGCAGGTCGAGCCACTCCTCGTCGCGCGCGGCGAGCAGCTCCTCCCACTGGCCCGCGCGGCCAAGGCCAAGCTGCTCGCGCCGCGTCATCGGCCAGAGCGTCAGGTAGCTCGCGCGGCCCGCCAGCGACTCGGAGACCTGCCGCATAAGGAGCAGGTTGGCCGAGCCGGTGAGCAGAAAGCGCCCGGGCTTGCGGTCGCGGTCGATGGCTCGCTTCACCGCCGCCAGCAGCCCGGGCTCGCGCTGGACCTCGTCGAGGGTCACCGCGCCGCTGCCGCCGAGCAGCGCCTCGGGATCGCGGCGCGCAGCATCCAGCACGTCGAGGTCGTCCAACGAGGCGTAGCGGCGCGTGCCCGGCACCCGTTGGGCGGCCAGGGTGCTCTTGCCCGTTTGCCGCGCACCGGTCATCACAACCGCCGGCATCACCCGCAACCGTTCCGCCAGTGCCGGTTCGACCAAGCGAGGGAGCGTCTTCATGGCGTGGATGATAATCATTCATGGCGTGAATGGTCAAGCGTGCGCAATTTGCTACTGACAGCGTGCGCAATTTGCTACTGACAGCGCGCGCAATTTGTGCGCAACCGAAGTGGGTCGTGCGGGACAGGCCACGGTCAGATCGAAAAGGAGTACATCGACACGGGCAAGCTGAAGTATGTGCACATGGATTTCCCGCTAGAGGCAATCCACAAGCAGGCCTTCAAAGCAGCTGAGGCGGGCCACTGTGCAGCCGAGCAGGGGAAGTTTTGGGAGATGAAAAACCAGATGTTCGAGAACCAGAAGACGCTTGACACTTGGAAGACTCACGCGGAGGTGGTTGGATTGAACGCTGAGCAGTTCGAAGGCTGCCTCAACAGCGGCAAGTACGCGCCTGAAGTGCGCAAAGACATGGCTCAGGCGCAAAAGGCAGGGATCACGGGAACGCCGGGATTCTTCCTGGCAACGACCGATCCGGCCAGCTCCAAAGTGCGAACGGTCCGCTTCCTCAGCGGGGCTCAGCCCTTCGCGTCGTTCAAAGCGCAGATCGACGCACTGCTGGCCCCGCCAGAAAAAGCGGCTGCGGACAAGCCTGCTGCGCCCACGGCGGCGGTACCAAGCGCTAAGAATTGAATTCGTTGTTCAGCGCCCTCTTCGCGTTCTATGTAGTGAAAGGAGGATGCAGACCGGGGCGCTCCCAGAGTTTTCCTCGGTACCCTGGCCCACTGGAGCTCGATACGCTGAACGCGAAATCGGGTCGCAGTGTTTACTCACCCGCAGGCCCAACCGTCGCACCCCGAGCGCGCCTGCGTCCCGCGCGAAGCTTCACATCCCTCCCTTCTTCCTGTGATAGGCTTGTACATCTTCGTCAAGCAGCGAAGGCGTCAGCGTAGGCGCGGTTCCTGGCTGTGATTCTTTTTCTTCTTCAGCCAAACTGTTTCGCAGCAGTTGCCGTTGGTCGTTTGGGGGTAAGCGGATCCGGGTGAACGCAGGATTGAAGGAAAAACTGTGGTTGTTTCCAGTCCGAACGTGAGCCAACCTATGGCAGTCCGCTATGGCTGGGCTGACAACCCTGAATGCAATCTTTACGGTGCGACCGATTCGCCTGCCTCGCCGTTCCGCACGGACAATTGGCCAGGGTATTACTTTTCGGAGGACAAAGAGTAGGCTTTCGAGTGACGCTTCCGTGAAGTGAAAGCTCTATCGCCGCGCGGGACGGTTGCTCTGCCAGTCAGGTGGAAAGCCTGTCGCCGGAATGTCTACATTTCCAGCCCCGCATGTGCAAGATGCACGAGCTTCCAGCCAGTGGACAGGTCGAGCAGACGCCAATCGCCTGCTATGAAGGAACTCCTCAAAACCTTCCTCTTTTGCCTTGTGGCTGCCTTGCTCGTCGCGGCGGCTCTGCGTTTCGATAACGCCCCTCAGAGCCCGCAAGCGCTCAACGACGAAGGACAACTCTTCTATCCAGCCTTCACGGACCCGCAAGCGCCCAAGATGATGGAGGTCATCGATTACGACGAGGCCACCGCGACAGCGCGACCTTTGAAGGTAGAGTTCCGCAGGAACCGGTGGGTTATCCCTTCGCATTTCGGTTATCCGGCCGATGCCGAGCAGCGGCTGGCCAGCACGGCCGCGGCTTTGATCGACTTACGCAAAGATGCCATCGTCTCCGACCGCGCTGACGACCATGCGCGCTTCGGCGTCATCGATCCGCTGGATGCCAAAGTGTCAAGCTTAGTCGGACGCGGCAAGCGCGTGACACTTCGCGATGCCAGCAACGCAACGCTGGCCGATTTTGTCATCGGAAAACCCGTGGAAGCGAAGGCGGGATTCCGTTACCTGCGGTTGCCTGGACAGCGCAGAACGTACGCCGTCAAAACCGATGCAGACGCTTCCGCCCGCTTCCAGGATTGGATCGAAACCGACCTGCTAAAACTCTCGGCGGCCGATATTCGCAAGATTGGCATTCGCCTCTATTCGATCAACGAAACCTTCGGTTTGGTGGAGAACAGAGAAACCATCGTTCTGACTCGCGAGGACGGGAAATGGATCGCTGAGGGAGGCGGATCGCCGAAAAAGAGTAAGATGGACGGACTGCTCCAGGCTTTGGACTCGCTGCGGATCGTCGATGTTCAGGCCAAACCACTGGGTCTTTCACAGGATCTGAAAACGCCGGAAGGCATTCGCCTCTCGCCCGATTCCATTTTGTCCCTTCGCCAGAAGGGATTTTTCGTGACGCCGCGAGGGCAGCTTCTCTCGAACGAAGGCGAAGTGACTGTCGAAACCGCCAACGGATTACTTTATTCGTTGCGTTTTGGCGAAGTCGCTTCCGGTGGCACCACAGGACCCGCCCCTCCGCCCGAAGGCCAGAAAGAGACGCCAGCCGCCGGGAAACCCGCTTCCCAACCGAAGGGAGAAGGTGAGCGTCGCTACCTGTTCATCACGGTTGGCTATAACGAAGAACGAGCAGAGAAGTACTCCGGTGGCCTGCCGGCGAGCGGCCGCGGTCCAACCCTTGAGCGGGAACTGCGAAACCGCTTTGCGGACTGGTACTACATCATCTCCGGTGCGGACTTCCAGAAATTGCGGCCGAGCCGAAAGGACCTCATCCAGTAAGCCAAGCCTGCGCTAAACTCGCTTGTAGGCGCAGGCGCAGCCCTCCCGCTCCTGCGATTGCCACCGCCAGAGCTGACGGAGTTCAGCGCGGAACCAGCCCGTTGATCTCAGCGTCAATTGCAGGGTTTGCAGCGCGCTTCTCAGCTTCTGGATCCCGTCGAAATCTCGTAAATCCTTGAGTCGAGGTCGAGTCCTTGCTAACGCGCGGGCTGAAGAGGAACCCCGCGGACCCAGCCATCCCGATCATTTCAGTGGAAAGTACGCCACATGCCCCTTCCACTCATCGAGATCCGAGGCCTTGGCAATCAGTTCCAGGTCAGTGATGCATTGGCGAATTGTCACGTTGAGTTGGTGGCATAGATCAAACCAGCAAACGATTCTCCGGTCGGCTGGCGGCGCGTCGCTTCGTGCAACAGATCATCGTCTTGCGTAAAGGGAAGGCGTCCGAGGTCGCAAGCACGGTCAAGAAGAGCCGCGTCTTCCAAGTCTCCGGCACCGTCCTCCTAGGCCTTGACGACATCGACACCGCGGATCCGCAGTCCCACAGTGACGGCACGACGCACGTGAACGTCAAAGTAGAGCCTGACGCTCACCGCTGCTTCTTCAGGAAAAGCAACTTCTGGCGAAGAAGAGGGTCAGAGGCCTTCAGGACGAGTTGGACTTGCCCCCAAAAGTGAGACAAACGGTTAAGATGCAGAATTCAGCGAATGGAGGAATGCATCATGAGTTTGTCTCGGAGGCAGTTTAGCAGAGAGTTCAAGCTGGCGGCGTTGCAGAGATTGGAGCGAGGATCGTTGGTTGGAGAGGTGGCGCGGGCATTTGAGATAAATCCGAATATGCTGGATCGCTGGCGGCAGGAGTTTCGGCAAGGTCCGGGGAACGCGTTTTCAGGGTCAGGTCAGCGGCGGTGGGAAGAAGGGCGTGTGGCTGAACTGGAGCGCAAGATCGGACAGCAGGCCCTGGAGATTGATTT
>Ga0194132_10011956_pt1 | contig 10971 bp, 13 predicted proteins | sample TA2KigOf80mmetaG_FD_148612 | JGI IMG/M metagenome (GOLD analysis project Ga0194132, IMG submission 148612) | Freshwater microbial communities from Lake Tanganyika, Tanzania - TA2015054 Kigoma Offshore 80m | ecosystem: Environmental > Aquatic > Freshwater > Lake | place: Tanzania: Lake... | reverse complement strand
CCTTCACGCGCGACAGGAATGCCGCCTCGTCGAACCCCTGCTCCGGAAACAGCAGGACCTGTGGCGCATCACCGGCCCGCATCGCTGCCAGGCCACACGCGGCCGTCAGCCACCCGGCATTGCGGCCCATGACTTCGAGCACGAATACCCGCGTCGAGGTGCTGGCCATCGACGCCAAGTCGATCGCCGCCTCGCGCATGCAGGTCGCCAGGTACTTGGCCGCCGACCCGAAGCCCGGGCAGGTGTCGGTGCCGACGATGTCGTTGTCGATGGTCTTTGGAACGCCAACCACCGTAAGTGGGTACCCGAAGCGCAGACCCATTTGCGACAACTTCCAGGCCGTATCGCAGGATCCGTTGCCGCCGTTGTAGAAGACGTAGCCCACCTCGTGCACGCGCAGGACGGAGAAAATGCGCTCCCAGCGCGCGCGATCCCGTGCATAGTCGTCCAGCCCCGCCCTGCAGGTGCCGAAAGCACTGCCGGGGGTCTGGGCCAGCAGGCGGATGTTTGCAGCGGTCTCCTTAGAAGTGTCGACGAGGTCTTCGGCGAGGACGCCAAGCAGGCCGTCGCGCGCAGCGTAGAGCTTGCGAATGCGGCTGGGCTGCGCCTGCGTTTCTTCGATGATCGCCGCAGCACTTGCATTGATGACGGCCGTCGCCCCGCCAGCCTGCGCGTAGATGGCATTACAGGGCTGCGGTCGGCTCATTCGGACAGCACGCGCCACGGCCCTGCCTGGTGCGCGTGGGCGCCAGGCATCGACATCCTATGCCTTCGCAGATGCTTCGCGGTGATACCGCGTGACCCTCTCGACTTCCGACTTTGCGCCGAGAATCACGCCGACGCGCTGGTGCAGCTGCTCAGGCTGGATGTCGAGGATGCGCCGGCGTCCGTCGGTCGCCGCCCCGCCGGCCTGCTCGATGATGAATGCCATGGGATTGGCCTCGTACATCAGGCGCAGCCGTCCGGCCGTGTGCTTGGCATCACACGGGTACATGAAGATGCCGCCGCGCGATAGGATGCGGAACACGTCGGCCACCATCGAGGCTACCCAGCGCATGTTGAAGTCCTTGCCGCGCACGCCGGTCTTGCCAGCCAGGCATTCGTCGATGTAGCGCCGCACCGGCGGCTGCCAGTTGCGCATGTTGGACGCATTGATGGCGAATTCCTGCGTATCGGCGTCGAGTCGGATATCGCGCTGCGTCAGGACGAAACTGCCCAGTTCACGGTCCAGCGTGAAGGCTGCAACACCCGTGCCGACGGTCAGGACCAGGATGGTGCAGGGCCCATACACGGCAAACCCGGCGGCGACCTGGCTGGAGCCCGGCTGCAGGAACGCCTTCTCGTCCGGATCCTTCACGCCCTCGGGACAGCGCAGCACCGAGAAGATGGTGCCAATGGACACGTTGACGTCGATATTCGACGAACCGTCCAGGGGATCCATCAGCAGTAGGAATTCGCCGCGCGGATAGCGGCTCGGAATCTGGTGCGGGTGCTCCATCTCCTCCGATGCCAGCGCGGCGAGATGCCCGCCCCACTCGTTGGCCTCGACCAGGACCTCGTTGGCAATGACATCAAGCTTCTTCTGCGCCTCGCCCTGGATGTTGTCCGTACCTGCGCCGCCCAGGATACCGCCCAGCGCGCCCTTGGACACCGCGTGGCTGATGCGCTTGCATGCTCGGGCGACGACTTCGATCAGCAGGCGCAACTCGGCCGAGACAGCCCCTGCCTCCCGCTGCTGCTCTATCAGGTACTGTGTCAGTGAAATGCGCTTCATGGATCAGGCGATCCCCAGGGCGGCAAAGGCGCGGCCGCGAATCTCGTCCACGCTGCCGACACCTGCAATCCTGCGGTACTTCGGCGCGCGGGCATCGCCCGTGGCGGCCCACTGCGAATAGTATTCGATGAGCTGCTTGGTCTGGGTGTGATAGATATCCAGGCGCTTGCGCACCGTCTCTTCCTTGTCGTCATCGCGCTGGATAAGCGGTTCGCCGGTCGGATCGTCCTTGCCGTCCACCTTGGGGGGATTGAACCTGATGTGGTAGGTGCGCCCAGAGCCCGGGTGCCAGCGTCGCCCGCTCATGCGCTGAATGATCTCATCGTCATCAACGTCGATCTCGAGTACGTAGTCGAGGTCGACGCCGGAGTTTCGCATCGCCTCGGCCTGCGGTATGGTGCGCGGAAAGCCGTCGAACAGGTAACCGTTCGCGCAGTCCGACTCCTTGAGCCGCTCCTTGACAAGGCCGATGATGATGTCGTCCGACACCAGTCCGCCGGAATCCATGACCTTCTTGGCGGCCAGGCCTAGCGGCGTGCCCGCCTTGACCGCAGCACGCAGCATGTCGCCCGTCGAGATCTGCGGAATCCCCACCTTCTCCTTGATGAACGTGGCCTGGGTGCCCTTCCCGGACCCGGGAGCGCCAAGCAAGATGAGCCTCATGGTGTCTTCCTGTGGTTGTCGATATGGTTTGGAGCGTGGCCGCAGGACGGGGCCGACGAGGATCCCCGCCATCGCGATGCATGTGTGCCTGCCTGATGTTCTGCCCTGCCTTCTCTTCAGGGGACCTTATCGCGCTTTGCGCCGCGGGTCAATTTGCCTCTTGCCTTGGCGGACTCGCGGCACTGCTCCCTCACCCTCTCGAGGTCCTCAGGCGTATCGACGCCGCCTTGGGGCGCCTGCTTGCAGATTGCAACCGCGATCCGGTAACCGTGCGCAAGCACCCGCAGTTGCTCCAGGGCTTCGAATTCCTCAAGCGGCGAGCGGGCCAGCGCGGAGAATCGCTCCAGGAACGACGCCCGATAGGCGTAGATGCCGATGTGCCGGTAGCACGGCAACCCCCGCGGCAGTCTTGCGGGCAGTTTGCCGGGCGCGCGCCGGAACGATTCTGCAAATGCATCCCGTGGCCAGGGCAGCGGCGCCCGGCTGAAGTACATCGCGCCGCCATGGGCGTCCAGCACGACCTTCACGACGTTCGGGTTGAACATGTCCTCCGGGTTGGTGATCGCGTGGCATGCCGTCGACATCACCGCCGAATCGTCGGCCGCAAGCACCGCGGCAACGTTGGCAACGAGATGCGGCGCAATCAGGGGTTCGTCGCCCTGGACGTTGACGACGATGGCCTTCGGATCAAACGCCAGGCTGTGCGCGACCTCGGCGATTCGGTCCGTGCCGGAGGCATGGTGCGGACTTGTCATGACGGTATCAAAGCCGTGGGCAAGCGCCGCATCGCGCACGTCGTCATGATCCGTCGCGACGTAGACGGCCTCCGCGCCGCTCGCTCGCGCGCGCTCCGCCACGCGCACGATCATCGGCTTGCCGCCGATGTCCGCCAGCGGCTTGCCGGGAAGCCGCGACGACGCATAGCGGGCCGGAATGACGACGATGAAGGGAACCCGGGACATGCCGACGCGCCGCGGCGCGATGTGCCTACTCGACTTCTTCGGTGACGGCCAGCGTTCGCGCCTGGTCTTCCAGCATCACGGGAATGTCTTCCCGGATCGGAAATGCGAGGCGATCTGCGCGACAGACCAGTTCGCGCTCCTGCTTGCGGTAGATCAGCGGCCCCTTGCAGATCGGGCACACGAGGATGTCGAGCAGGCGGCTGTCCATCAGCAGGTTCCTTTCAACATTGCCGGTCTCGCCTCGACATGCAGCGCCGCCGTGAGAACGGCGTGGAGGCAGGGGCATGGTCTGGATCGCGTCATGTGCGGCTTCCCGGGACAGGTGCGCCATGTGGGTGCGCACCGGGTGCGGCAGACATCGCCGTGAGTATCATTTCAGCCAGCGCAGGATCGGGGTCGGCGTCGATGCGCAACGCAATCAGCCTGCCCTTCAATCTGCCACCAGCCAGTGCGCGGCATTTTACCGCATCCTTTTCAGTCATCAGCACGGCATCGCAGTCCGCAAAATCCAGGTCCGCTTCGGTGAACCCGTGATGGTCAGGCAACGGATGCGTGATTGCATCCAGCCCGAGTCCCTTCAGTGTCGCGAAGAACCGCGCCGGATTGCCGATCCCGGCGACGGCATGCAACCGCTTGCCGATCAGCTCATCGATCCCGACGCTCACGCTTTCCACCCCAGTGGCCTCGACGCGCCGCCAATCCCCGACGTGTGCCTTCATGCGCAGCACCGGGCCGTTGCGGCGAGGCAGCGGCAGGCTGTCCGCGGCATTGACAAGCGTCACGTCGACCCGGCGATCCGCGGGTTCGCGCAGCGGGCCCGCCGGCAGAAGCCGGCCGTTGCCGTGGCCGCGCTCGTCCTCCACGGCGATCTCGAAATCGCGCCCCAGCCGGTAGTGCTGCAATCCGTCATCGCAGATGATCACGTCGCAGCCGGGATGGGCTGCAAGCAAGGCCAGTGCGGCTGCAACCCGGTCGCCGCCCACCCACACCGGACACGCGGAGCGCTCCGCCAGCAGCACGGCTTCGTCGCCTGAGATGCGCGGGTCGCTGAACGGATCGACCCTCCGTGCGCTCATTCCCGCATTGCCAGCGCCAGGGGCATAACCCCGCAAGACGATGCCAGGCGATCTGCCGGCGCGTTGAAGGGTCTTCGCGATCCAGAGCACCAGCGGCGTTTTGCCCGTGCCACCCACCGTCAGGTTGCCCACGACCAGCACGGGAACGGGCAGGCGCAATGTGCGCAGGAGGCCGGTCCGATAACAACGACGACGTATCGCAACGATCAGTGCGAACAGCGCGGCGAGCGGAACGAGCAGGGCGGAGATTGCAGTTCTGCGGTACCAGTGCTGCAACGTGATCTCGCGGGCCGAAAATGAAGTCATGCGAAGCGGCATGGCAGTGGAAGGCGTCTGTTCGGGGCACCCGTCAGACTTGCCGCCGGGCGCGCCGTCTTTTGGGGGCGCAAGGGGCAGCGTCCCCTTGCATTGTCAGGCACGCCTACTTGCTGCTCTGCTCTACGGCGAACGCAATCTGCCCGTAGCCTGCCTGGCGGGCCGCGTCCATGACACGTATCACCGACTGGTGTGTGGCGCTGTTGTCTGCATTGATGATCACCACCGGATCCTTGATCGATCCGCCGGCCTGTCGCAGTTCCGCGGCGAGTGATGCAACGTCCCGGAATACTACCGGGCGGCGGTTCACCAGGTACTGCCCCGCCGCACTGACGACAATGGTGATTTCATTCGGCCGCTCGAGCTGCTTCTCGGCCGCCGCCGTGGGCAGTTGGATCTGCAGTTCGGCAAACTTCGAGTACGTCGTGGTCAGCATCAGGAAGATGATGATGACCAGCAGGACGTCGATGAGCGGGATCAGGTTGATCTCGGGGTCTTCCTTCTGGGTGCCGCGAAAATTCATGGTCGCGGGTTACGCCTGCGCATGCGGAACAACGGAATAGTCCTTGCGCTCGCCGTGGACGATATCCACCAGCTTGGAGGCCTGCTGCTCCATTTCCACGACAAAACTTTCCACCTTGCCGCGAAAATGCCGGAAGAAAATCATTGCCGGGATGGCAATGACAAGACCGAAGCCTGTATTGTAGAGGGCCACCGAAATGCCGTGCGCCAGCGCCTGGGGATTCGTGCCGGTAGGTGCCTGCGAACCAAAGATCTCGATCATGCCCACCACGGTGCCGAACAGTCCCATCAGCGGGCTGATCGAGGCAATGGTTCCAAGCGTGGTGAGGAATCGCTCCAGGTCGTGCGTCACCGCCCTCCCCGCTTCCTCGATGGATTCCTTCATCACGTAGCGGGAGCTCTGCGCATTGCGCAAGCCCGCAGCGAGCACGCGCCCGAGCGGCGAATCCTGCTCGAGACTGCTGGTCAGCTCCCGGCTGCCCCCCCCCTTCTGGTATGCCGACACGGCCTTATCCAGCAGGCCCTCAGGAACGATCCGGTCCTTGCGCAGCATGACCAGGCGCTCGATGATCAAGGCAACGGCGATGACCGACGCAAACAACAACGGCCAGATCGGCCAGCCTGCAGCCTGAATAATGGCAAACAAGAGCTACTCCTCTCGCAACGCGTTATGTCTTCGCCTGCCAGTCGGGCGCGGGCATCCGAAAAAAACGGCCAGGACGCTTGGGCGCTCCACTCGGGCGCAGACGCACGCTCCTGAATTCGAGCGGGCACGGGTGCTCGGGATTCAACATCAAACCGCCGCCCGGGCCGCCGCCACTTTATCTCGCATCCTCGTCTTCAGCAAGGAACCACCCCCGCAGGCAAGGCGTGCACACGCGCGCTGCTCGCATCGCGCGTTGCGAACCATGGCGATCGCCTTGTTCCGCGAACACTTCTTGCAAGTGCAGCTCGTCGAACCGAATGCGCAGGACTTTCGAGCCGTCGAATTCCGCAGAGAAACAGGCATGCGCGCGTCCGGTATTTATCCACAAGTTCTGTGGATAAACATGTAGGAAGAACAAAGGCTGCGACGGGAAGCCGATTGAAATATCTCGGGTTAGGTTCATTGACCAAAATTTGATCAATAGTTATTTTTGTTCAAATTCATATAGTTGCAAGGCATTACTGCGAGTATGGATCAATCGCTCATGGGCAACTGGGCTTCTTCCAGCAGGCTGTGGATAGGTTACCATCGCGCTACTCCATGGAAACCCGCGCCTGGCGCGGGTCTTCGGCGAAACGATAGCGCGTTCCATGGGGACCGTGGCGTGTTTCCCCGGGTTGCTGTCGACAATTGACGGACGCACACGGCGTGCAAGCCAAAGCCCTGGTCACAGACACGAGGCTCAAACTCAGATGCAAGAGCCGGCAGTCCAGTCAGGCATGCTGAGCGTATCCGCGCTGGTCCGCAGCGTCCGGGACATCATCGAGTCCCGGTTTCCCGTACTCTGGATAACTGGGGAGATCTCCAATCTTGTCCGTGCCAGATCGGGACATTCGTACTTCGTGCTGAAGGACGAACAGGCGCAACTGCGGTGCGTCATGTTCCGTCATCGCAGCCAGTACCTGGATTGGTCGCCCTCGGATGGCATGCAGGTCGAGGTTCAGGCGCTGGTAACGCTGTACGAAGCGCGCGGCGACCTGCAACTCAATATCGAATCCATGCGTCGAGCGGGCGTGGGGGCTCTCTATGAGCGATTCCTCAAGCTTCGCGAGCGGCTTGAACGCCAGGGCCTGTTCGCGCCCGGGATCAAGCGCGAACTCCCCGTGTTTCCCCGGGCGATCGGCGTGATCACGTCTCTGAAAGCTGCCGCGCTCCGCGACATCCTCGCGACGCTGAAGAGGCGCAATCCAGCCATTAAGGTCGTCATCTACCCCGTTCAGGTTCAAGGCGCGGGAGCGGCGGCAGAAATCGCGAACACACTTGGAGTCGCCGGAACCAGAGCCGAATGCGACGTGCTGATCCTTGCGCGCGGCGGTGGCAGCATTGAAGACCTGTGGGCCTTCAACGAAGAGCAAGTTGCAAGAGCTATCCGCGCCTGTCCGATTCCAGTGGTGTCCGGGGTTGGGCATGAAACCGATGTGACCATCGCAGATCTGGCTGCTGATCGCCGGGCGCCGACACCGACCGCTGCCGCGGAACTAACCAGTCCGGACGCCGCCGAATTGCGCCGCAGCATCCGAACCCTGGGCAATCGGGTCGGTGATCTCGCCCTGCGTGTGATGGAGAACAGGATGCAGCAACTCGACTCCCTGGCGCGCCGGCTCGAGCATCCGCGTCACCGGATTGACCTGCAGCAGGAGCGGGTCCGCGGCCTCAGCGACCGCCTCGCTGCTGCGTGGCTCGATGGTTTCGACCGTGGCAAGTGGCGCATTGGTGCACTGCTGCACCGCCTGCGCAACCTCCAGCCGCGCCCGGACGAGAAGCTGGCGCACTTGGGGCTCAGCGCCAAGCGGCTGGGTATCGCTGCCAGATCCCGCCTGGCAACGGAGGAAGCCTTGCTGGCATCCTTGACTGCCAGCCTGGATCACCTCAATCCGCTCCGCGTGCTGGCGCGTGGTTATAGCGTTGTCAGGGACACGCAGGGCCGCATCGTACGAAGCGCGATCGACCTCGCACCCGGCGATGCGATAGATGTCACCCTTGCCTCAGGCCACCTTCGCGCCCGCGTGGAGAGGACAAGCTGATGCCGTAAGGCACGCAGCACGCATTGCTTCCAGTGCCGGAACGACTCCCCTGCCTCCAGCATAGGAGCCTGGCGCAGGTACCACACGACAGCCTGCTCGCCGCGCTTGCGGCACCCGACACGTTTCACAATGCCAGCCGCGTCCGGCGCGTGTTCTCAAACCGGGAGCTGGCCATGCCGTTGGCATAAAGCGAAGGCCATTGTGCTACACTTGCGCGCCGCTGCAACCGCGGTCCGAATGCGGCCGTCAATCTAACAACGAAGGAGACTCTGTCATGAGCGCCATCTTTCAATCCCTCGGGCGCACCGTCACTGCCGGTATCGTCCTCCTCATCGTCATCATCCTGCTGGTTGGTTCGATCACCGGTACCTGGACAAAGGTTGACCATGCGTGGTCCATGTTCTTCATGCGCTGGCTCCACGTGCTTTCTGGCGTGATGTGGATCGGGCTGCTCTGGTACTTCAATTTCGTGCAGATTCCCTCGATGCCGAAAATCCCCGATGAGCAGAAACCGGCAATCAGCAAGGTCATCGCGCCGACCGCGCTATTCTGGTTTCGTTGGGCTGCGCTTGCGACCGTGGTCACCGGCCTTCTGCTGGCATGGATGAGCGGCTATATCGCCCAGGCACTCGGGCTGCAGCGCTCGCACCTGGCGATTGGTATCGGCATGTGGCTGGCGCTGGTGATGGCCTACAACGTCTGGTTCATCATTTGGCCCAATCAGCAGCGCGCGCTGGGCATTGTTGCAGCCGAACCGGACGTCAAGGCAAAGTCGGCACGGACGGCAATGCTGACCTCCCGCTTCAACACTTTCTTTTCCATCCCCATGCTGTACTGCATGGTGGCGCAGCAGAACGGCGGCCTGTAAGCCGACTCCGCTTCAATGAGAAAGGGGCCCTCAGGGCCCCTTCTTGTTTCAGCCAGGACAATCAACGAGGCGCTGGGGCCTTTTCGAGTCCCGTGATCCGCGTGCCGGCCAGAATACCCTTGGTCCGGAACCAACCGGCGTTCATTTCAAGGGCATAGCGCGCCGGAGCAGTTGCGCATTGCGGGGTTTCAGTCTTGGGCTTCATTTCGTGAATACTCACGATTTGCCCCTTGGCGTCGATGAAGGCGACGACAAGCGGGATCAGCGTGTTCTTCATCCACATGCAATGAGCCTCGTCATGCGGAAAGACGAACAGCATTCCCTGGTTCGGCCCCATCGATGTCCGGTACATCAAGCCCTGCGTCCGGGTTTCGTTGGTGCTCGCAACCTCGGCCTGCACCAAATGCATTCCGGCAGCAAGCCTGATCTGTGACATTTGCGCCATGGCCGCAGGGGCGCCCAGCGCTGCCGCGACGGTGAATGCCATCATGCGGTTGGAGAAACGGCTCATGACTGTTCCAGTTTACAAAAGAAAAAGGCAGGGAAGAACCCTGCCCATGACTGCGGTTCGTCGACAGACGAATTACTTTTTCTCGGCCTTCTTCTCGTCCTTCTTGGCCTCGGTCTTCTTCTCGTCCTTCTTTACCTCTGCCTTCTTCTCGTCCTTCTTGGCATCGGCGGCAACTGCATTGAACGTCACACCGGCGAAAACGGCAGACAGGATAACGGCGAGCAGCTTTTGCATTTTCTTCCTCTCTAATGGGTTCGAAGTATTTGCCTGACCGGAATTTCCCGGTCGCAGGACTTAACGCCAGCTTCAGGCATGCGGTTGACTCGACGGCACAAAAAGCCAAAGGCCCGGAGGGTTCAAGACCTCCGGGGCCTTTCCACCAATAATTCAATTAGTTAGCGGCTTTGGTCTTCTTGGCGCGTTTCGCCTTGGCCTTCTTCTTCTGGGCTTCGGCCTTGGCCGGAGCAGCAGAAGGCGCTGCCGGTGCCGCGGCAGGTGCCGACTTGGCCGGTGCAGCGGCCTGAGCCGCAGCGAAGTTGCTCGTTCCAGCGAACGCCAGGGCTACCAGCAAGGTGATGATCTTCTTCATTCGGACTTCCTCTTGGGGTGAAGGGATGTGACGCCGCAATTGCTTCGCTACGCTACCACGAGTGACGCGGCGCGCATCGACCCGCTGACACCCGCAAACTCTCCGCACCGGAAGCGTGGCGGCCACGCCGGCGCCCGAAGGTTTATCAGGCTTGAAGGGGAACGGCTACGGGCAACGGCGATCGCCCGGAATCTGAAAGAAAAACGGGCGCCGAGGCGCCCGTTTTCAAGAATCTTGTTATGCGGCCTGAATGTTCGAGGCCTGCTTGCCTTTGGGGCCCTGTGTCACTTCAAACTGGACCTTTTGGCCTTCCTTCAGCGTCTTGAAACCACTCATCTGTATCGCGGAGAAGTGCGCAAACAAATCCTCCCCGCCGTCATCAGGGGTAATGAAGCCATACCCCTTTGCATCGTTGAACCACTTCACTGTACCTGTTGGCATAGACCCATCCTAAGATCAATTCCCCGGGAAAAGCCCGGAACTATGCCTGAACTTCAATGCAGCAGTAGGACCTGACGACCTTCAAACCGCTTGGAGAACAAACACAGGGAGCCTTATACGCGCTTTGGGGGGGCTAGTCAATGCAGCAAAAGCCCGGTCCCAGAGCGTCAACGGAGGGTGGCAGGGTGCGTTTATCAAGTTGTGTTTGTCAGGGACAACCAGTACATTTGCGGCAATGATGCGAAGCTGGTGCAACCATGCGAATGGCGCGGATTTCGGCGCAGGGTTGGCGCCGCGAGGCACCGGGGGCATCGTGATGGTGGCATGGGTTCCAGACGCAGGCATCCGTGCGGAAAATCACGATGCACAGGGTCAGTCTGATGTCTGGAGCGTATGGCAAATCGTTCGCGAGACGGCGCGGTCCTTGAGACAAAGAAGAGCAAGCTCAAGCCTCCGCCCATGTACAAGGTTATCCTCCTCAACGATGACTACACCCCCATGGAGTTCGTTGTCGACGTTT
>Ga0194132_10011955_pt1 | contig 10971 bp, 15 predicted proteins | sample TA2KigOf80mmetaG_FD_148612 | JGI IMG/M metagenome (GOLD analysis project Ga0194132, IMG submission 148612) | Freshwater microbial communities from Lake Tanganyika, Tanzania - TA2015054 Kigoma Offshore 80m | ecosystem: Environmental > Aquatic > Freshwater > Lake | place: Tanzania: Lake... | reverse complement strand
ATAATTGGCCAATTGGCATAATTACTGAACGCTCGATTCTCAAACAAATAAACGAAGACAAAGAATCAATGAGAAAACAAATTGGCAAGGTCAAAGATTTAATCGAACCAGCACCACCTATTATAGATTGGAATCATAAAATTACGCCAGCCGTCATTAACCTGCTAAATTATTCTCCTTGTATACTCGTTTCAAAAGAACGCAAAATCGCTGGCATCATAACAAAAATCGATGCTATAAAAGGTGTAACTTACAGGCGAAGAAAAAGCAAAAATCCTGGATTTAATCAAAAAGTTACTAGCGTTTAGTCTCTTCACGTAACTCTTTCCATTTTGAAGACTTTCAACCTCTATTCTTTTCTAGCATCAAATCCCAATTCAAGTAACCGTTTTACACATTCTTGGCTAAACAACTCAGCTTCCTTTTTTTCTAAGGAAGGACTATTTTCTGGATTAGAATCAAATTTCCAATTTTTTGACAATGGTAAATGCCTAAAAAACCCTAAAAAGAACGCAGGAAGTTTCATCCAAAATTCCGATAGTTTGTCAAGATCAAACATTATAGTAGAATTTGTAAGATCATAGAACACAAATGCTGAAGCAGGAAGAGTTTTTTTGGTTTCTATGTTTGGTGAACCTATATCATAAAATCCAGCCATTAAGGTTGTTGCATCAGTAAACAAACCACTTTTTACTTTCTGATACACATTTTTCAATAAATTATCTGAGGGTAGCTCATAACCATCGTAAACATTATTTCTAAATCTAAAGTTTTCAATGATAGGATTTTTTGGAATACCTTGAGTCAGAACATCTAAAACCCGTTCATCATGAGCAACGGTTTCTGTATCTTCTGACATTTCTTCTATGGTAGGTTTTATGTCATCTACAAAATCTTGCCAATCTACGTAGAATTCAGGTAGTTTCAAACTGTCATAAGCTAAGATAAGACATTTTTTAGAAGGTAATTCAATGCTAGTATGATGTTTTTGTGAGTATTGATCAGAATATCAAGTTCCTTCAATGCTTTTTCGATAGTCATTGGGTTTGAAGAGGTTTAAGGAATTAAGTTACTATCGATTCAATAAAACTAAATTTTACAATTATAGATAACGCAGGCTTTGTAAAACATGCTAAAACTAGTTGGTAACGTTCTTAATTTTAGTTTCATTTCGTACATGTTCTAAAACTTCGATTTTCTCTTCCCATGTACTTAGCTGATAAGATCCTTTGTGGCTTTTGGCAAATGCTGCTTTTAGAAAAATTTTGTCTCCAACTTGTACCTGATCTATCTGATCTCTCCACAGGTTAAGGAGCATTGAGCCTGTTTCATCTTCAAGTGTCGATAGCGCATGTTCACGCCATGTGCTCCTCTGCGTTCTTTCTTTTCTTGTTATTGTTCCTATAACAGGGAAAGTTCCTGTAGTACTTTTCTTGATATTGCCTATTTTCACTGCTTCCATAGTACTGTTCTGATAGATGAGACCTAATATTTTTTTCTTTATGCGGTTTTACTTGATGTGTTTTGCATTTTAAGTTTAATCAAATGATTTCTGCGGAAGCAGTTTATTACATGATCGTTGACAAGCCCTACCGACTGCATAAAGGCGTAGCAGATAGTCGGTCCAACAAATGTGAATCCTCTTTTCTTTAGATCTTTGCTCATTTTTTCTGATTCTGTGCTGAAAGCTGGAACATCTCTCCATTTACTGTAGCTGTTTACTATTGTTTTTCCACCAACAAAGCTCCAGATGTAGCTGTAAAAAGTTCCAAATTCTTTCTTAACTTCCAAAAATCTTTCTGCATTATTTATGGCAGATGTTATCTTCTGCTTGTTTTTAATCAAGCCGTCATGCTTCATTAAACTGCTTACATGTCTGCTGCTGTACTTTGCGATGGTTTCTGCATTAAAATTATCAAATGCCTTTCTGTATGCGTTTCTCTTCTTGAGGATTATAGACCAAGAGAGCCCAGCCTGCATTCCGTCTAAAACCAAAAACTCGAAAAGATTCCTGTCGTTGCGTAGTGGAACGCCCCACTCTTTATCATGGTACTTTATCAGTAGTTCATCGGTAGCCCATTCGCACCGCTTCATTGAAAAAATAATGCCTTTAGTAGTAAATAATTGTGTTTTGAGAAAATTTTTCGAATAAGATATATCAAATATAGCTGTAAGCACAACCGTATGAACGACTTCAATTTTGACACTGCTATAAAATACTCAAACCTATCTCATTTAATTCAAGAAAAAATTGTCAATCTTAGCATCGTTGTGCCACCTGTTCATGACTTTCGAAACAAAGGAAATCGTTTTTTGAACTTTTTTTCAAAACTGATGAACCAAGTATCCTTTGTCACAAAACCTGGTGGTATTTGTTGCCTTGTTATAGACAAAAAACCTACTGATGCTACTACGTTTTTCACAGGTGAAATTCTAAAGATTCTTGAACATGAAGTAAAGTCGGAGTGGCACCTCCGTGAGGAGATCATGTGGGTTAAGAGTGAAAAGACGTTAGCTGAATCTATCAATAAATTAGAAAATGGTATGATGACAAGCTACGATCAGATTCCTTTTTCTCATATAAGGATTTATGAAAAATCTGGCTCTGAGTTAGAGTATAGAGACAGGTTCGACAGATTGGCAAGTTTGAAAATTTCTTCAGAGAAGGAGGCTATGGAGGACTCTTTTTGGTACGTACCGCCGTTGCCATATTCAGGATACAGTGACCACCTGCCTCGAGAAGTTTTGGTCAGGCTGATCACTCTATATTCTGATAAAGGAGATTTTGTCTTGGATCCAATTGCTGGACACGGCATTACAGGCACTGTTGCGAAAAGTCTAGAGAGGAGATTTCTGTGCCTTGACAGCAGTGAAGAAAATGTTTTTCGTGCAAACGAGCGCTTGAAGTATTGTTAGCAGTTGCTAAGATTTTGAAACAATTATGCCGTAGTCATTTTCACTGATTTCCCTTATGCCACCCTGCAGGTACCTCCCCCACTGTACTTTGTCTCCTATAAACTCAAGAGAGTCTACAAGATTTTTAATTTTTACAGGTTTTTTCCAAACTTTAATCTCATCTAAAGCTACAAAGTAGTCCTGTTGATTTTCATCGTTTAAGAGCTCAGAGCTGATTTTTGCTGTTCCTAACAATGTTTTCCCTTCAATACCTGCTTTGTAAAAAATCACTTTATCGCCTGAGTGAATCTGCTTTCTATTGCCGGTATAATGAAAAATAGGCCATTTTTTATCACCCATTCTTCTTTGAAACTCTTTATCGGTGTCGTTTATCACAAAAATCCAGTGTTTCATTGCAACGATGCTTCTATCCAAGCGGTTTAAAAATTGTCCCACCACTTTCCTTTTTAGGATGTTAGGAAAAGGATAACGCACAGTTGGTCAGCCTCACTTTTTATGGTGGAGTAAACGAAATAGGCGGTAACAAAATCCTACTCGAAGATAAAGACACAAAAGTGTTCTTAGATTTTGGAAAGGGATTTTCAAGAAGAGCTAAATTCTTTGAGGAATACATCAATCCACGCACATCGAATGGGATTGTAGATTTTCTTTCGATGGGGCTAGTTCCAGATATTGCAGGTGTTTACAGGGATGATTTAATGAAAATGGCTGGAAGAAAACTAGAAAAACCAGACATCGACGCAGTTTTACTGTCTCATGCGCATGCAGATCATGCTGACTACATCTCTTTTTTGCACGAAGGCATTCCAATTTACATGGGCTCTACCTGCCAAAGCAGGGGTCAGGAACTTATTCAGATTCTGATTACAAGGGAAACGACAGAAAATTCTTGGACAAACACAATGCATGGACTGCTGAACAAATAGCTACAAGGGAAAACAAGGTGCTTTGTGCAATTGGATATTACAGCTTCACAGCATTAATCGATATGAAGCCTAAAGTAGGAGCAAGATACATTCACTCAGCATCAGAACCGTACACAGAAGAGCAGGAAATATCTCAGGAAAGGATTGATGCTTGGATGGATCATTTTGGAATGAAGAGGTTTCAAAGCCACTGTTCAGGTCACGCACGTGGAATGGATCTGCTGAACGCAGTTAAAGAGATCAGGGCAAAATCTTTGTATCCAATACACACGGAGCACCCAAACGCCTTCAAAAAAGTTTCAGAAAACATAGTTTTAATCAAAGAAGGCATCAGATGCGAGATATAGCAATAGAAATATTTCTGAACATTTTGGATAAGGTGGATGTCAGAAAAATTCCTAGCTCAACTTGGGCTCCGCCAACGTGTTCTTGAATTATTAGCTTCTCAAGAAGAGTTTGGTGGTCCTCAGTCTGTTGAAGATGTGAGCATAAATCTTGGAATTTCTAATACAAATGCACGTTCAGTCCTGGTAAGGATGTTGCAGGCTGGAAAAATAGAGCGGATCACAAAAGGGATTTATCGAATAAAGGGAGACGGTAGATCCTACATAGAGAACAAACCCCACTACGGATAAGTTTAGATCAACTTCGTACAGTTTTTTCGTAAATTATAGTTCTCTGTGTTCTAGATTTTCTTTCTATCATCTTTTCATATTCTAAAATATCTGATACTGTTATTGCAGTGTATGCATCGCTTGGTATTTCCTTAGGCAAGGATTTTTTTATTTCTAGCAACCCAAACTGTTGCGGAAGAGATTTTACAAATTTTTTAAAGACAGGACTGCTTTTTGGATCTCCTATTGCAATTATGTATGGATTTTCCTGTGCCCCTATAACGCAACAGAGGTATTCCCCCCTTCGGTTCTTGTAGTATATGTGAGTAGTTTTTGTTCCGTACTCTTCGTCTTTGGATATTTTTTGAAAAATCATTTTGTAACCTCTTGGTATTTGCTCTTCTACATCAAGGTAAGCTTCAGATTTTCCTCCAGGCTGTTCTGCCTTAGACCACTTTACTGGAAAGTAGAGTGGAATCATGAAGTTAGAAAGCATCAGCTTTTCTTTCAATCTCTTTTTTGCAAGAGATACGTACTCCTTTCTTATGTCGACACCTATGTAGTTGCGCTTTAGGTTCTTTGCAACTTTTAATGTCTGACCGCTACCACACATTGGATCCAAAACTGTGTCGTCAGGTAGCGAAAACAGGTTTATCAGCCTCCATGGAATCTGCTCCGGAAATACTGCAGGATGTCCTATCACGTTTGGTGGAACTGGCGTTATGTCCCATACAGACAGAGCTACCTGCCTTTTCATTGCTCTGTTCAAGGGCATCTTCTCTTTGATATCCTTTGGGAGATCTCTGCTTTCTTTTCCTTTCTGAAGAACAAGTACGTACTCGTGCATTATGTTTGCTCTGTACCTTGTTGGAATTGGAGTTTTCACAAACTGGCTGAACCTATTCCCTGCTCCGCTTCTGCCGGCAGTGACTTTGTTCCAAATTATCATATCCCTCAGGTGCCAGCCTTCTTCAGGCATGTTTGGATTGAGAACTCTGGATAGCAAAAGGCTTGGAAGAGGGGTTAACGTTCCGCCTTCAAGCTCGTCTGCAATAACAATGCAACAAAAGCCACCTTTGACAGTTACCCTTCTGACCTGATCAAAAATCATTTCCATTTCTTCAAGGTACTCCTCAAGAGTGCCACCTACGTTTCCCCTGTACTTGAAATTTTTTTCAGCTTTGATGTTTTTGAGGTGCTGAGTGTAGTTGATTGCGTTTCTGTAAGGTGGCGATGTTATCGTTAGCGCAACGCTGTTAGGTTTGATAAATTGTGCAAGGTGCTTGCTGTCTGCATGTACTATGTCATTGATAATGTATTTTTTTTTCACTTCAATGGTGCTTATCTGATCAGCTTTAAAGCTTTTTTGGTAAACCTTCACTTTATGTAGAAGTGTTACAAAATCTAAATTTTTTCAAGAACTGTTTCCACAATGTTTGCAAGCTTCTTTCCGAGCAACACAGGAACAGCCTCTCCGATCTGAGCTCTTACCTCAGAAACGCCACCTTCAAACATGTAGCTGTCTGGAAACGTTTGGAGCCTTGCTCTTTCCCTGTTGGTAAGCCTTGCTCTGCTTCTTCTGTAGTGATAGCTCCACGTTCCTCCACCACCGTAGGCCAAGACAGTGTATGCAGGTTTTAGCGGATGGAGTCTTCTGTAGATGTGACTCATTCCTCTGCTCTCAACTTTCCACTTTGTGCCGTTAACAAAAGTGCTGTTCATATCAGGTGGAATCATTTTCATTCTCTCAACAACACCTTCTCCCTCATTGGGTAGCTCGTTGCTTTCATCTTTGAAATACTTCCCTTCTAGAGGATTTCCTCCGTATCCGAGTTTTTGAAGGATCTCTTCATGTTCTTTGAATGCATTCGTGATTTCCTCTTTGCTCTTTGGCTTGATGTCATTTGCTGATAGGTAATCAGAAATTATATCAAATGTAAGCAATTTCCAGACATTTTTGTACCAGCGCTGAGCCACAGGAGTTTTTACCTTTTTTGCAACATCTTCATACTCTTTCATTATTTCCTCGTAGTCTGTTGCAAGCTCTGGTATGGTTTTTCCTTCAAAAACTTCAAGTGTTGTAAGCGGATACCTGCTTAGCAAATTCTTTTTTCCGTGAAGAATGGTTTCAGCTCGCTGTCTAAGCTCGTTGTCCAACGGCCATCTAACTTTATCTTCTTTCACACCTATTATGATTAGTCTCTTCCTCCTCTGCGGTACACCGACTTTAGATGCGTCAACGATATCTGAAAAAATCAGCGAATAGTTTTTTGCATCATTGGCGATACTGTTGATTCCATCTTTTATTTCAGACCATCTAACATGCATTTTTAAAAAATCTTCTTTGATTATCTTGTATGCATTTCCTTTGTTGGCGCTAATTAGACCCGGCACATTTTCAAACACAAAAACTTTTGGTTGCGTTCTGATCAAACTTCTGATAAAGTGAGAATAGAGCTTTCCACGTGTCACCTCTATTCCTCTGCGCTCTGATTTCCCTCGAGTGATTGAAAAATCCTGACATGGAGGACCCCCAACAATGCAGTCGAGCTTGCCTAAAGGCGAAAAGTCAATTTTGCTTATGTCTCCTACTACGTAAACTGGAAGTTTTGATTTTGATGAAAACTCTGAAACTTCTACAATCCTGTGGTTAAAGTTTTTAGAGTATGTTTCTGCAGGAGAATACAGCACATCGTTTGCGAGAAGCATTTTGAACTTTCCTGACTGAGCAAAACCTGAATCAAGACCACCAGCTCCAGAAAAAAGTGTTGCCATTCGATATTGAGAAGTTTTAGATTTCTTCATCGGCCTCCAAACCCCTCCTTGGGTTCCATAATTAGAGATAGTGCTGATCTAAAATTCGGTGCTGATGTAGATCCTCTTGTTTTCTTCAACGAAAACCAGATTGTCACCAGCTTTCACCTTCAGCCTTTCTCTTACCTCTTCTGGAATTGTAACTTGGTACCTGATTGTGACTTTTGAAGATCCGAGTGCCTTTCCCATTTGTGGTGCCTTGCAGGAATAAGGATATTAAGAGAACCAAGATTACCAAGTATACCAAGAAAGATTGCTATTTTTAGTTTTTTCACTGGATAGCAAGAATTTATACACATTTTTGATTTTGCGTGGAACGACACCATAAAAATGCTGGTTGAAAATTAAATTGTTAAGATCTAAACCTAAATTATGTTAGCTATTTCTCGCAACAGTTTCTCTGGAGTTTTTTTAATAATGTTGTGAACGTTTCGTTTTGCTATCCATATATTGTTTCTATTAAGTACGGGGTTTCGGTTCAACGTTTTAGGCATATACTCATAGAGGTGGTCTTTTTTAAGATTAAAGATTCCTATTACGTCGTTAGATACTTCAACATTGCTTAAGCAGTACACGTACATACGTGTTGATTTTTCGTTATTTTTTTCAAAAAGTTCTAAACAGCCATTAAATTTTAAATCTCCAAACTTTTCAGGATATGGAAATTTGTTATCATATTTGAAACGTGGTAGAAATTTTCCTTCAGCTTTTATTTTTTTGACTCCTTTTCTATCTTTAAATCTTATGTTTATCTCTCTAAAAATTTCTGTTTCATAAAAATAGTATCCTTTTTCAAATCTTGTTCCTTTATCATAAAGATCTTTTGCAGACAGTGCGAGCATTACTTCAACATAAAGATCTTTCATATCAGAAAAATCTGAATATTCTTTTGTTCCAATCTTATTTTTCAAGTATACTCCTAGTAGGTCATCCTGTTTCTGATTAGATGAATTTTTATTTTTGATTGATGCATAAATGATGAAAATTTTTTCTAGATAGTCTCCTACAATTTTATTTTTCTTTATTGTTTCAAACTGCTCTTCGTGTAGACCAATCCATCTATCTCCTTCGCTGGTATTTTTTATTTCAATAAAGACATTTGGTGACCTAGTTTTTCCGTTTTCAGTAATTTTGACTATATCTGGATCAGAATCGTCTGCGTCATGAACTTCAAAGTCTAAGTGATAATCTTTTTTTACATTAATTTTTTTTAAAATATCCACTACAGCAGATTCAATAACTTTACCTCGAAGGAAGCTATCTACCACGCCTCCGAGGCCACGGGTTTGGCCTGTTGTTCTGTTTGACTGACCTTTCTTAGGATCTAAGTGAAATTTCAACGCAAAATTAAATGATTTTTCTAGCGACTGGGATGTAACTGGTGCAGTTAGCTTACCAGCAGTTGAACTTGCAGAGTGCTCCACGCATCAAAAAACTTCAAAGCCCATTTATTCAGCGCCAAGAATTCCATGATTATCAAGAAAAGAAATCAAAATTAGCTTCTTCTTCAGTTACAAATTATGAAAAAGTTAGGCTTTAAAATCCGGTCAAGTCAGTTTGTAAAAAATTTAATGACGTGGAGAGGGAAAAACAACTTGGATTTTTGTTTTCCGTGGAGGAATGCCGGTGATCCTTATAAAGTTCTGATAGCTGAAATTCTTCTTAAGAAAACAACCAGAAAACAGGTTGCTAATCAGTGGTTCAAGTTCATAAAAAAATATCCAGACTTCAATGCTCTGAAAAACGCTAAAACAGCATCTCTGCTTAAAGTTCTCAGGCCGTTGGGGTTGGAGCATGTTAGAGCAAAGCAACTGAAGAGACTTGCTTCAGTTATTGTAAGCGAGTTTAGTGGAAAAGTTCCATCCGATCAAGACAAGCTTCTTTCTCTGCCCGGAGTTGGAAGGTATTCAGCAAACGCCGTTCTTTCTTTTATTTTCAATTACGACATTTCCATGATCGATGCGAATACAGCAAGGGTACTACAGCGGGTGTTCGGACTCAAGTCAAAAAAGAAAAGGCCCAGGGCAGACAATGCGTGGTGGACTTTTGCTGAGTCGCTTCCACCAAAAGGAAAAGGTAAGGAATTCAATTATGGCATACTAGACTTTGCATCAGAAATTTGCACTGCAAAAAACCCCAAGTGTTCAATTTGTCCAATGTCTAAGATATGTATCTATTACAAACATTTAGCTAGTTAGCTAATACCAGACTTTCTAAAACATCGTTTACTTCCTTTATTTGGTGATATTCAAAATTATCCTGTTTTTGCGATTCTGGCTCAGTTCCAACTAGATGCCATCCGTTGTGGATGAATTCATAACTGCAGTTAAAGACTGGATTAAATAACTAAAGAAAACTTCCGTTAGGGAGAACGTTTATTGATCATTGTTCCAGCTGATTTTAGCTCTCTGTATTTTATTAAATATGGCATGAATTTTTTCTTGTACTCCTTGTGAGCCTTGTGTTCTTTATAGGTAAGCTCTGCATAGCTTAGCCCAGAAAATACAGCTACTATTGCACTAATGACAAACGACAGCCAGACAATGTTACCAGCAAGACCTGTTGCCTCGCCTATGAGAACGTATATCCCTGCACCAAATATGAGGCCAACCCCATACATAGTCAGCTGAAAAAGTCCTATGTGGCGCTTTAGTTCAATCATTAATTTTCCGTAAAAATTAATTTCATATTATGTGATATGTTAGAAATCAAATCTGATAATTAGACGCCATAGAAATTTTTCTTCATAATTTCTTTCACTTCGCTATCTTCTACTTGATCAAAATTTTCATAGAATTGACCAACTGCATTGAAAAAAGCAGGCTTAGACAACACAACTACTTCGTCTACTATCCCTGCTAGTTTTTGTATGGTCTCTCTAGAGCCTACAGGAGCTGCAACTATGATGCTTTTTGGCTTTTGTTTTTTTACCCAAAGGACAGCAACCATCATGGTAGCTCCTGTTGCCAAACCATCATCTACTAAAACAATCGTTTTCCCTTCTAATTCATAATCCACTGAGCCACGATAGATGATCAGTCTACGCTTAATCTCTTTCATTTGTTCACCTACTTCTGAATCAATGTAGCTTTGAGGAATCTGTAGCATTCTTACAACTTCGCTGTTTGGAAAATAGCTCCCATCATGTAATACTGCTCCAATCGCAAGCTCAGGATTATGAGGAGCCCCGATTTTTCGTGGAACAACCATGTCTAATTTACAACCAAGAGCAGAAGCCACAGCATCTGCAACTACAACTCCGCCTCTTGGAATAGCAAGAATAATTGGGTTTTCATCTTTTACAAACTCTAGTTTTTTAGCTAATTGTTTTCCTGCATCAGTTCTATTAGAGAACATTACATAATTAGTAGATGTTTTTGTATTTTACCTTAAGGCTTTCATTGATTCCAGCATCAGCAAATGACTTTAACATTATCTATCTTCAGATTCTTATTTCGTAATCATATACTAGATTACGAACATAACGAGTTTACTGACAATGAATAAAAAGGCAAAACCCCCCTCGCCTTCGTGATTTTGTGTCGCTTTTCGTTAGTGACTAGATCATAACGGAAGTTAGGATTTGTTGGAGAATGGTTATAACAAAAAATTAATTGAAATAATTATTGGTTCTATGTGGTAAAGGTCACGATAATTGGAGTACATGGACATCAACTGATGGAACAATTCACAAATATTGT
>Ga0194132_10011948_pt1 | contig 10979 bp, 11 predicted proteins | sample TA2KigOf80mmetaG_FD_148612 | JGI IMG/M metagenome (GOLD analysis project Ga0194132, IMG submission 148612) | Freshwater microbial communities from Lake Tanganyika, Tanzania - TA2015054 Kigoma Offshore 80m | ecosystem: Environmental > Aquatic > Freshwater > Lake | place: Tanzania: Lake... | reverse complement strand
TCGTGGCGCAGGTGGTGCTGGCGGACGAGATCAACCGAGCCTCGCCGAAGACGCAGGCGGCGCTGCTGGAGTGCATGGAGGAGCGGCAGGTGACGGTGGACGGCGTCACCCATCCCATGCCCGACCTATTCGTGGTGCTGGCGACGCAGAACCCCATCGAATACGAGGGGACGTTTCCCCTGCCGGAAACGGAGCTGGACCGCTTCATGGTCCGCATCCACCTCGGCTATCCCTCGCCGGAGCACGAGCTGAACGTGCTGGCGTCGCAGCAGTTCCGCCACCCCATCGAGCAGTTGTCGCAGGTGATCGACGACCGCGAGATGCGGGTGCTCCACGAGAGCGTGCGTGAGGTGCGCGTGGGGCAAGATGTGCAGGAATACATCGTGGCGCTGGCGAATGCCACGCGGAAGCATCCCAATCTGTACCTGGGCGCGTCGCCGCGCGGATCGCTCGCGCTATTCAGGCTCGCGCAAGCGCGGGCATTGCTCGACGGGCGCGACTATGCCCTGCCCGACGACGTGAAGGAGCTGGCGTATCCTGCGCTGGGTCACCGCGTCATTCTGAGCTCGGCGGCGCGCATTCAGGGAGTGAGCCCGCAAGACACGATCGCCGAAGTGCTGGACTCGGTGCCGGTGCCGGGCGCGGCGCCACGATAGGTAGCGGCTGCCAGGATATCGCCGGAGGTGGGGTGTGAAGGGTCGCATCGCCTGGGGCTTGGCGGTCTTCGTATTGCTGGTCGTGGCGTTGCTCACCACCTCGTCGGCCGTCTATCGGCTACTGTACGTGTTCATCGGCATACCGGCGTTCGGCTACGTGGGCAGCGTGCTGTCGGCGCGGCGCACGCACGGCCAGGTGCGGCTGCTGACGCCGTACCTGCAAGTCGGCGAGCAGATCGAGCAGCAGCTGACGGTTTGGAGCAACCATTGGTGGCCCAAGCTGTTGCTCGAGGTGCGCCACCGCACGTCGCCCATCGAACACCCCGGTCAGGTCGTGAACCTCTGGCCCTATGGCAGGGCGTCATGGACGATCCACACGCGAGCGGACCGCCGCGGCGTGTTCACGCATGGCGTGCTGGAGGTCACCAGTCGCGACCCGCTCGGCCTGTTCGCGCGCACCGTGCGCGTGGGGCAGGAGGGCAAGGCGCTGATCTACCCCGCGACGGTCGAGCTGCCCGGCTTCTACGTGCCATCGGGGCAGGGTTGGAGCGAGGGCGTGGTGCGCGGCCGCACCTTCACGCCGAGCCCCATCGCCGGCAGCATTCGCGATCATGTCGCCGGCGATAGTTCGGCGCACATCCACTGGCCGTCGACGCTTCGCATGCGGAAGCTGATGGTGAAGGAGTACGACCGCGAGCCATCGGGCCCGTCGGACGCCATTTGGATCGTGCTCGACCTGTCGCAGACCGCCCAGGCGGGGGTGGGCACGGAGGGCACCGTGGAGTATGGCGTCACCATCGCCGCCTCCATCGCCAAGCGTTTCTTGGATGCCGGCCGCACGGTCGGCGTGGTCGTCGGCGGCGACAAGCAAACGGTGGTCAAGGCCGGGGCGGGACCAGGACAGATGGGGCGCGTGCTGCACGAGCTCGCGCTGGTGCAACCAGGCGCGGCGTTATTGTCGCGTGGGTTGGCGACCGTCGCGCAAGAGGCGGCGGCTCGCGCCGTCGTGGTGATTATTTCGCCCGCGCCCGCCACGGAGGTGGCCGAGGCCGCCGCCGCGCTCATCAACCGCGGGGTGGCCGTCGTGCCGGTGTTGCTGGACGCCGCGAGCTTCGACGGCCGCGCGCCCGGCGCCGGGCTGGCGGCGCGGCTGCCGGGCACGAATGTCGACGCGTACGTCATCCACAAGGGAGACGAGATACAACGTCGCCTCGATCACCGGATGCAGGTCCACTCGTCGGTCACGCCGAACATCGAGCAGGCGGTACGGCGATGAGCACGGCATCGCGGGCGCGCCGGGCGGCCTTGGAGCGTGCTTCCGCATTCGAGGCGCCGGGCCTGGCCCTCCTCCAAGGTTTGCTGATGGGCCGGCCGCTCACCGTGGTGCTCGCGGGCCTCGTGATCCTCGCCGCCGGTTGGCCCATCGCGGACGCCGACTGGGTTGCCAACATGCCGCCCGTCGCCGTGCCGGGCCTCATCGGCCTCTCATTCGCGGCCATCGGCCACGCGGTGGGCTGGCCGGGGTGGCGCGTTCGCCTCGTGAGCCTCCCCATCGGCGCGATGCTGGTCGTTTCCATCGGCGCCGGCATGGTGGTGGGCGACGGCATCGGCGGCCAGCTGGCGGCGCTCGTCACCGAGTTGCGGGACTGGCTCGCGGCGATCAATGGGACCGAGCTGCGCTCCGGCCAAATCGAATTCGCCCTGTTCCTCATGACCCTTTTCTACCTCATGGGTTACGTCGGCGGGCACTTGGCCGTGCGACGCCGGTTCGGGTGGTTCCTCGTCGGCCTCGCCGGCATCGTCGTCATCGTCACGTTGAGCAACATCGCGGGCGCGCGCGGCCCATTCATCGTGGCCCTGCTCGCCACCTCCACGCTGCTCATCCTGCACCTCAGCACCGCGCGGCGGCACGCCGGCTGGCAGCGGCGACGGATGCGAGCGGTCCCGGGCGTGGCGCTGTCGTATGTCGGTTTCGTCTTCGGGTTTGGCCTTGTCATCGTCATGATCGCGGGCGCACTGCCGACGCCGGGTTCCACGCCGTTCTCCGGAGCGCAATCATGGCTTGGCCGGCATGTCGTCGAGGCGCAGGACGAGTTCGGGAGGTTGTTCAGCGGATTGCCGTCGCGAGCCTCCTTCAAGACATTGGTGTATGGCGAGCAGGTGAGTTTCGGCGGCAACCCCAACCTCACCGCCGACCGCCTCTTCACCGTGCAGGGCTCGGCGAACCACTATTGGCAGGCGCGCACCTACACCACCTATACCGGAGGCGGCTGGAATACCCAAGGGGCCCGATTCGTGGCGATGAAGGACGAGGTGCCAAACCCCGACCGGCGGCGCATCGAAACGGTTTCGGCCTTTCGTGTCGACGCCGCGACGGATTCGCTCTTCTCGTCCGGCGAGCCGGTAGGCTTCAATCTGCCCGCCGAGAAGCTCGTGTATCCGAGTGCCGCGAGCGAAGTGCTGCAGGTGCGGTTTTCCGATGGCCGCGAGTTTTTCCCTACGCGTCGCAACATGCGCTACGTCTCGCGCGGCAGCGTCTCCATCGCCACGCCGGAGGAGCTCGCCAGGGCCGGCACGGCGTACCCCCGGTGGGTCCGAGAGGGCTACTTGCAGTTGCCGGCAAGCACCCCGGACCGCGTCCGCGCTCTCGCGGCCGGCATCGTTCGGGGCCAGCCGACGCAGTACGACCGAGCCCTTGCCATCCAGACCTATCTGAGTCAGATCCCGTATGAGCTCAACATCCCCGCGCCCCCGCCCGGGGCCGACGGTGTCGATTGGTTCCTCTTCTCGCTGAAGAAGGGCTATTGCGACTACTACGCTTCGGCGATGGTGGTGATGCTGCGGTCCATCGGCATTCCGGCGCGCTTCGTCGTCGGCTACACGCAAGGCGAGTACGACCCCGCCACCGGCACGTACCTGGTGCGCGAGCGCAATTACCACGCCTGGCCCGAGGCCTACTTCCCCGGGTACGGCTGGGTGCCGTTCGAACCGACGCCGGGGAACGCCGTGGAATTCGAGGGCACGCCGCGGGAAACCGAGGTGAGCCCATTGCCGCCCAGCAATGGCGAGATCCTCGACGAGGACCTGTTCAGCGAGGGCGACGAGGTCGTGCCGGTCGCGTCGCCGCCGGCGTCGCCATTCCAACTGGCTCTCGCCGCGCTTGCCTTCAGCGCCGTCGCGGGCTTGATCCTCGTCTGGTACCGCTCGTGGTATCGGCTCTCGCGCCTGGGCCGTCCGGCCGAGATCTATGCCAAGACGCGCCTGCTGGCGACCATCGTTGGATTCCCGCCCAAGCCGAGCCAGACCCCGCACGAATACGGACGCTTCCTCGCCTCGCGGATGCCGCGCGATGCGGCGGCGGTGCTCGCCATCAGCAACGCGTACGCGGCGGCCCGCTATGGGGCTGGCATTGGCTCGATGGCGGCGACGAAGGAAGCCGAGCGCGCGTGGCGGTCGCTGCGGTGGGGGCTGCTCATGCGGCTGCTGCGGTCGTGGCGGGCGGAGAAGCCGGCGGAGCGCGCCGCCGCCGGACAGGCATGAAAAGAGGCTCCGGCATGCCGGAGCCTCGCGTGTCGGTCAAGTCGGAAGCGCACGGGCGCTAACCCTGCCGCGCCTTGAGGCGGGGGTTCTTCTTGTTCACGATGAAGATTTTCCCATGGCGGCGGATCACCTGGGAGTTCTTGTCGCGGCCCTTCCAACTCTTCAGCGAAGCGCGGACCTTCATTGCGGACCGTCCTTCTAGGCGCGGGGCGCCGAATGCAACCCTCATATGATAACGGCGCGCGGCAAGGCCATCAAGAGGTGCCACGGACGGCGCCCGCTCCAACCCAACATGGTGCCGAGGGCGAGGGTCGAACTCGCACGCCACTCCCGTGGCAGCGGATTTTAAGTCCGCGGCGTCTGCCATTCCGCCACCTCGGCACGAGGGCGACGCCGTCACGCGGACATGACTCGATTATAGCAACGGCGGGTTACCGTCTCAGTGGATGGGCGAGGTGCGATGGGTTGATTCGCGGAACGCTTGGCACCCCAATGGCGGCGAGTATCCGACAAGGTCGCCGGTCGCTGCGTTGTCGGCGCCGTGACCGCTCTCGGTGGCCTTGACCATCGGAATCCCGCGACCATAGAATGTAGATTCGTGGTGTCGCCAGCCGCCCTCGCGTTTGGTTTCGCCGAGCGGCGACATCTCCGGTTTCGGTGCACCGCGATATGCTTGGCCCGGTAGCTCAATGGCAGAGCAGCTGACTCTTAATCAGCGGGTTGTGGGTTCAAATCCCTCCCGGGTCACCAGTTTTCTTCTCGCGGTTCCGTCATTCACCGATATCGGTTAGCGTGGTGGGCCGTCATGGCCGTCATCGCCGCCGCCAAGCCGCGTCGCTGCTTGCCGCGCGTGGATGACGCCGCGCGACGCGATGCCTACCGGTGCCGCTCCGGCTTCACGGGGACAGGGCGCGGCGTCGGCTTCGGCCTCGCCGGCACCTCGGTGGGCACCCTGTCTGGAGGAGCCGGCGGCGTGGCGGGCCGTGGGCGTGGCGATCGTGGAGAAGCCATTGTTCGTCCTCCAGTGCGGGTTCGCTTCACCATCGCACCTCGCCCCGCCGCTGTCACGCCGGCCTCCGCTGCCCGCCATGCATCACGGGCGTTGGAACCGTGCCGGCATCGCGTCGCTCCGGGCGCTCCCAGGCCGGCCGGCAAACGGATAAAATCACCAGATGCCCGCGAGGATTGGGGCGATGGCCCCGGCTTGCGCGGCGAGTGCATGGGGAAGTGGCGGAACGGCAGACGCGTATGACTTAGGATCATATGCCGCAAGGCGTGAGAGTTCGATTCTCTCCTTCCCCACCATTGGCTCCACGCGCACGATGTCCGCGCCGACGAGGTCTTCCAGCGCAGTGCCGCGAGTGACCTGGGTGACGTGAAACACGTCGTTGATGTCGGCGGTCAGCCGGGGCGGTCCGGCGGTCATGGCGCACCTCCACGGGCGGTTGTGGTTTAGAGTATCACTGGCGGCGCAATAATCGGGATGCCGCGCGCCATTGCCGCCGGTATGCTCGCCGCGCGTGACGAGTTGGCCGCCCTTAGCGATGCCGCATATCGGGCGCCAGTGGAGGCCACCGGCCGCGGGAAAGGACGAGGTATGTTCGAGGCATGCTCCACCACGGGGATCGTTTGCCGCCCTAACTGTCCGCCGGGACGTCGAATGAAACCCGAGCACCGGGTGTCGTTTCCTTCGCTCCAAGCCGCGCGCGAGGCCGGCTATCGCCCTTGCCGGGTGTGCCTGCCCGACGTTGGCGAGCCGGGCCCCTGGGCTCCACGGAGCCGACGCGCGGCGCGTTGAGCCGTCAACGGCTCGGCACCGCCTGGCGGCCCGGCCGTTGCGCGCCCGTGACGCCGGTGCTACCGTGCGCCTCGTGGGAAACTCAATTCGCGAGGTTGTCTAGCTATGGGCTCCACATGGGCGAACATCTATGTTGCCGGAAAGAACATGCCAGCGTATGTGTCCATGCCTGCTGGTTCGGGCCCGTACCCGGCGGTGGTGGTGATCCAGCATGGGCCGGGAGTCGACGGGTTCGTGACCGGCGTGTGCGACCGGCTAGCCGCCGAGGGCTACGTCGCGGTTGCTCCGAGCCTTTATTACCGGCAGGCGAGCAACCCGGAGCTGGAGATGCCGTCGCCGTCCGACCCGAACTTCCGTGACCGCATGTTCGCGAAGATAGGGCAGCTCAAGGACAAGGGAATCGTCATCGACGTGAATGCGACGACGAGTTACCTGGAGAGCCTGCCGAACGTGAACCGCGCGGCCATCGGCATCACCGGGTTCTGCATGGGCGGCCGCTTGACGTACTTGATGGCCGCGTCCAATCCGATCTTCAAGGCCGCGGCGCCCTTCTACGGGGGCAACATCATGGGCAGCTGGGGTGGCGGCCCCACGCCGTTCGAGCTCTCGAAGAACATCCGCTGCCCCATCCTGTTCTTCTTCGGCAACGATGACCAGAACCCGTCGCCGGCCGACCGGCAAAAGCTGGACGCCGAGCTGACGGCGCTCAACAAGCCCCACACGTTCGTGGCATATGATGGAGCGGGGCATGGCTTCATGGCGCCTGGGCCGAACCATCGCGAACATGCGGCGAAGGATGCCTGGCCGAAACTGGTGGAGTTCTTCAACCAGTACCTCAAGGGCAAGGTGCCCGCCCGCGCATAAAGCCCGGAGCGTACCGTGACCACGATCGTTGGCTCTTTTCGAGACGAGGCGACAGCGGAGCAGGCCCGGAGTCTGCTCCGCTGCTTCTCCCGTGGCGGCGCGCGGGTCACGCTGCACGCGCCGACGAGGCCCGGCTTGATGGGGCCTCCAGAGCCTCGGCTGCTGGGTAGGGAAGAGTCGATCCTCCGCGCCGCCGTGCGATGGGGCCTCTGGGGGTCGGTGCTCGTCGAGCTGCCATCGCTGGTCGCCATCTTGCTTCTGTCGGTCGACGTGAACGTGAAGGTACTGCTGGCCGCCACCGTATGGAAGTTCGGCGCGGGGTTCGGCGCGTGGTTAGGCGCCATGGCCGGCGCGCAGCGTGGCGTGGGGGGCGAGGTGGCCGCCGCCTACCAGGCACAGCTTGACGCGGGGCAGTGGCTCGTCGCGGTGTCGGCTCCGAGCCAAGGCGTGCGCCACGCCCGAGGCGCGCTGTTGGAAAGCGGCGCGCTCGAGGCCCGCGACATCGAAGGCACGTTCGAGGCGCGGCAGCCTCGCAGGCAGCCGACCACTCCCCGGGCGTGACCGGCGGCATGCGCCTCCTTCAACTTGGCAACTGGCGGGCGTGGGTCATTGGCCTTGGCGCTTGGCAGCTCGGCGCGACGAGCTGGGGCTGGCCGCGCAACGGCGGGCAGGCGCTGGCCGACGCCATCGTCGGGGTGTCGATCGCCCGCGGCGTGTCAAAACTGCTGCTGGGTCATGCCCTTCGTGGCCGTCGCGCGCATGCGATTGTCGCGACCAAGGTGTTTCCGACGCACGCGCTGCGCCACCAGGTGCTCCGCGCGGCCGACGCCAGCCGGTCGCGGCTCGGCATCGACACGATCGACCTCTACCAGGTGCATTGGCCCAACCCGATCGTGCCGGTCGCGCGCACCATGGCCGGCATGCGGCGGTTGGTGGAGGCGGGCAGGGTGGCCCGTGTCGGCGTCAGCAACTTCAGCCTGCGCCGCTGGCAGCGTGCCGAGGCCGCGTTCGGCTCCACCGTCATCTCGAACCAGGTGCCGTACCACCTGCTGGCGCGCGGCGCCGAGCGTGAGCTGTTGCCCTTCGCGCAGGCAAACGACCGCGCGATCATCGCTTACAGCCCGCTGGCGCAGGGACTGCTCTCCCGGCGCTACGGGGCCGGGACCGGCCCGCGCGGCGTTCGGCTCGCGAACCCGCTGTTCACGCCGGACAACATGCACCGGGCGGCGCTGGTGATCGACGCCTTGCGGGATGTCGCGCGGGCCCACGGCGCGACGCCGGCGCAAATCGCGCTCGCCTGGCTCGTGCGCCACCCGAACGTGGTCGCAATACCGGGAGCGAAAAGCGAGGCACGGGCGGCGGAGAACGCCGAGGCGGCCGACATCGTCCTTGGTGACGCTGAGTTCGCCCACCTCGACGCAGTGTCCGATGCCTTCAAACCGGCACTCCGCATCCGAGGTGCCGGTCAACTGCTGCGACGGCTCGTCGGTGTGTAGGCGCGTGGCGCCTCGCTAGGCCAGGCCCCGCTCCGTCACGTGCGTCGGCTCGATGACAAGCTTCACGCGCACCTCGCCCGCGCGGTAGTTGTAGTCCTTGCCGGTGTACTTGCGGGAGAGCTCGTTGATGTGCTCCTCGGCGCCCCTCGTCGTGATCTCCTTCACCCTGCCGCGCACCCACAGGCACTTGTACGGCGACTCCATGCCCATGATCGACATCGCCACGCGGCCGTCGCGGTGCAGGTTGCGCGTCTTCACGCGGCCCTCGGCCGTGTTGATGACCACGTTGCTGCCGTCCGTCTCGACCCAGACCGGCGTGACCTGAGGAGAGCCGTCCTTCATCAGCGTGGCGATGTGCGCCCACACCTTGCCGTGGATGAAGTCCTGGGCCTGATTGCTCAATTGCGCCATGTTGCCTCCAGTTGTCGCGGGTTTGAGTACCTTACTATAAGCGCTGGGTCGCGATGTGCTCCGGCGCGATGAACATGCGGACGCGCCGGTCGGCCGACGGCGGTGGGCCCTTGCCCGTGTAGCGGAGCCACAGCGCCCCGTTGTGGGCGGAGGCCCCGTCCGTCGTGACCGCCTCCACCCGCCCGCGGACCCACAGGCAGGTGCCGGAGTCGTCGACCGGGCTGACGGAGAGCGCGACACGGGGATCGCGGGCGACGTTCCGTGCCTTGACGTAGTGCGCCGCGGTGTTGATGACGATGTAACCGCCATGCGTGTCGGTCCATACGGGCGTGCAATGCGGCGAGCCGTCGGGCATGAGGGTCGCGAGGTGGGCGAGCACGGGGCGGCGCAGGAACCCGGCCACGGCGGGCGGCAGCGCGGCCATGCCGGCCAATCGCTTCACCATCCCAATGTGCAGGATGCCGGCCTCGATGAATTCGTCCCCATCCGGCACATAGCCGCGGTGGGCGTAGAAGCCTTCGACGTGGCGTTGGGCGTGCAACTCCACGCGCGGCAGCCCAGCGGCGACGGCGGCCCGCTCCAGCGCGTCCATGATGCGGGCGCCCAGGCCGCGCCCGCGGTACGCCGGCAGCACCGCGACCCGTCCAATGCGTCCTCGGTCGGCCTGGGGAACCACCCGCCCGGTCGCAACGACTTGTCCATGCGCCACGGCCACCGCATGCGTGGCGGTCGCGTCGTGCTCGTCGCGCTCGATGGCCGGATCGACGTGCTGCTCCACGATGAACGCGACGCGCCGCACTTCCAGGGCGCCGTCAATGTCGGCGCTCGACGAGGCGATGTGAATATCGGCATCCATGGGCGTCACTTGCGGTAGTTCGCCGGGTCCGCGCCATCGAGGATGTCGCGGACGTGGGCGGCCAGCGGATGGCGGAGACGCGGTCCCATCGTAGTAATGATGAGCGCGGAGGCGAACGATCCCAATTTCCCGGCCTGCGCGACGCTCATGCCATGGGTGAGGCCGTAGAGGACGCCGGCGGCATAGACGTCGCCGGCGCCCGTGGTGTCGACGACCCTGACCTTGTACGGCGCGACGCGCTCGATGCGGCCGCCGTCGTAAACGAGCGAGCCGTCGCCGCCGCACGTCATGAATACTTGCTTCGCCTCGCCACCGATCCGGCGCAAGACGTGCTCGCGGGAGCCCCCGCCGCCCGTGTAGAAGCGGGCTTCCTGCTCGTTACAGAAAACGATGTCGACCAGCGACTTGGCGACGCGCCGGAACTCGTCGCCGAATGCCTCGACCATGCCGGGGTCGGACAGGCTGAGGGCGACCGTCACGCCGTTGCGCTTGGCTAGCTCCATCGCGTGCTCGGCCGCCGCGCGGGTGCCCGGCGAGCCCCACAGATAGCCTTCGACGTAGACGACCTTGCTCGCGGCGATCTTGTCCGGCTGAACGTCGCGCGCGGTCAACCCGGCGGACGCGCCGAGGCTCGTTTGCATGGTGCGCTCGCCGTCGGGCGTCACGAGGATGAGGCAGGTGCCGGTCGCGGCGCCATCGGAGGCCTCGACATCGAACTCGACGCAGGCCTCGGCCATGCTCTCGCGGTAGAGCGCGCCGGTCATGTCGGCCCCCACCTTGCCGGTGTAGAAGGCGCGCCCGCCGAACTGCGCGACCCCCACCATGGTGTTGGCGGCGGAGCCGCCGGCCGCGCGGCTCGCTTGGAACTCGCCCAGGCCGCGCAGCAGGCCGTCCTGATGGTCATGGGTAACCAAGGTCATGAAGCCCTTGCGGAGCCCGTGCGTCGATAGCACGCCGTCTCCCACCTGCATTTCGGTGTCGACCAAGGCGTTGCCGACGCCGTACACGTCATAGCGGGCTTGCACGCTGGTAATCCTCTGGGCCAGTGTCGGCCATCGAAACTACACGCCGCCCGCGCCGCCGTCAACGCACGGGACAGCCGAAGCCGCGCCTTGCCGCGTGGGATGGAGCGCATTAGCATGCGGCTGCGCGCGCACGCGCCCGGCCGCGCCACATCCAACGAGCATGGAGGCTCCGATGCCTGGACGTCACACCGAGAAACAGCCGGTTTACGCCTCGCGCGCCGTGGTCGCGGGCAACCAACCCGCCGCCTCGGCCGCCGGCGCGTCGATCCTCGCCGCCGGCGGTAACGTGGCCGACGCCGCCGTCGCCGCGATCTTCGCCTCGTCGGTCGTCGA
>Ga0194132_10011947_pt1 | contig 10980 bp, 8 predicted proteins | sample TA2KigOf80mmetaG_FD_148612 | JGI IMG/M metagenome (GOLD analysis project Ga0194132, IMG submission 148612) | Freshwater microbial communities from Lake Tanganyika, Tanzania - TA2015054 Kigoma Offshore 80m | ecosystem: Environmental > Aquatic > Freshwater > Lake | place: Tanzania: Lake Tanganyika... | reverse complement strand
CCGCACCGTCGGCTGCCACTGCGCCTTCTGCGGTTGCCGCGGGTTTGACTTCTTCTTCGACGTGCACGGTTGGCGGGGCCACCGAGCAGATCGTGAAGTTGCGGGCGATGGTCGGCTTCAGGCCTTTCGGCAGCGTGATCGCCTTGATGTGGACCGAGTCGCCGATATCGAGGCCGGTCAGGTCGACGTCGATATGATCGGGGATGTCATCCGGCTTGCCGCGCAGATCGATTTCGTGGCGGACAATGTTGAGCACGCCGCCCTTCTTGATGCCGGGCGAAGCGCCTTCGTTGTTGAAGCGTACCGGCACCGGCACGCGGACGATCGAATCCTTGTCGATGCGGCGGAAGTCTGCGTGGATTGGGCGGTCGGTGACCGGGTGCAACTGCACCTCGATCGCCATAGTGCGCTCGGCCTTCTTCGCTTCGCCGATGGTGATTTCGACAACGTTGGTTCGATAACCCTTGGTATGCAGCAGCGTGGTCAGATCACGTGGATCGATGGCGATCAGGGCTGCATCCGCTTTACCACCGTAAATCACAGCCGGCACAAGGCCGGTGCGACGTGTGGCGCGGGCTGCCCCCTTACCTGCCCGATCCCGTGCCTGCACCTTCATCGCGGTGACAGCAGGCATGGAAATCTCCTTCAAGTTCAATAGGTTAGAGCTAGTCTAACCACAGCCCGGCCTCCAGGGGTGCCAAGCCGGCGGGCCGGCGGATGCCGGCACGCGGGCGGTGGTGTACATGGCCCCCCCGCGCCGGGCAAGGGGCGGGGAAGGGCCGTCTAGGCCGCCGGTGGGGGCTCGGGTTGGATCAAAAGCAGGGTGTCGCCGGCCTGAATCACCGCTTTGTCGTCCTGCCAGAAGCCGATGACGTCGCCGCCGCGATGAATGCGCACGCCGAGCCCATCGCCGAGATCGCGGAGGCGCTTGCCGATATCGTCCGGTCGCGCCGGCCGCTCGCACATTCGCACGTTGCCGCCGCGCGTCAGAAGATCGGACACGTATTCCGACACAAACGAGTTTTCCAGCGCGTCGGCGAGCAGATAGCCGCTGACTCGCGCGGGCTGAATCACGGTGTCGGCGCCTGCCTGCTTGATCAGTGAAATGTTCTCCTCTTCCTTGGCGCTGCAGATGATCTTGGCCGACATGTTGAACTGACGGACGGTCAGGATCGTCAGCACAGCCGTGTCGTCGCGTCCGACGCAGACAATCACCGCGCGGGCGCGACCGACGCCGGCTTCCTCGAGCGTCTTTTGCAATGTCGAATCGCCGCGCAGGCCGATGTGGCCGAGGTCGCCGGCAGCCTTGACCGCGTCTTCGGTCCGATCGACCACCACAACCTGATCGGCTTGGCGGCCCGAGGCGATGATCTCGGCGGCAGCGACGCCACCGGAATCGCCAAAACCGCAAATGACGACGTGACCGCTGAGTTTCCGCTGGAGGCGGGCAAGGCGAAGGTCTTCCATGACTCTCTGCACCACGAATTGATAGGCCGTACCAAGAAAGATGAACCAGATGACGAAGCGAACCGGGCCGATGAAGATCGTGTCGATCAGCCGAAGACGGTCCGTGACCGGAGCGATATCGCCGTAGCCGACCGTGGCGAGTGTCACCATCGTGAAATAAATGACGTCGAGACCTGAAACCTCGCCATCGGCGTTATCCTTGAGGCCGTCGCGGTCGAGGTAGAAAATCACGGTGAAAAACGCGACCAGCCCGACGACAATCGCAATGCGCGTGATCAATGTACGGAGCACGAGCCCCTGGGCTCGGGTGTACAGCCTGAGCTGTGGATGAGAAACGATACCTTGATCCATGACGGCGCCAGTTCGATCGCGCCTATTGGTACCGCGCGGCGCGCCCCGCGTCTCATGTTTTCGTTGATGTCATCGTCGAGTTCTCAGGTGCGGACCCGCGGCCAATGATGCAAGAATCGCAGGTATGATCGCTCGAGCGGCACTCTTCAGCGCTTGCCTTTTTGCCGCCTGCCTCGCCGGGCAGGCCGCGCCGGCCGAGGGCCTGCTGCGGGTCGGCCGCGTCGAACCGCCGCCGGGGCTTGGCGTGCCGTTCGGCTCCATCGGTCAGCCGTCGTCTAACTTTTGGTCGGCCATGTTCGATGGCCTGACCCGGACGGATTCGAAGGGGAATCTTCTCCCGGCACTGGCTCTGTCCTGGAGCAACGACGGCGCCAATACATGGACGTTCAAGATTCGCGGCGACGCCGCGTTTCACAATGGCGTGCCGGTCACGGCCGAGACACTTGCCGCCGCGCTCGACGTGCTGAAATCGGGGACCGCCAAGACAGCCTATGTCGCGAGCGAGTTGGCCGGGGTCGACACCATCAAGGCAGCCGATGCCGGCACGCTTGTCATCATGACACATCAGCCCGATCCGGTTCTGGCAAATCGTCTTGCCATTCTCATGGTCGTCGAACCCGGCGCCTGGTCGGCGCTCGGTTCCGAAAAATTCAGTCGCGCTCCGGTCGGGACTGGTCCATTTCAGTTCGTCTCTTCGGTCGGTGCTTCGACGCGCCTCAAGGCCTCGAATTCGAGTTGGCGCGCGCCGTCCGACGTCGCTGAACTCGAATTCGTCGCCATCCCCGAAATCACCGCCCGCCTGCCGGCGCTTCAGTCGGGCCGAATCGACGTGGCTGAGGCGTTGACGGCCGACGACATCGCGGCGGCCGCATCCGAAGGTCTGCTGCGCGAAGTCGCCGAGCCCGCGCACTCCGTGCTGGCGATGATGTTTTACAACGTCGGAGACAAGGACAACCCCCTCAACGACGTGCGCGTTCGCCGTGCCATCAATCACGCTATCGACAAGGCAGCCATAGCGCGGGAGATTCTCGGCGGGCGCATGAGCGTGGCGACGCAAGGCGTGCCGTCCGGGATGATTGGTTTCGATTCGGCCATCGCGCCAGTCGTCTTCGATCCGGCGCTCGCCCGCCGCCTGCTGACGGAAGCCGTCCCAGCCGGCGGGGTGAAGCTGAAACTCGACATCGTCGGCGCGACGCCGTTCGAGACGACCATGTATCAGAAGATCGCCCAGGATTTGGCCGTGGTCGGGATCGCCGTCGACGTCGGCATGAATCCGTTCCCGGCTTTTCTCAACAAGCTGGCGTCCGGCAACTGGGGTAACACCGACATGTTTCCGCTGATCTGGGACGCCTCCGTCTATGGCGATCCGTCGCGGATCATGCGGATTTCGTCATGCCTCAAGCCGGCGCCCTTTTTCTGCGACCCCGCGGTCTCTCCGGCGCTCGATGCTGTCGCGGGTGAGATGGATGCGGATAGGCGCCGGGCCGGCCTGCAGCGCGCCATGGCCGCGACCCACGCGGCCGTGCCCGGGGTCTGGTTGCTTGAGTTCCGTCGGTTCTATGCTGTTGGACCAAGAGTCAAGGAGCTGCCGCTGATTCCAAGTGGGATCGCCTACGATCGCGTGGTGCTGAAAGACGAATAGGCGGCGGCGCATCGGGGCCGCTCCCGCGACACTCACCGGGCAGGTGACGGCCGCCGACACGCCGGCGCGGATCGGCTGTTCTACGAGACGGCCAATCCGCTGGGCTTAATCAGATCCAAGAAACTCGACGTGGCGTGAGCGAGCCTCACACCTGATCGCTGGTCCGATACCGGTCCGAACCCACTTGCGATATCGGCGGCACGAAAATGCCCTTCTCCAGATACCGATCGATCACGGCGCGCAGCTGCTTGGCGCCGATGTAGGGATTTTCGTAGGGGTCGCCGGCCCATAGGTTCGACGGGAAGCCGATGTCGGGTGAATACTGATCGGCGTAGACCTTGGCATCGTTCCACAGCGCGTAGTTGGTGCGCGGATTGGCGCGGTTGCGGCGCAGGCCGGCGAGATCGATATGCCCACGAAACACGACCGGCCCCGGTCCGTCGACGGTGCCTTGGATGGTGCCGTCGTAGTTGATGATCCGGCTGTGGCCGCGGCGGAAGAAGGTCATGATCTCGGACTCGACCGACTTGTATTCGCCGCCGTCGATGGCCGAAACCATGTAGCAGCCGTTCTCGAACGCGCGCAGGCGCCGGGCGTTGTCCCAGGCACGGCGGCCCTCGCCGCCATGGGGTTCTGACGTCGAATGCAGGATGACTTCGGCGCCGGCCATGCGAAGGCCAAAGGCCACTTCGGGATGCATGTTGTCGAAGCAGATCATATTGGCGAGCCGGCCGATCTTGGTATCGGCCACCGGGAACAGCGCCTCGTAGCCGAACGTGTCGAGATACTTGTCGAGGATCGAGCCCGGCGTCGTGTCGGGCAGGAAGCCCCAGACGTCGGCGCATTGGTTCTTGCGGTAGGTGTGCACCAGCTTCCCGGAATCGTCGATCAGGAACGCCGAGTTGAAGACCCGGCCCGGCAACTTGGGATGGACTTCGAAATTCTGGAATCCGACATATACGTTGTACTTCTGCGCGAACGCGCCGACGAGATCGAACACTTCGTCGGGATAGCTGATCGCCATCTTCTCCATGTCGCGCACAAAGCGCTGAATGCCGCCGATGCCGCCCGGGCCCGTCAGCCAGAACTCCGGGAACACCACGAGCCGCACGGACGGCACCGCGGCGCGGCTGGCGGCGAGGTCGAGTGAGTCTTTCAGGTTCAGCTTGATGACCTCCCGGGCGTTGTTGGTCCCGAGCGGGATCAGCCGCGGCACGGTCTGCATGACGAGAACGTCGTATTGTTCCTCGTACTCCGCGCGTTGCGGCCCGATGGTGGACGCTTCAGCGGCAAGGCGGGCCGAGGCTGCGGCCTGCCAGCTTTTGCGATTGGTCGGCGCTGGCGCCGACTTCGCGGCGCCGGCACGGGTTTTATAGCCGCGGCCGTAAACGTCGGCGCGCAGAATGGCCGGGAAGCTGCCTTCGGGCGTGGCGCGCGAGCGACGCAGCCAGTCGATATTGAGATCGGGAATGATAAAGGTCTCGCCGCCCCGGCTCTTCACTTCTTCGCGCTCCCAATGGTACAGGGCGGTCGCCTGCGGCAACTGCACGACCTGGCCGCCGTCCACCATCGAGCTCGGGCTCGCGGTCGCAACATAAGCGCGGTTTTCGCCGGCGCGGCCGAAGCGCGACAGAGCGCGCATCGGAAAGTGCTGATCGCTGCGCTCGATGCAGGGATTGAGAATGATCTCGGCGCCATGCCAGGTCAGCGAGCGGGCGTAGTGCGCGTAAATGATGTCTTCGCCGACCAGGATTCCGACTTGGGCGAAGGGCAGCTTGGCGACGGGAAACGAATTTGCCCGACCGAGCGCGCTGGTGGTGTCGGAGAACCCTTCCACCAGGTCCGGCGAAATCTTCGGCATGCGGAGAAGCTGCTTGCCGTCGGGACCGAACAGAAAGCCGATCGACTGCGCCGCTTTGGCTTTTGCGGCCATCACGGTTGCCGAACCCGCGAGCCAGATCTTCGCCTTCTTGGCGAGGGCGCCCAAGGTTTTCGCCGCCGACGCTTCGGCCGGCGCCTTGCCGCGGGCGATTGGGGCGTGCGGGAGCAGCAGAAGAATCTCGGGCTTGGCCTCGGTGTCCTGACGGGTCGCCTCGCGCACGGCGGCGCCGATGAGATCGGCCAACGGCGTCTTGGCGTTCGGCGACCACGCGGCCTGGCTCAAAATCAACATGGATATTCCCCAATTCCGGTCTCGGTTGCCGCGATCATACGCGGATGGCCCGCAGAGTCATGCGGCCATGACGGATACTGCTCGGGTGGTGGTCGGGCGGCGAGGCGATTGCCTTCGGCTTTGGCAATTGAGCGAGGTTAAGTTTGGATTTGAGCTTCCGGCGTCTGCGGCCAGCTCGGTACATCGTGCACGTTGGACTTAGTCGCGTTCGCCCGGCAAGTCGACACCGAGACAAACCTTTGCGGATTTACGCAAACAGGCTGGAGACCGAGCTTTCGGTCGAGATGCGGCGGATGGCTTCGGCCTTGAGCGGCGCGATGGTGAGCTGGCGGATGTTGGCGGCGAGGCGCACGGCCTCGGTCGCCTGGATCGAATCGGTGATCACCAGTTCCTTGAGCGGCGAGGCGGTCACGCGGCCGACCGCGCCACCCGACAGCACGCCATGGGTGACATAGGCCGAAACCGCTTTGGCGCCTTCGCGCATCAAGGCGACGGCGGCGTTGCATAGGGTACCTGCTGAATCGACGATGTCATCGACTAGGATGCAGGGCCGGTCTTTGACGTCGCCGATGATGTTCATGACCTCCGACGACCCGGCGCGCTCGCGGCGCTTGTCGATAATGGCGAGGTCGGCATGCAGTCGCTTGGCGACGGCGCGGGCGCGCACCACGCCGCCGGTATCGGGCGAGACGATGACAAGATCCTGGCCCTTGTATCGGGCCTGCATGTCGTCGGCGAACACCGGGCCGGAGTAAAGATTATCAAGCGGTATATCGAAGAAGCCCTGGATCTGACCTGAATGCAAATCGAGGGTCAGCACACGAGCCGCACCGGCGTGCGTGATCAGATTGGCGACCAGCTTGGCGGTGATGGGCGTGCGGCCGCCGGTTTTACGATCCTGCCGGGCATAGCCGTAATAAGGCATCACCACCGTGATGCGGCGCGCGGATGCGCGGCGCAATGCATCGAGCGTGATCAGCAATTCCATCAAGTTGTCGTTTGCCGGATAGGAGGTCGCCTGGATCACGAATACGTCTTCGCCGCGCACGTTTTCGTGAATCTCGACGAAAATCTCCATGTCGGAGAAGCGCTTGATGCTGGCGTTGGTCAGCGGCAGTTGCAAACAGGCGGCAATGGCCTCGGCCAGAGGTCGATTGCTGTTGCCGGCGATAATTTTCATGGTGAGCCGATCGGCGAGGGTGCGGTTCGGAACACCACCCCAGTGCCCGAAGCGCGGTGCAAACTAACAATGGGACCGGGCGCTGTAAACCGCTGTTCCCTGTGGATAAATCGGGCTTGGTGCGATGTGCCTCTGCCGCCACGCCCCGATCAGAAGCGAGGCGCCGCCGCCAGCAATTGCATGATATCCGGCAAGGTGGCATCGGCGATGGTCAGGGCCGTCGGCCCCCAGCGGTTGGACAACGCGCCGCGGGGAATGGTGTTGGTCAATTTGGCCTCGCCCAGGTCGCGGCCGTCCTGGGTGATCGCCCGCCAGGCGATTTCGACAAAATCCTTGCCCTGGCCCGAGGGTGTCACATCAACCCGGCCGATCAGGATCACGTCGGGCGAAACGTCGTCTCGCTTGATGCCCTTGGCGGCCAGCGCCTGGGCCAGCGCGGCCTGCAGCGCTTCACGACCGTCGCCTGGAGCGCCTTCCACCGGACGCACCGAAAATTTCGCGTAGGTCGGCGTCGCGGAAGGCGGTTGCGGCGGCGGGCGATCGGCGGTTGCGGGACCTGTGGTCAGACTCCCCGAGCCTTCGATCATCGCCACGACCACCTCGGCGGCATCGCGCCCCATGCGATTCGCGGCCTCGATGCCGCCCTCGCGCCATTCGAGCGCGCGCACGCTGAAGCGCTGGGTATAGGACCCCGAGTCGGCGCCGCGGCGCGATCGCAATGTCCAGCGCACGGCAAGCGAGGCCTGGCCATTGGCGATGTCGGCGGAACTGACTTTGCCGACCAGGCTGAACCCGAGACCGCGATTCTCGGTCACCGCCTGTGACGGAATCTCGCGCCGCTCCAATTCGGCGGCGACGGCAGCGGTCAATTGTCCATTGAATGGGTCGGGCGCGCCACGGACCGGCACCACCGCGATGCCAACGGCGGACGGAACATCGAGGAAGGCGAGGTCCGAGGTAACCTTGGCCGTGCCACGGAACGGCTGGGGTACGGCACCGCAGCCGGCGATGACCAGAGCCATCAGCAGCCACCCGTATCTCATGACGCCGATCCGCTCAGCGCGATGGCCGAAAGCTGCCGGCCATAGTCGGGCTCGCCACGTAGGGTCGCGCGGCGATAGCTGAAGAACAAATCCTCCCGCGCGCAGGTATCCCATGTGCCGCCGACCACTTTGCCGATGCCGGCATTAATAAGCCGATCACGGACGAAGTCGATCAGATTGAAATGGGTGTGGCCGTTTGGCTTCGGCGGGGTGAAGTATTTTGCGAACGCCCGATCATGGGCCGTGAAACGCGCCATGAATTCGGGGCCGACTTCATAAGAGCCCTGACCGATTGCGGGCCCGATCGCGGCGACAATTCTCTCGGGGGAAGCGCCAAGCCGGGCCATGGCTGTGAGAGCGGCGGCGATAACCCCACCGAAGGCGCCTTTCCATCCGGCGTGCACGGCGGCGATCACGCGCTGCGCCGGGTCGGCCAACAGAATTGGCACACAATCGGCGGTGAGGATGCCGATCGCGAGTTGGGGCACACGTGTCACCAGCGCGTCGGCAACCGGCGCGTCGTGCCAGGTCCAGGCGCGGTCGACCACAACGACGTCGGGGGTATGTTTCTGCTTGACGGTGACGAGTGCCTCGGCCGGTGCGCCGAGGCGTGCGGCGCAGGCGGCGCGATTGCGAGCCACCATTGCCGCATCGTCAGAGGATCCGAAGGCGCAGTTATTGGAGGCGTAAATTCCATCCGAGGCGCCAGCAGTCCGCGTAAAGAAACCGTGGCGAATGCCGGCGAGGTTTGACAGGGCGTCAACGGTGATCATGGACCGCCATCCTGCGCGAAACCCTCCAGCGACGCCAGCGAGGGATGGCCGAGCGCCAGCACCTTGAACAGCATGCCCATGCCGTCGGGCTCGATCAGGCGGCGAATACCGGCGCTGATCTCGCGCGCCACCACTTCGGATTTTCCCGCGGTCAGTTGCGTCTGGCGGACCTGAATCCCGAGCCGGCGCAGCCACAGTCCTTGTTCGACGGGTCCGTGACAGACGGCGCCGGTCGCATGCGCCGCGGCAGCCACGGCGGCGAAATCGACATGTGCGGTGAGATCGGCCTCGCCCGGAGATCGAAAGATCGGATGGTACCCGTGTCGGCGCACGGCCTGCAGCGTGTCACCAACGGCCGAGGTGCGATGTCCGTAATCGACCACCAGAGCCGCGCCGCCGTCGCGGGCAAGTCGCCGGCCCAGGGCCGCAGCCCAGGCGCGCGCCGGCTCGCAAATCTCAAAAACAGCCCCCACGTCGGCGGCGAGGCCATCCGCGTCCGGGACGTCGGACCGCGCTGCCGCGACGAAGACAAAGTATCCGTCCGGCCCAAGCCCGATCTTGCGTTCGCGCCAGCCGTCGGCGTGCTTTTCGAACTGGCGGATCGGCAAGGCATCGAGAAACTCGTTGGCGATGACGATCGCCGGCCCCGCGGGCAGAGAGTCGATTGTCCCGTGCCACGTCGCTTCACGGTCGCCGAGCGCCCAAGCCTGGCACGACCTCAGATAGGGACTCGCTTCGACCAGGTGAATGTCGGCGGCGGCGTGAAAGCCGGCGATCTTTGCCGTGGCGCGCAGCAAGTCGCGCATCAACGTACCGCGACCCGGGCCGCACTCGATCAGTCGAAACGGGTAAGGGGCGCCCATGGCTTGCCACGTCACCGCCGTCCACAAACCGATCAGTTCGCCGAACGCCTGGCTGATGTCGGGTGCCGTGACAAAGTCGCCGTTCGCGCCAAATACGTCGTCTCGTCGATAGTAAGCCGCGTTCGACGCCGCCATATAGTCCGCGACCGTGATCGGGCCCTGGGCGGCGATGCGCTGTCTAAGTTCCGCGGCGAGGGTTGTCATGCCTTGGGGGTGACGGGCTTCGCGCGCCAGACACAGTAGATGCCGAACAGAATCATCGGCACCGACAACCATTGGCCCATGGTCGTGCCGAACGACAAGAAACCGAGATGGGCGTCGGGCTGGCGGAAAAACTCGACAAAGATTCTGAGACTGCCATAGCCGATCAAGAACGCGCCGGTCAGAATTCCGGGTCGCGAACGAATGGTCTCGCGTTGTCCTAGCGCACGGAGGATCAAGAACAGAACGGCGCCTTCCAGGAAAGCCTCGTAGATTTGGCTGGGATGCCGCGGGATATCCCCACCACCTGGAAAAACCATTGCCCAGGGCAAGTCGGGTGCAGGGCGGCCCCACAATTCGCCATTTAGGAAATTGCCAATGCGGACAATGCCTAAAGTAATGGGTATGGAGCAACCGACCACATCCGATACATGCCACTGCTCAAGCTTGTTCTTCCGCGCAAATAGCATGATGGCGGCGATCACGCCCAGGAGGCCGCCGTGATACGACATGCCGCCTTCCCATGTCTTGATGATATCCATCGGGTTGGCGATGTACTCCATCGGCTTGTAGAAGAAGACATAACCGAGTCGCCCGCCAATCATCGCGCCAAGTAGCGACCAGACCATGAAATCTTCGACCTGAGCAGGCGACATCAGGTTTGGCGTTTGTTGGACCCAACGCTTGCCGTAGGCGATGGCGGCAAACAATCCCGTGAGCCATGCGACGGCATACCACCGGACCGCCAACGGTCCGACTTCGATGATGACGGGGTCGATCTGTGGAAAGGGGATAACGAACACGGCAGGATCTCAACGATAGGGGTCGGGCTGGTTCAGAAAGTCTCGCACGGTTCGTTCGACGCCGTCTTCAAGCATGGTGAATGGCTTGGTGTAACCCACGGCGCGCAACCGGTCCATCTTGGCTTCGGTGAAGTACTGATAGTGCGCGCGAAGCTCGATCGGCGTATCGCGAAACGTCACACGCGGCTCGACGCCCGTCGCACGATAGACGGCAAAGGCAAGATCGAGGAACGTCCGCGCTCGGCCGGTGCCGAGATTGAACAGGCCGGAGGCGTTGTCCTGCTCGGCCAGCCACAGCATGACGTCGCAGCAGTCATCGACAAAGACGAAGTCGCGCTTCTGTTCGCCGTCGGCAATGCCGGCGCGATGAGATTTGAACAGGGGGTACGGCTCGTTTCTCTTGGCAACGGCGTGAATTTGAGGAACCAAACTTCCTTGTGACCCCTTATGGAATTCGTTGGGGCCATAGACGTTGAAGAATTTG
>Ga0194132_10011946_pt1 | contig 10980 bp, 9 predicted proteins | sample TA2KigOf80mmetaG_FD_148612 | JGI IMG/M metagenome (GOLD analysis project Ga0194132, IMG submission 148612) | Freshwater microbial communities from Lake Tanganyika, Tanzania - TA2015054 Kigoma Offshore 80m | ecosystem: Environmental > Aquatic > Freshwater > Lake | place: Tanzania: Lake Tanganyika... | reverse complement strand
TGGCAGGCGGAGATCTTCGGCTATTTCCCCATTGAAAAGCAGGTGGAAATGGTCGAGGGTATCGGCAAAGACAGGATGTCGCGGTTGCTGGAGGAGATGCCGCCGGACAACCGCGTGGACCTGCTCAAAAGGCTCGAACCGGAGCTGGTCGAAAGTCTGCTGCCGCTGGTCGCCAAGGCAGAACGGCACGATATCCGGCTGTTGCTTTCGTGTCCCGAGCACAGCGCCGGCTCGATCATGACCACGGAGTACGCCTCGCTCCCGGAGGACATTACCGTGGCCGAGGCGCTCAACCGCTTGCGGACCCAGGCACCTCATAGCGAAACCATCTACTACATCTACGTGCTGGATGTGGATCGTCACCTGCTGGGCACGGTATCTTTGCACGAGTTGATTCTGGCGAAGCCCAATACACCCGTGCGGGATCTGATGCAGCGGGACGTCATCAGCGTCCGCGTGGATGAAGACCAGGAAGAAGTGGCCAAGAAGATGGCCCGCTACGACTTCATCGCCATGCCTGTGGTCGATCCGGAGAACCACCTGGTGGGAATCGTCACGCACGACGACGTCATCGACGTAGTTGTGGAAGAGGCCACTGAGGACGCGTTGCGGATGGGAGGCGTCGGCACAATTGTGGAGCACTATCTCGACGCGCCTTTTGTGCGCGTTTGGTGGAAGCGATCGGTCTGGCTCTCCTGCCTGTTTGTGGCGGAGCTGTTTACGTTTACCGCGCTCGCCCACTTCGAGCATGCCATTCAGGCGCTGGTGGCGCTGGCGCTGTTTGTGCCGCTGTGCATTTCCACTGGCGGTAACTCCGGCTCGCAGGCGGCCACGTTGATCACCAGGGCCATGGCCCTGGGACACATTCGGCAGAGCGACTGGTGGCGCGTCCTGCGGCACGAACTATTGATGGGCCTGGCTTTAGGACTGACGCTGGGAGCCATCGGGTTCCTCCGCGCCGCGCTGACTCCCCAAACCGTTTTGGGTCCGGTTGATCCGTGGAGGCTGGCCCTGGTGATTTCGCAGGCCGTCATGGCGATTTGCCTATGGGGAACGCTCGTGGGCGCCATGCTGCCGCTGTTGTTCAAGCGCCTGGGCATCGACCCCGGTTATGCCTCCAGCCCGTTTGTCGCCACGTTTGTGGACGTGACGGGAATCGTGATCTATTTCACGATCGCGGGGATGTATTTAACGCTGTGAGTTGTTACGTGGATTGGTGGGTCGCTCAGAACCTGGCACTGGCGCTCGGGCTCGGATTGCTCGTGGGATTGCAGCGCGAGTGGGCTGCACAGCACGTGGCCGGCATTCGCACGTTCGGCCTGTCCCTGGCCGGTGGCGTAGCGCTATTGCTTCTCTGGCCGTAGCGGCCGAGTCACGCCGTTTGATTTGCGGCTTTATCAGGATTCTGCCGGACGCTACACTACGCCCATGAATGTGCTAACAGAGTTGCGGCGGCGATTTGCAGGGGTGCTCACGCGCTGGGTGAAAGATCCGCGCGAGTTGGCTGAGATGGTCCGGCCCAGCCAGGACCCACGGCATGGGGACTATCAGGCCAATTGCGCCATGCCTCTGGGGAAGATCGTGGGCAAGCCGCCGCGGGAGGTGGCCGCAGAGATTGTGACGGCGCTTAAGCTCGACGATTTGTGCGAGACGCCAGAGGTCGCCGGGCCGGGATTTATCAATCTGCGGCTGAAAAGCGAGTGGCTGGCCGCCGCCGCTTCCGCCGCGCTGGCCGATCCGCGCCTGGGCATGCTGGCGACCGGCTCACCCGGGGCGCCTCCGCGGCGAACAATTGTCATCGATTATTCCGCTCCCAACGTGGCCAAGCCGATGCACGTGGGGCACATCCGTTCCACGGTCATTGGCGATGCCCTGGCCCGGATTCTCCGCTTTGCCGGACACCAGGTGATTACGGACAACCATCTGGGCGACTGGGGGACTCAATTCGGAATGATCCTCTACGGCTACAAGCATTTTCGGGACGAAGCGGCATACCAAACCAATCCGGTGCTGGAGCTGGCGCGGCTGTACAAGCTGGTCAATCAACTGGTAGAGTATCACGAAGCAGAGCGGCAGGTGCCGCAGCTTGAAGAACGGATTGGCAAACTGCAATCGCAACTAAGTGCTGCCCAGTCTGCGCCGGCCGGAGATAAGGTAGAGCAGAAGAAGGCGCAACAGACGGCCAAACGTCTGGAAAAGCAGATTGCGGAAAGCCAGGAAGAACTGCGTGAGAAGGGGGCGAAACTGGCGGCCGTGGATGACGATCCGCAGTTGGCGGCGGCACTGGCGGCTCATCCGCAGATTGCCCGCGACGTGCTGCTGGAAACGTCAAAGCTCCATTTTGGGGACGCGGAGAATCTGGCGCTGTGGAAAGAGTTTCTGCCGCCGTGCCTGGAGGACATTGCCCGCATCTATCGGCGGCTGGGCGTGTCGTTCGATCACACGTTGGGAGAGAGTTTTTATCACGATCGATTGCCCGGCGTGGTAGAGGATCTAAAACAACGTGGATTGGCCCGCGTGAGCGACGGAGCAGTGTGCGTGTTTCTCGACGGCTTCGACACGCCAATGATCATTCAAAAACAGGACGGAGCGTATCTGTACGCCACGACTGACCTGGCCACGATTCAGTACCGGGAGACCATCTGGAACCCCGACGCCATTTTGTATGTGGTGGATCACCGCCAGAGCCTCCACTTTGAGCAGCTCTTCGCCACGACGCGGCTTTGGGGTTACCGGGACGTGGAACTGGCGCACATCAAGTTTGGGACAGTGCTGGGAGAGGATGGCCGGCCGTTCAAGACGCGGGGTGGCAAGACGGTATCGCTTGATTCGCTGCTGGACGAAGGGGTGCGGAAGGCGCACGAGGTGATAAGTGAAAAGGACGATGCCAAGCCGGGTGGGGCGGAGCTCTCGGCGGAGGAGCGGGAGCGCATCGCACAGGTATTGGGGATTGCGGCGCTGAAGTATGCGGACCTCTCGCAGAACCGCGAGAGCGATTATGAGTTCAGCTACGAGAAGATGCTGGCTCTGCAAGGGAACACCGCCACGTACATGCAATATGCGTACGCCAGAGTACGGAGCATCTTTGCCAAGGGAGGCGTGGGCGCGGGTACGCCTTCGGACTGCGCCGCTCCCATCCAAATCGTGGCGCCGGCAGAACGTGCGCTGGTTCTGGAACTGGTGCGGCTGAGCGAGGCCATCGGCGCGACGATTGCCGATTATCGCCCAAACCAGTTAACGACCTACCTGTTCGACCTGGCCAATCGGTTCTCCACGTTCTTTGATGAATGCCCCGTGCTGAAAGCAGAAACGCCCGAGATGCGGGGCAGCCGATTGGCGCTGTGCGACCTGACGGCCCGGACGTTGAAGCAGGGGTTGGAGCTGCTGGGGATCGACGTGGTGGAGCGAATGTAGCTTCGCTCACTCCTCCGATTATCCCGATTAGTCCGGCGGCAGCGGCCCAGATGGCTCAGTCTAAAACGGCCGCCATCGACGCAGCCCGCAAATATGCGGAGTTCCACCAGAGCGGCGGCCAGGGTGTAAAGCTGCTGGACGCCGACGTGGAATTCGGCGTGTGGGATGCCAGCAAGCGTACGTTCACGTTGACCAAGGAAATCGGCGATGCCGTGAAGGTCACGTGCAAGCGCGACTCCAGCCACGGCAGCGAGGCTCCGCTGTTCTTTGGCCGCGTCTTCAGCCAACAGGCGTTTGCCCAGACCGCTTCCGCGGTGGCGATGGCCAATCCGCGCGATATTGCCTTCGTCATCCTTGAATTGGCGGCCATTCCGGCATTCGTCGGGCATGCGCTTACCTGCCGCACGACAATCGTCAGGCAATAGCCTGACCTACCGCCAGTGGACGTGCAGTCGCTTCAGACGGTGCTGCGGCCAGTCGAAATCAACCGGCTGCGCCGTGTAGCAATACTCTGCCGGAATCATGGTGAAGGCCCCCCAGGCCAGCGGCCAGAAGGGCATCGTGGCCACGCGCAGGGCCATGGCCAGGTGCATGCCGCGAGCGCGCATGTCGATCAGCGCGGTGCGGATCAGATCGACGGCGGTACGGGTGGGAAGGTTCTCCGTTTCCAGAAAGTCGATCACTCCGGCCGTGATAGGGGCTCGGCCTTGGAGCTTCAAGGGACAGTAATTGATCAAGCCCGCGACCTGGCCCTCATGTTCGGCCACAAGCGTGGTGGTCGCCGGAGCATAGCCGAGTTGTCGGCTGGCCAGTGTTGCGTCCCAGGCATACCCGAGATCCGCGCGGCGGCTGGAGGCGTCCAACAGCTCGGCACAGGCTGCGGCATCGTCCGGGGCAAATGGGCGAATGGCCTCGGGGTTGCGTGGAGGACGAGGCGGGCCCAGAACCAGCTTGGACAGTCGCATGCCCAGGCGGTCGAGCCGCTTTAGCGAAAACCGCGACACGGCCGCGGGGTCCAGGGCCCGAACCCAGGTGCCGACGTTGCGCACCGGCTGGATCATCTTCTGTTTAAGCCAGAACTTCTGGCCACGGCCCACGGAATAGCCCGTGAAAACGTAACCCAGGTTCAGTTTCAGTCCGCGTTCCTTGTGGCGGCGGCGCTGCTCGAGATGGAGCTTGATGGAGACGGGCTGGTTTTCGTAGTCCGGATCAACGGAAAAGTACGAGCCCCAGGAGCCGTCGATCGTCTGCCCATGCAGGTGAAATCGCATCGGGCGCGCGGGCAACACGCCCACCAGTTTGGCGCCGTCGTACGCGGCAACGATCATGTCGCGCGTGGAGGGCGCATCGTCCAGTTCCCAGGCCAGGAACTCGGCTGTCCACTGGGCGAACGGCATTTGCCCCAGATAGCGCTGCGCCCAGACTCCATTGCAGAATTCGGCGAGTTGCTGTATGTCGCCGTCGTAAGTACGGATTTCGACCATGGACAGGATGTCACCGGTGCGGGAAGGCCAACCCGAAGTTCAGCGAGGAATCGGGTATGACGCGTTGCCGATTGTGATGAGGGCCTCGTTCACGCTTGGGTTTCGTGCTTCTTGCGGCTACACACCTGTTGTTGCCACGCGGAAAGCGTCAGCGGCAATTCGTCCGGCTCAATTGAGTCCAGGATCGCAATCTGGAATTCCTGCTCCACGGAAAGCGCGAACTCCAGAAAGTCGATGGAGGTAATGCCGACGGCCGACAGATCGACGTCGTCCGGAATGACCTCCGGGGATTCAAACGGACATGAACTGCCTTGTTCCAGCAGCGCGAAAAGCAGTTGCCGGAGCCGGGCCTGCACCGTAGCGGGGTCAGCGGGAGTCGTTGGACTGGACATGCGCGTGATTCCCAGCGGCGGGGCAGGCCTAGGGCAACTGGTCGCGAAGGATTTTTCCCATTGGCGAACGCGGGAGCGATTCCACCAGATGCAAGATCTGTGGGCGCTTGTACGGGGCCAGGTTTGCCTCGCAATGGGCGCGAATTTTATTGGCGTCCGCATCTCCCTCGACCGCCACGGCGGCTTTGACGAGCTCAGAACCGGAGCGATGGGCCCCAGCATAAACCTTGACTTCGCGCACTCCAGCCAGTGATGCAATCACCTCTTCGACTTCACTGGGAACCACCTTCATGCCGAAGACGTTGATAATCTCTTTCTCGCGGCCGACAAGCTGGATCCGCCCCTGGGCATCGATCCGACCGAGGTCGCCGGTTTCAAACCAACCATCGCGAATCGCGCTTTCGTCGATCCCTTCGGGTGTCAAATAACCGCTCATCATCGAGCTGCTGCGGATCAACACGCGTCCCATGCCCGGGGCTAATTCCGCAGCGTCCTCAATCGGGGCCACCCTGGCCTCAACGCCATCCATTGGCCGGCCGACGCAACTCCCGAGCAAATCTTGCCCTCCCACAGCCACGGTGATGCCGCCGGTTTCCGTGGTGCCATAGAGGGGCGTGACGGGGGTGCCCGTCCGCTTGAGGAAGGCCGTTGCGGTTCCTTCGGCCAGCGGCGCACCGGCCGCCAGGACCAGGCGCGGCATCCTGGCCCCTTCGGCCGCGGCCCGGACGACCAGATCGAGCATCGCCGGGACGGCGGGAAAAATCGTGATCTGCTGCTCAGGCAGGACTCGAGCGATGGTGCGGGGATTGAACTGCCGCAGCGTTACCAGACGCGCACCGCTCAAAAGCGAGACCATGAAACCCATCCCGAAGCCATAGGCGTGGCTCATCGGCACGACGCAGAGAATGCGGTCTTCCCTGGTGATCCGCATCGTGTCGATATAGTGCCGCGCTTCTTCGACGGCCTGCAGTGCGGTGCGCACCGCGACTTTCGCTCGGCCGGTGGTGCCGGAGGTGGGATGCAGCGGCGTGCCCGGCAGGGGAGGAAACGATTGGGCGTGGGGATCGAGTGGCAGTTCCGTGCAATGAACATTCAGCCAGTCAGAGAGTTGGCAGCTTTGCGAATGGAAAGAGGTAGTAGGATCGGCTGGGATGGTTCTCGAAGAACTCGGCCTCTGGGACTTCGTCTCACCAGAGGCTCGGGTCCCGTCGCAGCCACCCGAGGCGGAGACAAGTTCAGCGCCATCCACGCGTTCGCTGAGCACGAAACGAGCGGAATATTGCTGGGCGAAGCGCAGGAGTTCGTGCGGAGGGGTATCCCCATGCAACACGATCGGGCTGCCGCCAGCCGCGAGCGTTCCACAGAATGCAGCGATGAATGCCGGGCCATTGCCGATCGAGAAAACCAGGCGGTCGCCTGCTTCCAGGCCGACGTTGGCCAGCCAGCGCCCGACGTCATCGGCAGCGGCGGCCACTTCCGTTCCAGCGACCGTGCAACCTTGCTCCAGGTCGATGATCTCGCCCCGATTCGAGCGCAACGCGGAAAGGATGGGGGCCGCAGCCAGACAGCCGGCGCCAAGATGATCGATTACAGGTCCGTGCATGCCACCACCTGCTCGAACCGCTCCAGCACCGCGTCGATGTCCTCGGGACCGTGCGCGGCCGAAAGGAACATCGGCTCGAACTGGTTCGGATGGAAATACACACCCACCCGCTGCATGGCGTGCTGCAGCGTTATGTACTTGTCGAATGCGCAATGCTCGCGGACGTCCCGGTATTCCCGCAACGGATGGACACCGTCACGCATCAGAAACAACGACAGCATTGGCCCGACGTGCTGCATGACGTGGGGGACGCCTGCTTGCGAGAGGATCTCACCAAAACCGTCCGCCAACCGGTCGGACACTTCGCGCATGCGGTCGTAAATGGCATCGCCGCGAGCCAACACCTGGTCCAGCACCGCCTCGGTTGCCGCCATCACTACCGCGTTGCCGGAGTAAACTCCGCCGTGGAAGAGCGACCCGTTGACAATGGGCTCCATGATCTCGCGCGATGCGCCAAATGCTGCCACCGGATAGCCGCCGCCGATCGACTTGGATACGACGGTGATGTCCGGTTCCACGCCATAAAGTTCCTGGGCACCGCCCGGGGCAACACGCAGTCCCGTGATGACTTCATCGAACACCAAGAGCGCGCCGTGATCGTGGGCCAGCATGCGGGCCTGTTCCAAGTAGCCGGGCTGTGGCGGGATGACACCCGCGTTCCCCATGACCGGCTCCATGAAAATGGCGGCCACCTGTCCCGGATGGGCCTCCAGGCAGCGGGCCAGGGCATCAATATTGTTCCAGCGCACCACCAGCGAATCGCGCGGTCCGCCGTGCATCATACCTGGGGTGCCAGGAAAGGCCGGACCGAAATCGCGCCCTTCCAGCAATTCCAGCGGGGCGTGGTAGCGCGTGAACACGGCTTCGCTCCAGCCATGATAATGGCCTTCGAACTGAATGATCTTATCGCGACCGGTGAAGACACGGGCCAGACGGGCCGTGGACGCCAGGGCTTCGGTCCCGGAATTCGCAAACCGCAGCAATTCAATCGACGGAAAAAGCCGCTTCAGCTTTTCCGCTACCCTGGTGGTGATTTCCGTGGGAAATCCAAGCTGGCTGCCAAAGTTACTGATTTGGCGTTGGACCGCGCGGATGACCGCCGGCGGACAATGGCCAAAAATAAGCGGCCCATAGGCCATGTTCAGATCGATGTATTGATGATCGTCGGCGTCCCAGACGCGACAGCCCTGGCCGCGAACCGCGACCAACGGCAGATGGTAGGGAAGCACCCGCATCGTGCTGCTGTCTCCCCCCGCAATACTCTGGCGAGCGCGGGACAACAACTCGTCACATCGGGTTGTTATGTGTGTCTCAGTGGAAAGGTGATGGATCACGGCTGGTTGTTACCCTCTGAAAACGGCGGGCGAGGTGGGCTGGCAGGAGCGCCGCCTCCAATCGGAACGCACATGGCACTTATTTTACGCAAATCACCCACCTTATCAATAATAAGTACTCTCTGTTGATCGCAAGTTGTTTTCTAAAAACATGTTACAGATTTTGACGCCTGCATTGCAGACCGCTTGCAAATCGTAAAAACGACGCGGTGCAAATGTTAAAATGAGAAACATGTATGCTTAGCATAAACAGGGATAATTCAGTTAGCCATAGCGATGGACCATTGAGAGGCCTGAATTTAGGTCGATCCGCTACGTTTCAGTGCCGAATGGTTCGCCGATAACGATTTTTCCATCCCGTTGACGGGTTTCGGTTCTGCCCTGCATCGTTTCGCCCCCATTTCGATGCGGATTAGCGAGCAGGAAATTAAAATTAGGTAAGTGCAACGAGTTGGCGTACCGTCGTCAGGCAGCCTGAGTAAACGTTGATGCGACCTTGGAAGCGACCCTTTGATCAGTGGCTTGCTCGCCCATCCCCAGTTTCGGCGCCGATTGCCATAACCGATCCTTCGCTACCCGTACTGGTGGTCGGCGCTGGCCCGGCCGGCCTGGGTGCGATGGCGGGTCTTTCGCGTTCAGGAGTGACCTTTCAAGGGGTCGAAGGGCATAGCCGGGTCGGGGGGATCTGGGATCAGTCCAACCCGATCAGCTCCGTTTACGACCGCATGCAGACCAACACGTCGCGGCAGACCACGCACCTCGGTCCGTCGATGCCGGAGGACTGGCCCGACTATCCCCCCTCGCATCAGGCACGGAGCTACCTTGCCGGCTTCTCGCAGCAGCAGGGACTCGATCCCCACATCTGGTTCAACACTCGTTATTTGGATGCGTGTAAGACAGAGCGAGGTACTTGGCTTGCCCGCCTGCATCGCGACGGTCAGCCAACCGAGTTGGAATGCCGCGCGATGGTATTTGCCACGGGGGTGCATCACCAGGAGCGGCGGGTGGTTCCTCAGCACCTGTGGGACGAAGCCGCCGCCGCTGGGCTGGACGTACGTCACTCGTCTCAATACCGTGGGGCCGAAGAGTTTGCCGGCCAGCGTGTCCTGATTGTGGGCATCGGCAACTCAGGGTCGGATATCGCGGACCTGATCAGTCCGGTGTCGCAGCGCACGGTGCTGGCCGCCCGCTCCACACCGTGGATCGTGCCCAGCGTCGTGTTTGGCCGGCCGTCCGACCAACTAGCGGACGAGACCACCAACTGGCTCCCCCATTGGGTGCAATTGGCCTCGTTCCATTTCATCCAGCGGCTTTACATCGGCCACCCAGGCAAACTGGGGCTGGAATCGCCGACCTATCAACTCCTGGAAAAGTTTGCGATCACCGATCGGGGTTTTGTCCGGGCGGTACGCGAAGGACGGGTGGTCCTCCGCTCCCAGGCAATCTCGCTGGCAAATGGGGTGGCAACATTTGCCAAAGCCGGGCATGCGGCCGAGCCGTTTGACGCAGTGATCTTTGCCACCGGCTACAACCGCCGCTATCCGCTGCTGGACGACCCGTCGAACGAAACGGATTTGGCCGAGGCGCTGTCGTTTCTGATTTTTCATCGGCGCGAGCCGGGATTGGCCTACATGGCGGAGACGATAGCCACTCGCGGCTGCTGGCCGATCTTTGCGGAGCAGGGGAATGCCCTAGGGGCCTATTTTGCCGCGGAACAGCGGAGCGGCCGAAACGTGGCCGAATTCAACGCCCGCCGCACGCTCCCTTCACCTGATTTCAAGGGGAAAGTCTTCCGCAAGGCGGACGGATTCCACGTCGATTATCATCGCTATACGCGGGCACTAAAAGATTTGGCGGCGTGGCTAAGTGCGTGAGCCATTCGCCATCACGGCGCCGGTATCGGCCGTGCCAGCTTTTGCGACAGTTTTTCCTCGGCGGCGCTTTGGCGGCAGTAATGCGGCACGAGCTGCCATAGGTCTTGCCGTTGGCCGGCTTGATAGCGCTCCCAGGCCAGCAGGCCAACCTGCTGTGCGGTAGGCGCCCAGCGCGAAGATGCTTCCAAGTGTACCCCGGTCGGAAGGCGATCGATGAGCCGGCCCAGCACCGGGCCGCTCACGGCTTCGCCGGGACGGACCATCGCCAACCAGGCATCGATGTCATCGATGTGCGTTTCACGGTCGAGCTGATAGGACTGCTCGACAAGCCGATGCCGGGCCGTGAACAACTGCGACCGCTGGGCGTCCATGAACGTCCAGAGCACGGCCGCCGTACCGGAACTCTGCCGGGCGATCACGTCCAGCGTGCCGACGCCCAGCACCGCAGCCCCGGTAGCATAGCCCAGCGTCTTGGCCGCGGTCACTCCAACGCGCAGACCGGTGAACGACCCCGGCCCAATCGGCAACGCAATCAACTGGATATCCGACGGACGCCAACCGACATCAGCCAGCAACTGCTTGATCCCCGGCACCAGGGTTTGCGCACTGCGGCGCGCAGGATCAAGCCGCGCGGCCCGCAATACCTGGACTCCATCGAGGGCAGCAACGCTTGGGATTTTTTCCGTGGTTTCCAAAGCCAATATGCGCATGGGTGTACGATTACGATGGAAATCGGTTTAGGCAAGGGGTTTGGGTCTGGCAAAATCGACTGGCGCGCTCTACGGCGATTGGGTAATCTGATGAATGTTCCCGGACACGGGAGGTCATCCGATGCATCTCAATCAAGGAGTGAGCCATGTCTGCGCCGCGGATTTCGCC
>Ga0194132_10011942_pt1 | contig 10982 bp, 12 predicted proteins | sample TA2KigOf80mmetaG_FD_148612 | JGI IMG/M metagenome (GOLD analysis project Ga0194132, IMG submission 148612) | Freshwater microbial communities from Lake Tanganyika, Tanzania - TA2015054 Kigoma Offshore 80m | ecosystem: Environmental > Aquatic > Freshwater > Lake | place: Tanzania: Lake... | reverse complement strand
CCACCCGTTTCGAAAAGCTGGCGCGCAATTATCTGGCCGCCGTCCTATTGGCCGCTACCCGCCTATGGACTCGTGCTTATGAGTCCACGACCTAGAGCGCCCAGCGGCGCTTTCGCGCCATCGACAGGAGCTCGTTGATGCCGCGCTGCGCCATCTGCTGAGCGCGCGCGGCCGAACGGTCGCGCTCCTCCTCGGCGAGGCGACGTTCATTGTCCTGGGTCGTCATCAGCTCGACCATCGCGGCGAGGATCTGGCGCATCAGCGCGTCGCGCTCGACCTGTGCCGCGCGCGCGGCGGCGAGCGCCTCGGCGAGAACCGCGATCTCGGCGCGGAGCGCACGGATCTCGCGCATTATCACGGGGGCGATCACGGGTGCGATCACGGGCGCGGGCGCGGCCGGCGCTGTCGGCTCGGGCGCCGCGGCGCCGTCGTCGATCTCGTCGTCGGCCCACGCCGCGGACGCCGGGCGTCCCGCACGTCCACCGTGGCGCCGGCGCAATTCGTCGTCGACCTCGCTCACGGTCGCGCCGCTGTCATAGAGCGTCCTGATGACCTCGAGCGTCGCAACCGAGCCGCGCGCCACCAGCGTCCGCTTGCCGAGCCGCGACACGTCGAGGACGCCGCCGTGATGCTCGAGATAGCGGCGCATGCTGCTGGCCGGGATGCCGAGCTGCCGGCTCACCTCGGCCAGCGGCAGCCAGTGCCCGCCCAGGATGCCGAACTCCTCCGCGATGCTCGTGCCCCGGTTGGCCCCCTCCCGCGCCGGGAGGTCCAACGCGACCACGCCATCGGAGTCGCTCATGGTTGTGCTCCCGCCTCATTGCCGCCATCGGTTGTATCCGCTGATCGGCCGACCACGCCACACATCCAGCCCGGCACCGTCCATCGCGCCCACCGCGAACGATGCCACTGCATTCTCTACAGCAATTTGTAACGGTACGAAAGACTCTAACCGCTACATCTTGTGTGGTGGGATGGATGAGCGGGCTCCCTTGACTCACCCGCTCGGTGGGCCGAACAATCGGCAGCCGGCGATCGGACGGCGATCGCACATGCCGTGAGGGTCTATCCATGCAGGACGGAACCGCGAAGCCCCGTGAGCTCGTCAAGGAAATCACGGTTAAGACCGATACGCGCGACATCTTGGCCCACGCCGCGCGCGCGGCCCGCCGCAAGAAGTTCGACGAGTTCATGATCGTCGACATCGACGCGCACGTGACCGAGACCGCGTTCTGGTCGGAGATCGTCGAGTACATCGACAGCGACGTCTATCGCCAGATGGCGAAGTCGTTCCAGGACCGCGTCGGCTCGCCGCCCGGCCTCTTGAACGTGCAGCCCGGCCTTCTCTTCCAGGACAATTTCGGCCGCATCCCGCACCAGCAGAGCCAGCAGGAGCCGGTCGATAACAAGGACGCCCACCGCCAGATCGTCCTCGCCCGTCGCGCGATGGATTCGATGGCCATCGACTACATGATGGTGTTTCCGACCCCGATGCTCGTCCTCGGCACGCACCCGCAGCCCGAGATCGAGGTCGCGCTCGCGCAGGCGTTCAACCGCTGGCTCTGCGAGCGCGTGCTCGCCAAGGAGCCGCGGCTCCTCGGCTTCATGTATCTGCCGTTCAACACGCCCGAGGTGTGCGCCGAGATCGTGGAGGAGTTCGCCGGCAAGCCCGGCGTGATCGGCTTCACCGTGACCTCGACGCGCAACCGCGCCGTCCACCACAACAGCTACATGAAGCTCTACCGGACGCTCGAGGAGCGCAACCTGCCGCTCGTGTTCCACGCCGGGTTCAACTGGTATGACGGCTCGATGTCGCAGCTGAACCGGTTCCTCTCGATGCACGCGCTGTCGTTCGTCCACTGCAACCTCGTGCACATGGCGAACTGGGTGATCAACGGCCTGCCGGAGCGGTTCCCGAAGCTCAAGGTGCTGTGGATCGAGAGCGGGCTCGCCTGGGTCCCCTATGTCATGCAGCGGCTCGACACCGAGTACATGATGCGCACCTCCGAGGCGCCGCTCCTCAAGAAGAAGCCGAGCGAGTACATCAAGGAGATGTATTTCTCGAGCCAGCCGCTCGAGGTGCACGACCTCAAACTGACCGAGGCGACGTTCGATGCGATCAACGCGCGCTCGCAGCTCCTCTACGCGTCCGACTGGCCGCACTGGGACTTCGACGGGCCGAGCGTGATCTACGACCTGCCGTTCCTCAACGAGGAGGACAAGCGCAACATCCTCGGCGGCAATGCCGCGCGGCTGTTCAATCTCAAGATGCCGGGCCTCGCCAAGCGCGCCGCCGAGTAGCGGCCGCATCCCTCGGGTCGACTGGCGGGCGGCCTCCGGGCCGCCCGTCGCGCATCGGCGCTCAGGGCGCCTCGCCGACGCGCGCGAGCACGAGGATGTCCTGGAAGCTTAGAGCCGGTGCCCGCCCCGACCAGCCGCCGGGATGGCGACCGACGACGACGAGCCGATGCGCCGCGATGCGCTCCTCGAGCCAGGCGGCGTCGACCGCGACCGCGGCCGCGGGATGAACCGGATCGACCACGAAGGCGCCGTCGCGGAACGGAACGAACGCGTACGCCGCGCGGCGGTCCGCGATCGCGGCGGCGGCGTCCGCGTCGACCACGAAGGCGGTCGCGAACACGCAGCCGCCGGGGGCGAGAACGCGGGCGCACTCGCCGAGATAGCGGTCGATCTCCTCGGGCAGGAGATGGGTGAGGACCGAGGTCAGGATCACGAAGTCGAACGCGGCGTCGGCGAACGGAAAGCGGTAGGTCGCCGCCGTCGACCGGCCGCGCGGGTTGTAGCTGTCGTTGTGGAGGTCGGCGTGGTGGAAGCGGAAGCGCGGATGACGGCGGGTGATGTTGCGCCGGCACCACGCGACATGCGGACGCCAGATCTCGACGCCGTCATAGCTGCCGGCGGTCAGATAGGCGGTGAGCGGTAACGCGATCCGTCCGGCGCCGCTGCCGAGGTCTAGGACGCGCGCATCGGGGCGGAGCCCGCCCAGCGCGACGAAGTGATCGCGGAACTGCGCGCCGACGGCGGCGAAATCGCCGCCGCCGACCGAGGCGAGCAGCGCCGGCGGCACCAGCGTGCCCCACGGCCACAGCGCATCGACCGCGACCAGGATGCGGTCGCGCGTGCGTCGTGACCACACCGCCCAGACCACGCGCCAGAACCCGTACCACGCCGGCTGGAGCGCGGCGGGCACGCGCGATGGCATCACGATCGCCCTATTTCTTCTTCGGCACCGCCGACGGCAGAGCCGGCAGGCTCTTGAAATAGACCGCGATCGCGTTGCGATCGGCGGCGCTGAGCTTGCTCGACGAGTGCGCGACCACCTCGCCCATCGAGCCGCCGACATAATCGCCGTCGGGATTGCCGCCGTCGGACAGGAGCCCCTCGATGTCCTTGACGCTCCACTTGCCGATGCCCGAGGCGTCGGGCGTGATGTTGGGCACCTTCTCGCCGTCCGGCCCGTCGGCCGAGCCCGACATCCAGCGCTTGCGGTCGATGCCCCCCATCAGGTTCCGCGGCGTGTGGCACTCGCCGCAGTGGGTAAGCGCCTCGGTCAGATAGGCGCCACGGTTCCACACCGCGTCCTTCGACGGATCGGGCTTCCATTCGCCGGGCGTGAAGTTGAGCCACTTCCACGGCAGGAGCGTGAGCCGGATCGAGAACGGGAAGCCGACATCGTGCGGCCGGCTCGGCTTGGCGACCGGCGCGAGCGTCATGATGTAGGCCTTGAGGTCACGCAGATCCTGCTCGGTCGCCTTGGTGTACGAGGTGTAGGGGAACACCGGGTAGTAGTGGCGCCCGTCGGGCCCGACGCCCTCGCGCATCGCGCGCACGAACTGGACGTCGGTCCAGCCGCCGATCCCGTGCGTGCGGTCGGGCGAAATGTTGGGTGCGTAGAACGTGCCGAACGGGGTCTTGAGCGGCGGACCGCCGGCGAGCGGCTCGCCCTTGTTCTTGAGATCGGTGTGACAGGCGAGGCAGCCGCCGGCGTCGAAGACGGACTTGCCGCGCTCGGCCGACGGACCCTGCGCCGCGGCGGAGGCCGGCACGAGCGTGACGGCGAGCAGCACGGCGATGATCCCGGGTGAGATGGTCGGCATGGCGCGCGCCTCGGCGAAACGGACGGCGGCCGGAAACGCGACCGCCCCGGTCCTCGCGGACCGGGGCGGCACGCTAACATTCAACCTGTGACGTGTCTCGCGTCAGCTTTGCGGTGCGCGGAACGGCGTGTGGCAACCGCCGCAGCCCTTCGGCCCAAGCGTCGCGGCCGCAGCCGTGATCTTCTCGCGGTCGCCGCTCCTGGCGGCGGCGACGAAGGCGTCCGCCTCGGCGCGGAGTGCCGTCGCGGCCTTCGAGAAGTCGTCGAACTTCGCCCAGATGTCCATCTTGGCGCGGTTCTTGGTGACGCCCGGATCGCCGTCGCCGGTGCCCTTGGGGAACCAGGTCGGGATCTGGAGCGCAAGGCCCTGCATGGTCTCACCGGCCTTCACCATGTCGGCGGGCGTGCCCTTGTTCTCGCGGACATAGGCGGTGATCGCACCCGACGCGGCGCCGAGCTCCTTCATCTTCGCCACGCGGGCGGCGATCGTGTCGTTCGGCGACTGCGCCACGGCCGGAACCGCGATCGCGATGGCGGCGGCCGCGATGACGGCCCCGAACACTCCCTTGCGCATTGATTTCCTCGCTTGATCCCCGAAGACCGAAGTCTCCCACGGGTTGCAAGGTAGACGCCGCCGCGCCCCTTGATAACGCGGCAAATCGGAACAAGACTGTCAACGTCCGGTAGACAATGGATGCGCGATGGACCGGCTCACCAGCATGGCGATCTTCGCCCGGGTCGTCGAGGCGGAGGGCTTCTCGGCCGCGGTCGAACGGCTCGGGCTGTCGCGCGGCGCGGTCTCCAAGCACATCCTCCAGCTCGAGGATCATCTCGGTGTGCGCCTCCTCAACCGTACGACGCGGCGGGTCAGCCTGACCGAGATCGGGCGCACCTACTACGAGCGCTGCATCCGTGTCCTCGGCGAGGTCGAGGAGGCCGACCAGATCGTCGCCCGCCTCTACGCCGAGCCGCGCGGCACGCTCCGCGTCAACGGGCCGATGTCGTTCGGCATCCTCCACCTCGGGAACGCGATCGCCGATTTCCTCTACGCCCATCCCCGGCTCGGCGTCGACCTCGCGCTCGACGACCGGTTCGTCGACGTCGTCGAGGAAGGCTACGACGTCGCCATCCGCATCGCGCGGCTCGCGGATTCGAGCCTGATCGCCCGCCGCCTCGCGCCGGCGCGCTGCGTGCTCGTCGCCGCGCCGCGCTATCTCGCCGCGCACGGCACGCCCCACCACCCGGGCGAGCTCGCGCGCCACCGCTGCCTCGCCTACACCTATCTCGCCTCCGGCAACGAATGGCGTCTGACCGGGGCCGGCGGCGCCGAGACGGTGCGCATCTCGGGCCCGTTCGCGGCCAACAACGGCGATGTCATCAAGGCGGCGGCGCTCGAAGGCGCGGGCATCGCGCTGTTGCCGACGTTCATGGTCGGGCCGGCGCTCCGCGACGGGAGCCTCATGCGGGTGCTGCCCGGTCACGAGCTGCCGACACTGTCGATCTTCGCGGTCTATCCGGCCAACCGGCACGTCTCGGCGAAGGTGCGCGTCTTCATCGATTTCCTGGTCGAGCGCTTCGGTCCGGAGCCGTACTGGGACGCCGGCCTGTAGCCGCGACTGCTGCGCCCGCGTGGCTTCCGGCCGCCGAGGGCGCGTGCTAGCCTCGGCGATCGAAGGACGACGGAGGAACACGCCATGGCGACCGCGCTCGACCTGCGCAAGGCAACCGCGCCCCGCGACATCGATACGATCCTCGCCGCGGATCTCAAGCGTCCGGAGCACCGCTATCTCCGGACCCCGCTGGTCGCGCTGATCACCGCCGGGCGACTGCCCAAGCCCGCGCTCAAGGACTACGCCATCCTCCGCTGGTCGTTCCAGGCGCATGCGACGCCGGCCCTGATGCTGAGCCATGCGGCCTATCTCACCGGCGCGCACGTCCATCATCTGCTCGAGAACATGTACGACGAGATCATGCGCCCGAACGACGAGGGCGAGCATCCCGGGCTCTGGGTGCGCTTCGCCAAGGGCCTCGGCGCGACGCCCGACGAGCTCGACGACGCCGCGCGCCACCCGATCGCCGAGGTGATCGGCTTCCCGCAGACCATGATCGGCTTCTGCCGCCAGGGCGCGGCGCAGGGCATCACGACCTGGTTCGCCGACGAGGCGCAGCTGCCCGAGGCGCACGGCGCGACCGCGCTCGCGCTCCGCAAGTTCTACGGCCTCGACGACCCGACCATCGAGTATTTCCTCGAGCATGTCCGCGCCGACATCGAGCACACCGGCGCCTCGGAGAGCCTGATCCAGAACTACATCCGCTCCGGCCTCGACATCGCCCGCGCGCGCCGCGCCGCCTCGGTGACGCTGTGGGCGTGGCGCGAGATGCACGAGGGCATCCTCCGCGCCGTGCGCAAGAAATACGCGTTCTGACGGGAGCCGCCGCGATGACCGACTTCCGCGAACGGCGCTACGAGCTGCCGACCACCGGGCTCCACGCCTTCGAGGCGGGCGACGGCGCGCCGGTGATCTTCCTGCACGGGCTGACCGGCACCGCGGGCGTCTGGGAGCCCGTCGCGCTCCGGGTCGCGCGCCGCAACAAGGCGATCGCGATCGACCAGCGCGGCCACGGCCGGAGCGGCCGGCCGGCGGGCGAGGTCTACGCCGCCGAGCACTACGCCGCCGACATCGCCGCCCTAATCGATGCCCTCGGCCAGGGCCCTGCGGTCCTCGTCGGCCACTCGCTCGGCGCGCGCAACGCGATCGTCGCGGCCGCGCGCCATCCCGACAAGATCCGGGGCGTCGTCGCGGTCGATCTCGTGCCCTTCATTCCCGAGAGCGAGTGGATCGCGCTCGAGACCCGCGTCGGCGGCGGCGACCGCGCGTTTGCGACCGACGACGAGGTCCGCACCTATCTCGCCGGGCGCTATCCGCTGATGCCGGCGGATGCCATCGCGCGGCGCGTGCGCTACGGCTATGTGCGGCGCGCCGACGGTCTCCGCCCGCTCGCCGACGCTTCGGCAATGATGGCGACCTGCCGCGGGTTCCGGCCCGACTTCGTCGCCGATTTCCGCGCCAATCGCGTCGCGACCGTCCTCGTCCGCGGCGAGCACTCCGCCGTCGTCGACCGCGACACCTGGGCCAAGGCCCGCGCGCTCCGCCCCGACCTCGCCGCGATCGAGGTCGCGGGCACCGACCACTATGTCAACGAGGAACGGCCCGAATTGGTCGGCGATATCGTCGAGGGCTTCATCGCCGGCCTCGGCCGCGCCGCCGCCAAGGGCGCGCACGACATCGTCGCCGATGGCATCCGTTGGTCGGTGCCGGTGATCGTCCGCCGCGATGCGCATGGAGGCTTCGCCGCCGTGATCCCCGACGAGGTCGCCGCCGCGCTCGCGATCGCCGAGGGTGACGTCGTCAACTTCACCGCCTTTCCGACTGGCGCGATCGAGTTCTGGTCGATCAAGAAGAGCACCTATTCCTCGCTCGAGGACGAGGATGTCGCCGGGAGACTGGCGCGGGAGAGCCGGCCGTGAGGATCGAATCGATCGTCGCGACCGGAACGCCGGCCGAGCTCCTCGCGGCCGATGCCGAAACCCCGATGCTCCGCCTCGCCGAGCACCCGATCTGGTGCGACGCGCTCGCCGGAAAGCTGCCGCCGGCCGAGCTCCGCGCGCTCATCGTCCGCCTCTACCCGGTGATCGGCGGGCCGGGCCGCTACATGACCTTCGCCAAGGTCTCGCAGATCGATCGCGGCGACGGCGAGCAGCTCTTCCGCGACCTCTACGAGGCCTCGCACGAGCCGCGCGCGGACGCCGATGCGGGCTGGCGCCGTCTCGCCCGCGGTCTCGGCATCACAGACGCCGCGCTCGATGCGGCGCGCGACACCCCCTCACCCGAGGCCGAGGACCTGATCGCGGTCTACCGCGAGCACAGCCTCAAGACCTCGCCCGCCGCGGCCGCCGCCGTCGCCTGGGCGCTCGAGCGCCAGCTGCCGCCGCTCTGGGGTGCGCTCGCCGATGCGCTCGCCCGCCATTACGGGGTCGCCGCCGAGGCGCTCGACTATCTCCGCTTCCAGGCCGGGCGCGCCAACGCGATCGCGGACTGGGTGCAGTCGCTCGTCGTGCGCTATTTCCTCACCGCCGATCCGCTCGCCGTCTACGAGGCCCGCCGCGCCGCGCGCGAGATCGCCTGGTGCTGGACCGCACTCACCGAGGGCGGCCCGTAGCGCGGCCTGCCCGGGCTCGTTCCCCCGGGCTAGTTCCCCTGGGTTACTTCCCCTGGGCTAGTTCCTGGGCGTCCAGCTTCCCGGCCGCGAGTCCGGCACGCTGCCGCGGCGGCGGAACGGCGTCGCGGGCGCGACCTCGAAGGCGCGCGTGCGCGCCCCGCCGAACAGCGGCACGTCGCGCTTCTTGAAGAACGGCACCAGCACGACGCCGGCGACGAAGCCGCCGATATGGGCCCAGAACGCGACGCCGCCGCCCTCGGTCGCGACCGTCGCCCCCTGCCAGAGCTGCATCGCGAACCACACGCCGAGCACGATCATCGCCGGCACGGCGATGACGCGGAATATGACGATGAAGATGAAGAGGACCCGCACATTGGCGCGCGGGCAGAGGAGGAGATAGGCGCCGAGGACGCCCGCGATCGCCCCGCTGGAGCCGATCATCGGCACGGTCGACGCGGGATCGGTGAGCGCCTGCGTCAGGGCCGCCGCGATCCCGCAGATTACATAGAACACGACGAAGCGGACGCGGCCCATCGAGGCCTCGACATTGTCGCCGAAGATCCAGAGATAGAGCATGTTGCCGGCGATGTGCATGAAGCCGCCGTGCAGGAACATCGAGGTGACGATGGTCGCCCAGGCGGGCACCGCGTAGAGCTCGTCGGCGAGCATCGCCGTGCCGAACAGGACGGCCGGGATCATGCCGAGCGACAGGATCGCGTTCTCCTGCATCTGCGCCGGCACGGTGATATGCCACAGGAACACGATGACGCAGAGCGCGATCAGCGCCCAGGTGACGACCGGCACCGTGTCGTGCGGGTTGTCGTCGCGAAAGGGAAAGAAGAACATGGGCGATTATACCCCGCCCCGCCCGCGGCCGCTATTTGCCCGCGGCGGCCGCTACTTGAGCGCGGCCACCACCTCCGCGGTCGACACGACATAGGAGAGCGTCGGGAAGATCCGGGTCATCGCGAACTCGTGGTTCTCGATCGTGTTCGAGGCGCAGGCATCGCGCACCACGACCACCCGGTAGCCCATGTCCGAGGCATGCCGCATCGTCGCTTCGACCACATAGTTGGTCCAGAGGCCCATCACGACGACGGTCTCGGCGTCGACGTTGACGAGCTGCTGGCCGAGGCTCGTGGTGAGGAACGGATCGACGCAGGACTTGTTTAGGATGAGCTCGCCGCCCTTCGGCGCCGCCTTGGGATGGATCGCCGCGCCCTTGCTGCCGGCGATCATCGCCTTCGACTTCCGGATCGACTGCCAGAGGGGGCTGTTCCGCGGCACGTCGCGGAAGTCCGGCCGCGCCGACGCGGTGATGTGGAAGACAGGCGCCTTGTTCCGGCGCGCCGCGGCGAGAACGCGTGCGATGTTGTCGAGAACCTTGTTCTCCTTGATCCCGGCCGTGATCGGCACGAGATCGTTCTGCACGTCGAGCGACAGCACCGCGGTGCGTTTCGCGACGATCTTGATCGCCATGGTCCGCCTCCCCCTTCCCCTTTTTGGCCTGATGCGTCCGGCGGCCGCGAGTGTGCGTCAGCGCGGCGCGGCTTGTCCAGGCGATCCGGTTGCGCGCGAACGCCCGCCGGGCTATCAGGGCCGTCACGTGAGCCACGCCAGACGAGGACCGGCCCGATGATGATCGACGCCTTCAACCACTGCTTCCCGCCGAATTTGTTCAAGAAGCTCGCCGAGATCATGCCCGCCGGGCCGATCCAGCGCTGGAGCAAGATGTCGACGATGATCGATCCGGAGGCGCGGCTCAGATTGATGGACGAGTTCCCCGGCTATACGCAGATTCTCTCGCTGTCGCAGCCCTCGCTCGACCTCATCGCCGGCCCCGACGTGACGCCCGAGCTCGCCCGTCTCGGCAATGACGGCATGGCCGACATGTGCCGGCGCTGGCCCGACCGTTATGTCGGCTTCATCGCGTCCCTGCCGATGAACAATCCCGACGCCGCGGTCAAGGAATGCGTGCGCGCGGTCCTCGATCTCGGCGCGTTCGGCATCCAGATCCACACCAATGTCAGCGGCAAGCCGCTCGATCTGCCCGAGTTCTATCCGATCTTCGAGACCATGCATCGCCTCGGCAGGCCGATCTGGATCCACCCGACGCGGCCGGCGACGCATCCCGACTATCTCACCGAGAACAAGTCGATGTACGAGATCTGGTGGGGCTTCGGCTGGGCCTACGAGACGACCGTCGCGATGAGCCGGATCGTGTTCAGCCTGATGTTCGAGAAGCTGCCCGGCATCAAGATCATCACCCACCACATGGGCGCCTATGTGCCGCACGCCGAGGGCCGGTTCCAGCACTGGGAGCCGCTCGGCCAGCGCGACTTCTCCGACTACAGCGCCACCAATAGCGGTCTCAAGCGGCCGCTGATCGACTATTTCAAGATGTTCTACGGCGACACCGCGATGTTCGGCGCGCGCGCCTCGACGCAGGCCGGGGTCGAGTTCTTCGGCGTCGATCATTGCGTGTTCGCGACCGACTTTCCTTACGACAATGTCGGTGGCCGGAAGCTCGTCAAGGACACGCTCGAGGTGATGGCCGCGCTCCGCGTCACCGAGGCCGAGCGCCAGCGCATCTTCACCGCCAACATCAAGGCCTTGGTCGGGCGCGGCTAGGACCGCGGACATG
>Ga0194132_10011940_pt1 | contig 10984 bp, 8 predicted proteins | sample TA2KigOf80mmetaG_FD_148612 | JGI IMG/M metagenome (GOLD analysis project Ga0194132, IMG submission 148612) | Freshwater microbial communities from Lake Tanganyika, Tanzania - TA2015054 Kigoma Offshore 80m | ecosystem: Environmental > Aquatic > Freshwater > Lake | place: Tanzania: Lake Tanganyika... | reverse complement strand
ACTCAAAATCAGGTTCGCATGCGCGACCAGTCCTTCCAAATGCTTGCCTCGCCTACCCCCGTTCAACTCCGCGCTTTTCACCTCCTCGGCGTCACACCCTAACACTTTGTTCCCAGCGCCGCATACCCTCCTCTTCGTCTAACTCGTTTGGAGTGTGTCGATTGCCCCGTTTTGCCAAGGGGAACTTCGGCTTAGGCGTTCGCCGATGGCGGCCTTCCAGTCCCAGAGTTGCGTCTTGTGCGCCACGTCTTCGACATCGCGAAGAGAGGCGCGGCGGCTGAGTTCACAATGGATGGGACCCAGTCTCGGGTTGCCCGTCGTATTTCATTCTCGATTCGATTCGGACGGTCCGGCCGTTTTGTTGACCGGTTGACAGTCAGCTTGGCGTGATACTGTAAGGCGAGCGCCATGCACTTCCTCCATCGTTCCCTGCCCCGCCGAACGCTGCTCCGCGGCGCGGGGGCGGCGCTTGCGTTGCCGGCGCTGGATGCGATGGCGGCGAGCGCGAATCCCGCGCACCGGTTTCTGGCTTTCTATGTTCCGAACGGGATGGCGATGGAGTATTGGACGCCAGCGCAGACCGGCAGAGACTTCGCGCTAACACCAATTTTGGAACCGCTGGCGCCGTTCCGAAATCAGGTGCAAGTACTGTCGGGCATCAAGGCGAATTGGAACTACATTCACGCGGGCGCATCGGGGTCGTTTCTCACCGGTACGGCGCGAGGCGGCAAGAACGAAGTCGAGATCGTCGCCGACGTATCGATGGATCAGCTGCTGGCACGGCATCACGCTACGCACACGCAGGTCGCGTCGCTCGAAATGGCGATCGATCCGTCGGCGAACGCGGGCGCGTGCACGGGCAATTTGAGTTGCGTTTATACGCACACGCTGAGCTGGCGGAGTCCAACGCAGCCGCTGCCGATGGAGTGGAATCCGCGCGCCGTTTTTGAGCGGCTGTTCGGCGACGCGGGGACAACCGATCGCACGGCGCGAGCGGTGCGATTGGCCCAGCAGAAGAGCGTGCTCGATTCGGTTTCCGAGAAGCTGGCGAGTTTGAAAGCGCAACTCGAGCCGTCCGATCGCGGCAAGGTGGACGCCTATGCCGAAGCGGTTCGCGATGTTGAACTCCGCATCGAGAAGGCATCGAAGGCGACAGGCGAACTCCCAGCGATCGATCAGCCGCAAGGCGCGCCGGTGGATTTCGAAGAACATTTGAAGCTGATGCTCGATCTGCAGCTGCTGGCGTTTCAATCCGATCTCACGCGGGTGATCTCGTTCATGATCGGCAAGGAGCAGAGCGCACGACCGTATCCACAGATCGGCGTGCCGGAGGCGCATCATCCGTTGTCGCACCACGAGGACGATCCGGCACTGATCGCGCACATGTCGAAGATCAACCGCTATCACGTCGTGCTTTTCGCCAAGTACCTGGAGCGGCTTCGCGCGACGCGGGATGGGGACGGTTCGCTGCTCGATCACATGACGATCTTGTATGGCTCGGGCATTTCGAATTCGACGCGGCACTCGGGCGACAACTTGCCGTTGCTGGTGGCGGGCGGCGGATGCGGCACGCTGGCCGGAGGCCGGCATTTGCGGTTCAACGATAAGCCCTCGATTGCGAATTTGCTTGTCACGCTGATGGACAAGCTGGGCGTGCCGGTGGAACGGGTAGGCGGGAGCACGGGGCGGATCGAAGGGCTATCGATGTGACCTGGCGGGCGCTGGCGGCAGCGATCGCGATTCCGGCGTTCGGCTCGGAGGCGCTATTGCGGGCGGCGCACAAGGACGATCTCGCCGGCGTGACGAAGTTGCTGCGCGAGGGCGCCGATGTGCGTTACTCGAACGATTTGGGCGCGACGGCGTTGTGGGCGGCGTGTGAGAACGGCAGCCTGGCGATGACGGAGTTGTTCTTACGGTCGGGGGCGTCGCCAGACGCGGCGCTACTGAAGGGCGAGACACCGTTGATGACGGCGGCGCGGGGCGGATACGCTCCCGTGGTCGCGGCGCTGTTGCGGCATAAGGCCAAAGTCAACGCGCGCGGGCCGCGCGACCAAACGGCGTTGATGTGGGCGGTGGCGCGGAAGCATGCGACGGTCGTGAAACAGTTGATCGACGCGGGCGCGGACATTCACGCACGAACGGCGGAGTGGACCGACACGATGGCGGTTCCGCCCCACGGCTATCGCCCGTATAACAAGGCGATTCCACACGGACGCGATACAGCGCTGTTGTTCGCGGCGCGGGAGGGCGATCTGGAATCGCTGCAATTGCTCGTCGCCGCGGGCGCTAATGTCAACGACGCCGATGCGTGGGGCGTTAGCGCGCTGGCGTTGGCGGCGCACTCTGGGTTCACCGGGATGGTCGAGTACCTGTTGGGGAAAGGCGCGAATCCGAATGCATGCGGGGCGGGGTTTTGCGCGCTGCACATCGCGATCATGCGGCGCGATGTTGTGATGGCGCGCGCGCTGCTGGCCAAAGGCGCGGACGCGAACACACCGCTACAAACATGGACGCCGACACGGCGCTCTTCGAAGGATTTTCACTTCACGCCCGAACTTGTTGGCGCAAAACCGTACTGGTTGGCGGCGCGCAACGCGTCGCCCGAAATCATGAAGCTGCTTGCGCAACACAAGGCCGATGTGCTGGCGGTGCATCATTCGGTGAAGGTGACGGACGCGACGGGCGCAACGAATGAAGATCGGACGGATGCGATTGTCGCGGCGCTGGGGCGGGGTGCGGCGTGGGTGGACTTCACGCGCGATGAGACGCTGGCGCTGGCTTGTGTGCGGGCCGCGATGGAAGCGGGGGTCAAGCCGTCGGCGCGGGCAATCGAGGCGGCGAAGACGCTGCGGTATTCGAAAGTAGTGGCGTTATTGGGAGGATCGGAATGAAACTTGTTACGCTTTGTTTGAGCCTGCTCGCTGCTTTGAGCGCGCAGAAAATCACGCGCGACATCGCCTACGCGGAACCGCGAAACGAACGACAGCTGCTCGATGTGTTTTCGCCGGAGACGGGGACGAATCATCCGGTTGTGGTTTGGGTGCATGGCGGCGGCTGGATGCGCGGGAGCAAGGAGCAGGTGGATCATAAGCCGGTGTGGTTTACAGGGCACGGCTATGTGTTCGTCGCGATGAACTACCGCTTTGTTCCCCATGTGAAGATGGAAGACATTGTGCGGGATGTGGCGAAATCGGTGGGTTGGGTGCATCGGAATATCGCCAAACACGGCGGCGATCCAAAGCGCCTGTTGCTGATGGGACATTCGGCGGGCGCGCAGTTGGCGGCGTTGTTGTGCACCGACAGCCGCTACATCGAAGCCGAGGGAGTGGCGCGATCAAGCGTTATCGGCTGCGTTCCGGTGGACGGAGATACCTACGATGTGCCGCTGCAGGTGGCCACGGCGACGGCGCGGCAGAAGAGTCTGAAGCAGGCTCGGCCGAAGATGGGGCATCCGGAAAAATTCGGTGATGTGGCCAAGCAGCGGGAATTCTCGGCCGTCAACCACGTTGCGCCGAATCGTGGGATTGCGCCGTTTCTGATTCTGCATGTCGCCGATCACACCGATACTTCGGCGCAGGCGCACCGGCTGTGGGAAGCGCTGGATCAAGTGGGCGTTCGCGCGTCGATCTTCGGCGCGGAAAACAGCGAACACGTGAAGCTGGATCGCGATATCGGGTTGGAGGGCGACGCGGCGACGAAAGCGTTGATCGACTTCTTGCGATCCGTCAGTGCGACATCGAATAGATGACGTTGTTGATGCCCATGCGCATCGCCAACGACGCATTCGATTCGGGGTAACTCGGATCGTCGGCGGCGTGCCAGGCATCGCCGAAATCGTTGTTGAAGGCGATGGCGACGATGACACGGCCTTTGTCGTCGCGAATGCAGCGCCAGTGGGGATCGACGCCGTCGGCACGATAGGGCACACCGCGCCATTGGAGCATGCGGATGTTGGCGATTTGGAAGCGCTCCTTGATGTCGTAGAGGGTGTGGAAGATGGGGTCGTTGTCGGGAAGTTCTTCGATCGGCCTGTCGGGCAGGATCATCTCCATGCCCTGCACGAAGCCGGCCCATTCGTCGGTGCCGAAGAAGCTGTCGCAAAAGAGGAAACCACCGCGCATTAGGTAGTCGCGGATCTTTTCGGCTTGATGCGGCTTTAAGCTCCACGCGCCGGGCAGAGCGACGTGAATGTAGGGCCAGTGGTAGATGTCGTCGCCGTCGTCGGGGTTGACGGGTTGTTCGACGCTGCGGACATCAACGCGAGTGAGGCGGCGGAGGATCGAGGCGAAGGTGCGATCGCCTTTGGGGTAGTCGACGGTCCACGCGGTCCCGCCGAGCAGCCAGTTGCCGCCTCGGCCGAAGCGGCCGGCGCCGCGGAATTCACTCGACGGGAACATCAGCCGGCCGAGAACGAGTTCGGAGGGCGCGGCGAAATCGGGGGGCAGACTGGCGGCGGTGTCCCAGCCCTCCATGGGCGGGTATTCGCGGAAGGGTCGCTGGGCGCAGAGTAGGCCGACGAACAGCAATGTTTGGGCGGCTTTCACGATGCTTCACCAGAGCGTTGGCACGTCATATTGCGGAATCGTTTGGTCGCGAGTAACAAGAATCAGTTCGTCCACCTTCGCTTGCGCGACAAGGAGCCGGTCGAACGGATCCTTATGAAGCAGCGGTAGCCGGAACAACTCGAAACTGTGCCGAGGCTCGACAGCCAGAACATTCGCCTTGAGGTCGGCAAGGCGGCTGTGATAGAACGCGATATCCGTTGGCAGATCGAGCTTGCCGGTCTGGATTTTTGCGGCGATTTCCCACAACGACGCCGCGCTGATCCACCGAGGATTAGCCGGCTCTTCCAGCGCCTTGCGCGCCGCTTTGGATAACCGTTTGGGCGCGCCGATGGCGAACAGAAAAGCGTGGGTATCGAGAAGGAGTTTCATCAGCCAAACAGCTCGTCGATCTCTTTGTCGGTTAGTGCGTCGTCCCATCCATCCTTTAACTGAAACTGGCCGCGAGCGGTTCCCAGTTTCGGCTTATCGCGCTCGATTCGAACGAGCCGCACCAGCGGCGCGCCGGCCTTGGCGATGACGATGTCCTCGCCCGCGAGGGCCTGCTCGATCAAGCGGGAAAGATGCGTCTTGGCTTGATGGATATTTACTTCCACGCGATCAGGTTAGTCCAGTTATCGGACTAAGTCAACGGCGAGGCGTAAAACGCCGGCGAGGCTCGAACCGCAGGGAGTAGAATGGTGGAGTCAATGCTATCCCCCGGCGACAAACGCGGTCCGCACAAAAATTGGGCCGCTGGACCGGCCAAGTGAACCCGTTTCGAGTACTCGCAGCCCTTTCCACACTCGCCTCTTCCGCCCAGGAGCCCGTGACCGGCCGGCTGATCGACCCCTCGAACACAGGCGTGACGGGCGTCGCCGTTGTCCTTCGACAGCGTGCACACGAACGAACCGCCATCACTGCCGAAGCGGGCCAGTTTCGGTTTGAGGGCGCCCCATCCGGCGAATTTGAGCTGCGCACCGAACTGCCCGGGTTCGACCCGGTAATCTTGAGAACGCGCGATGCTCGACCGCCTGCCGATGCTTGACAACAACTACCTCGCCGCGCTCTCGCGATTCTTGAATCCCGGCACGGCGGGCGACGCTGGAATGTCGATCATCGTCGACGGCATGGAGGCGCGGAACGTAGGCGTGACGGCCTCGGCGATTCAAGAGATCCGCATCAACAACAACCCCTATACCGTTGAATATCCGCGCTGGAGCCGGCGGCGGATTGAAGTGATTACCAAGTCGTCGACCGACCGTTACCACGGCACTTTGAACGCGCTGTTTCGGGACTATCATTTCAATGCGCGCGATGCGCTGGCGGCGCGGCGGCCGCAAGAACAACGGCGAATTCTGGAAGGAAGCCTGTTCGGCCCGATGGGTAAGAAAGCGTCGTTTCTGCTCTCCGGCGCGAGGGAGGAAGAAGACCTGGTTGCCGTCGTCTTCGCGCGCACGCTCGCCGGCGCCGTCAACGCCAACGTGCCCACGCCGCAAGTGAATTCGCTCGTGTCGTTGCGCCTCAGCAAGCAATGGAACGACAAGCACGCGATGTTCGTGCAGCAGAATTTCCAGGACCGCTGGCAGAACAACATCGGCGCGGGGGGCTCGACGCTCGCCGAAGCCGCCGCGCGCAACCGCTTTCGCGAGGACGAATTGATTGTCAATCACCGCGCGATCATAAGACCTACGTTTCTTTCGCAGTTCCGTTTGCTGCTCGGGCGCTACTGGTCGCCGACCGAAAGCAACTCGCCCGCGCCGCGCATCACGGTTTCCGACGCGTTCACCGGCGGCGGCGCGCAGGCCGACCGGCTGGCAACGGAGTTCCACACATCGATTACCTGGCTGTTGACGCAAACGGTCGGGCGCCACACCTTGAAGTACGGCGTTAACATTCCCGATTGGAGCCGCCGGGGTTTGCGCGATCAAACAAATCTGGCGGGCACGATTTCATACGCGTCGCTCGCCGATCTGGCGATGGAGCGGCCTTTCGCCACCGTATTGCAGCGCGGCGATCCGAAGATGGTATTCATCGAGAAAACGATCGGAGGATTCTGGCAGGACGAATGGCAGTTACGCTCGAATCTGTCGCTCTCCGCAGGTCTTCGCTACGACTGGCAGAACTTCTTCGGCGACACCAACAACATCCAGCCGCGGCTGGCGATCGCCTTCGCACCCGACAGATCGCGAAAGTGGGTGCTGCGCACTGGCGCCGGGTATTTTTATGAACGCTCCGGGCCGGGGCCGCTGTGGGGCATCCTTCGTTACGACGGCGTCCGCTTGCAGCGCTATGTCTTCAGCGGGCCGGCGAATCTGACGGCGTCGACGCCGACGAGCGTGTACCGGCTCGCTCCCGGCGCCGAGTTGCCGGGCATTCTGCAATTCAGTGCAAGCGCGGAGCGGCAATTGACGAAACGCAGTTTGTTCAGCGTGACCTACACCGGCGTGCAGGCCGTTCAGCAACTGCGTTCGCGCGACGCCAACGCGGCGCTGAACGTGCTGCGGCTGATCGAGTCGGCAGGGCGCATGGAGGGCAACACGCTGGAATTTTCGTTGCGCGGCGACATCGCCCCGCGCGTCACCGGCATGGCACAGTACAGCGTTGGCAAGACGGTCACCAACACCGGCGGCGTCAACTGGTTCCCGGCGGACAGCTTCGCGCCGCGCGGCGAGTGGGGCTGCGCCGATTCCGACCGCCGCAATCAGGTCAATTTTCTCGGTACGGCGACCCTCCATCGCTGGCTGAATTTCGGCGTGTCGTTGTCGCTGCTTTCCGGCTCGCCGTTCAACATTACGACGGGCCGTGATGAGAACGGCGACGGAATGGCCATCGACAGGCCGACGGGCGTTGCGCGCAACACGGGCAAGGGCCCTGGCGCGGCGGTGCTCGATTTGCGCTGGTATCGCGAGTTTCGCTTCCGGCCGGCGCAGAAGGACAAGAGCCCTTCGATCACACTCAGCCTGGATGCATTCAACCTGCCGAACCGGGTTAACTATCAGAACTTCGTTGGGGCGTTGACTTCGCCGTTTTTCGGCCGCGCCGTCGGCACGCTGCCGCCGAGGCGATTGCAGGCTGGCGCGCGGTTTCAGTTTTGACTCGATTGTTTCCCGTTCGGAAATTGCGTCGCCGAGTGCCGATTCCCAACCGGTTCCGAGTCATGGACAAGTTCGTCAACCGGTTCCAATCGATCGAACGAGTGGTCCGTCGAAAGCTGCATGCGGCGCTGCGCATCGAGGATCTTCGCGTGCCTCTCGGGAACCGATTGGAAGCGCTTCGCGGCGATCGAGCCGGCCAATGGCGAAGCGCTTTTCGCTCCGATTCACCCTGGCGAAATCCTCGCCGAAGAGTTCAGAAGCCACTCGGCATCAGCATCAATCGCCTCTCGCGGGAACTGCATGTTCCTCCGAACCGAATCCACGCGATCGTCCACGGACAGCGCACGATCACGGCAGACAAGGCCCCGCGCCTGGGCGTGTTTTTCGGCGTGACGCCGGAGACGCGGTTGAGTCTGCTAGCGGAGTGCGATCTTCTTGTGGCGCGCGGAGATCGCGAAAACGGTGCGAAGACTCGAAGCGGCGTGATCCCGAGTCGACTGACTACTCCGCGTCCGGAAAACGCAGCAGACCGAATGGCGTCGGCAGCGCGCGACGCACAGGCGCCGGCATCGGGACGTGTTGGCCTTTGATGCTGTGCCATAGGATACGATTGAGCGTCGCTTCGTCGATGCGGTCGTAGTCGCTGAAGTCCATCTTCGCGGACTCCGCGGCGCCGTAGGCGTGCGGCGCGTTTTTCGACATCAGGTCGATGCGCGCGGGCATCGCTGTGAACCCCGTAAGGTTCGGTTTATTCGTGAACGTCCCGGCCATCGGCGCGGCGGCGGCATCGTGCTGCGTCATCGGCGGCAGGCCGAGCAGCAGTTCGATGGTCCGCAACATCGAGAGCGTCGAGTACATGGTGCTGTCTACGTGTTTCCGCTTTGTGTAAGGACTGATGACCAGTCCGGCGGTTCGGTGTGAGTCGACGTGATCCGGCCCGTTCTGCGCGTCGTCTTCGATGATGAAAATCGCGAATTTCGGCCAAGATTTGCTCTTGGTCACCGCCTCGACGATCTTGCCGACAGCGACATCGTTCGACGCCACTTGCGCTTTTGGCGTGAATGCGCCGGGCGCGGTTCCCGATGTGTGATTTTCGCCGAGCGACATCATCATGAAATTCGGCATCGTGCCCGCGCGGTCCATCTCATTGAACTCATCGATGAAGCGGTCGGCGCGCGCAAAATCGCGCGAACGAGGATACGGCGTACCATCGGGGCGGTTGTCGAATTTCTCACTGCGCACATCGGCCACGCCGCGGCGATTGCCCATTCCGAAGGTCATCACGCGTAGTCCTTTTTGCGCGGCGAGTTCCCAAATGTAGGGCGTCGATTGCACGCCGATAGCGTTGCCCGTGTTCAGGCGGCCGTGTTTGGAATAACTCAACGTCCAGGCGCGCTGCGTGAACTCATTGACGTAGGCCGAGGTCGTCCAGGGCTGGCCGTCCTGGGACACTTCGCCCGCGCAGTAGAGGTTATCGAGCAGCACGAACTGCTCGGCCAGCGCGTGTTGATTGGGCGTTACGTCGCGGCCGAAGAGCGTGAGCGTCGGATCGCCGTTGCCTTGCTTCAAATCGCCGAAGACCTGATCGTAGGTCCGGTTCTCCTTCATGATGTAGAGTACGTGCTCGATCGGCGAACGCTCGCCGACCTTCGCCGGAATCACGGTGCCGGCCGTGGTGGGCGCCGTGTCGAGCAGCGCGTCTTTGTAAGGGCTGTTCTCCACGGCCTGCTTCGAATAGGCCGACAACTTCTTGGCGTCGGGCATGTCGACGATCGAGAGAAGTCCGTTCAAATTGTTGCCGTGGTGCTGAAAACTGACCGACGGCGCGATCTCGTCGATCGGCCGCTTCACTTTATTCGCGCCGGTGCCGACACCCTTGCCGCTCGCGATCAGCAACCGCTTGCCATCGGCAGTCAAGCGCACGAGCGTCGGATACCAGCCGGTCGGAACGAAGCCTTCGACAACGCTCTTGCCGCGATTGGCAACGTCGACAACGGCGACCGTGTTGTTGTCCGCGTTGGCTACGAACAGCGTTCTGCCGTCCTTGGAAAGCGCCAGCGAATTCGGCGTGCTGCCCGCGGGCGCTTTCACGCCGAGCGCCATGTTGATCGTCTCGAGCCGCTGCTTCGTGTTGACGTCGATAGTAACGACGTTGTTCGTGTGGCCGCAGGAGACGAAGAGCAAACCGTCGGCGCGCAACGCGACATCGTTCGGATGCGCATCGGTAGAGAGCGTAGCGGTGATCGTCGGCTGATCGGGCTTGCCGACGTCGATGACGGAAACATCGGAGCTGCCGAGATTCGCGACGTACAAGGTCTTGCCGTCCTTGGAAAGCGCGGCGTTGATGGGATGATCGCCCGCCTTCACGCGTCCGAGTGCCCGGCCGCCGTGCGTTTCGAGAATATAGACGTGACCATCGGAGTGGTTGATGGCATAGAGAATCTTGCCGTCGGCGGAGAGGAGTATCGCCGACACGGCCGAATTCGACTTCGTCGCGCCGAACAGATTCAGCCCGCTGCGCGCCTCCTGCCAACCTTCTTTATCCCAGCGATCAAAGGTCAAAATATCGGCGCCGGCGTAGCCTGCGCCGCTCGACACGTAGAGCCGCTTTCCATTCGGCGACCACGACAGCCCGCTCCACGCCTGCTCGACGGGAAACGTTGCCACTTCTTTATCGGTGGCGAGATCGACGATGTGAATCTGATGCCGCGTGTAGCCTGTGTTAGTGAAGGCGAATAGCTTGCCATCCGGGCTGACTTCGCCGCTTAGAATCATGTCACCCGATGCGATGTGCCGCCCCGCGGGCGTGGTCTTCCATCCACTCACCAGCAGCGCGTTCGGGCCAACATGGCCGGGCACGTTGATCATCTGCCCGGTGACGCGATGCTTCATTTTGAACTGTTCGTAGGCGGTCCATGCGCCGAGTCCGCCGAGGGCGAGCAGCGAGCCGAGAAGTGCGCGTTTCATTCAAACTCCAATGGGAACGATTATTTGATAACCATACTCTCCGCAGCTTCCAACGTCAACGGTTTATCGCCCGATTTGAAGCCGTTTGTTTCAAGAATGTAGGCGGTCACCGTGGTGTAGACATCGGCCGGGAGCGAACCGGCGTTGCCCGGCGGCATCGTTTTCTTCGCGCGATCGTGGAGTTGTTTCACGGTGCGCGCGGTCCAGGTGTTCTTGAAATAGGTTCCGGCGAGAGGGGTGCCCATGTGGCCGTTGGTCATGTTCGCGCCGTGGCAGACGGCGCAGTTGGAGTTGTACGCGGTCTTGCCGGCGGCGGCTTGCGCGGCGGTGAAATGAGGCGCGATCGGATTGGCGACAGTGAGAATCGGCTCGGGAGCC
>Ga0194132_10011938_pt1 | contig 10985 bp, 10 predicted proteins | sample TA2KigOf80mmetaG_FD_148612 | JGI IMG/M metagenome (GOLD analysis project Ga0194132, IMG submission 148612) | Freshwater microbial communities from Lake Tanganyika, Tanzania - TA2015054 Kigoma Offshore 80m | ecosystem: Environmental > Aquatic > Freshwater > Lake | place: Tanzania: Lake... | reverse complement strand
ATAATTCAATACAAATTAAAATTGAAAAAAGTCCTGATCCGAATTATATCACTGATAATCCACAAAGAAGATGCCCTGATCTCTCTAGGATAAAAAAATTAAATAATTATCACCCTCAAGTAAAATTAGATGTTGGAATAAGACGCCTTTATCATTGGTATTTGGATAATTTAGAATGAATCTAGGAATTGTTGGTGCAGGATATGTTGGATTGACCACAGCTATTTGTCTTTCCTCTCTAAATCATAAAGTGACAATATATGATATAGATAAAGGAAAAATTGAACAAATACAAAATAAACAAATGCCATTTTTTGAAAATGGTCTTCAAAATTTACTCGAAAAAACTATCAACTCTAGATCTCTTAACATTACTAATGACATGAATGAATTGGTTAAAGATTGCGATGTCTGTTTCATATGTGTAGGAACTCCATCTTCGCCGGATGGTTGTATTGATTTAAGCCAAATCTTATCCACATCTGAATCTTTGGCAAAAGCGGTTAAAAGAAATTCAAAAAAAGATTTTGTAATTGTGATAAGAAGTACTGTGGTTCCTAAGACAACAAGAAATAAGGTTCTACCTATCTTACAGCAAATCCTAGACAAACAAGAATTTGGATTATGTGTTGTACCAGAGTTTTTACGTGAAGGACAAGCTCTGAATGATTTTATGAATCCGGACAAAATTGTAATAGGTGGATTTAATGAAAAATATATTGATTTAATTGCAAAAATCTTTGAATATTTTCTGACAAAATCTAAAATCATTAAAACTAATCCTGAAACTGCTGAATTAATTAAATATACTAATAATGCATTTTTCTCCCTCCTTATTTCATTTGCAAATGAAATAGCAAATATTTCGGAAAAAATAACAGGAGTTGATTCGTTTGAAGTAATGAATGCTCTAATCTCAGATAAAAGAATAACTACTAAAATTAATGATCAATCTATTATTCCAGAGCTAATTTCATATCTTATGCCGGGATGTGGATTTGGTGGAAGTTGTTTTCCAAAAGATGTTCGCGCAATACTAAAATATTCTAATATTAATCAAATTAAAACTCCATTACTTCAAGCAATACTTGACATAAATGACGAAAGACCTCAAAAAATTGTTTCTATGGCAGAATCAATATTGGGAGATTTAAAAAATAAAAAAATTTCTATATTGGGGTTAACTTTTAAACCAGATACTGATGATATGCGCTCATCTCCTGCTCTGGCAACAATTGAAATTCTACAAAATAAAGGTGCTTCTATGATAGCATTTGATCCAATAATTAGCAAAAAAAAGGAAACAAGCATTTTTGACATCAATCTAGCTAAAAGTATTGATTTGTGTCTTGAACAATCAAATCTTGCTATATTATTTACAAAATGGCCTGAATTTCGTTCAATTGATGGCGTTCTCTTACAAAAACACATGAGAAATCCAGTAATTATCGACGGAAGGGGGTTTCTCGATCAGTCAAAATTTACAAAAAATACTTACTACAAAATTGGACTTACAGGTTGAACTATGAGCGAATTACAAATTCATTATATTACCATGTCTTCCATGGAGCATTCCCATTTTCCCATAACTGATTAAGATAATTTTTATCCCTAAGAGTGTCTATGGGATGCCAAAAGCCCCTGTGCTTATATGCAGCCAATTCTCTTTGACTAGATAATCGTTCTAATGGCTCATGCTCAAAAATAGTCTTATCCCCCTCAATATAATCAATTATTTCTGGCTCGCATACAAAAAAGCCACCATTAATCCAATTTGAATCGCCAGGAGGTTTCTCTTGAAATTTTGTAATCTTATCATCTTGAATAACAAGTGCACCAAATCTACCTGGGGGCTGAACAGCTGTAATTGTTGCTATGACATCATTTTTTTTGTGAAATTCAATGCACTTTGTAATATCAACATTTCCTAATCCATCACCATATGTCAAACAAAATGTCTCGTCAGCATATTTTTTTATTCGCCTAATCCGTCCTCCAGTCATAGATTCCTCTCCAGTATCAACTAAAGTTACACGCCAAGGTTCAGCGTTAATCTGATGTACATCAATTCTGTTGTTTTTTATATCAATTGTAACATCGGACATATGTAAAAAATAATTACTAAAATACTCCTTTATCATGTATCCCTTATATCCAAGACAAATGATGAAGTCATTAATATCATAGTAAGAATAAATTTTCATTATGTGCCATAACAGAGGTTTTCCCCCGACTTCGATCAAAGGTTTTGGTTTCAGAGATGTCTCTTCTTCTATTCTTGTGCCTCTTCCACCTGCTAATATTACTGCCTTCATAAGCAGCATGCCAAATGCGTATTAATAAATAATTAATTAATACCAAAACCCAAAACATGTACAATGAAGAAAATTTTCTTTGTTCTGACTGTTAGCTTTTTTCTAATTCTAATAGTTAATCTAGCCTGGATAGGATTAAACCTATATCTGATAACTAAAGATGGGATCCAATCACTTCTTCAAGGAAGAAATTTACTCGAAAGCATCTATTATTCTGTCTATCTCAGGTGGATTCTTTTGACAGATGTATTGTGGATGGGGCTTGCCTTTACATTCGTGTTAAGAAATAAACACTACAAAACAGACTCTTTACTCCATTATCTACATTATCATCCAATGGAAAGCCCCTCAATTTGTGTAATAATCCCCACCTACAACGAAGAACTCTCAATTGGAAAAGTTGTTAGAGATTTTTTTAATCAAAGATTTGTAAAATATGTTATTGTAATTGATAATAATAGTAGTGATAATACTGTAAATATAGCAGCAAACTCAGGTGCAAAGGTCATTAAAAAAAATACAAACATGGGGTATTCACATTCTTTAGTGATGGGTTTGCGAGAAGCTCTAGGAACAGATGCAAATATCATAGCAACAACAGAAGCTGATGGCACATACAATGCTTATGATATTGAAAAAATGACACCGTATCTTGATAACTGTGATATGGTTATTGGTACAAGGCAACATCAGATTATTACTGAAAAAGGAAACCAAAATAGTATCATGCATGTACTTGGAAATTATTTTCTTGCTAAATTAATTCAAATAAAATATTTTAATCTGCAGCATATGGGCGTAGTAAATTTATCTGATGTTGGATGTGTTTTCCGACTTATTAGGAGAGAATCTCTTGAAACACTGACTCAACAATTAACGCATCCTAACAGTGATCGAGCTATAGGTGGCGTAGGTATTGGTTTGTATTTTACAATGATAGGAATAGAAAATAATCTGAGAATTATAGAAATTCCAATCACATTTAACAAACGTATTGGCCTGTCAAAAATTGAATCAAATAAACCTCTAAAAGCAATCAAAATCGGTTTCACTTTTCTATGGATTATTCTTGCATACTAATCTTCGATTTGTCAAATTAATGTACTCTAAAAAAATCATCTAAATATACATAAATTTATAATTTAAAGTAATGCAATCACTCTCTGCGAATAAAATTATAATCACAATTTTGCTAATTGTGATCTTTTACGTCCTGTTTACACTATATTCAAACTATGATGAAATAAGTCTTATCTACAAAAACGTGGATTGGTTTTTTTTAATTCCAATATTTTGTATTCTTTTTCCATCTATATTCATACGAAGCTTAGTTCAACGTTTATTGTTACAACAAATTGGAATTCAAATATCAATTAAAGATAGCTTCATTATTTTCTTATCGGGGTTGTCCATGATAGTGACACCCGGAGGTTCAGGAGTCATTATTAAATCACATTTTCTACAACAAAAATTTAATCATCCTATTGCCAAATCTGTCCCAGTTGTTTTTTTTGAAAGATTCATAGAATTGGGAGCAGTCATCATTTTGGTTTTAATTACACTTCTTTATACTTATAACAATGAATCTGCTCTGATAATGGTATTTGCATCAATCATTCTATTGTTACTATTACTTTTAATTAAAAATAAAAAATCTCAAAAACTAGTATCTATGTTAAAAAAAATAAAACCATTCCAAAGCATAGTTAGCGATGACAGTTTTATAGAATCGTTAGGAAGACTTTTCAAATTTAAATTAATCCTTTATGTGCTAGCCCTAATTATCCCTGTGACATTTTTGGAATCTATGATGTTTTATTTAGGATTTCTTGCATTTAATGTTGATCTAGGGTATTTTGAATCAATTCAAGCATTCTATTCATCAGTTGTATTCGGATCATTTTTCTTCATTCCTGGTGGAGTTGGAGCTACAGAGAGTCTGTTTGCAACATTATTGGTACACAAAAACATTGCTTTATCCTTAGCTACATCAATAATTATTTTTCTCAGACTAAATACTATATGGTTTGTAACCTGTATTGGATTTTTTGTGGCATATTTTACTTTTATTAAAAATAAGAGACTATCCAATTTATAAAAAAATAATTTAATTAAACTAATCTGGAACTTTATAATAATTAGATAAGAAAATCTCAATATTTATTTGAAATGTTTCTATTTTATTTTCTAGAAAGAAAATATTAAACTCACAAAATGTTAAAACTAAACTTATTATAAAATTTAGATCTACTTCCAAAGAAAAACTCATAGCGGTAAATCATTTGGGATTACCTCCAGACCACCCACTTGTCGTTGAAAAATTTTCTAGGGTCATCTGAAAAGCCTGATGAATTACGTTTTTTGTAATTAATCTTACTCCATACGCTGCTTTTTGACCATCATGAAATATTGCCATGCTATTGTCCAAATTATATGGTTCAAAGATAATCTTGGATTCATCTTCTTCACCAGCCATATGTGTTCCACCTGGATCACCCTGACCCCACCCCTTTGAAAAATATACCATCATCATCAAACTAGAAGGCCTTTATTATTGAATATGGGGTACTGAAAACCGCCAGATTTGTAGGATATAAATTGAAAAAACTTTAATCTGTTTATGTTTACACCAGAGAACTCCTTTAAATTTTCCAGAAATTCTATTGGTATTAACTATATTCTCAGATTTTTTAATGTGTTCAGATTTTTGTACGATTTCAGTTTAAGAATACTGCTGAAAAATAAAGTATCTTCAGTAATTGTTACGTTGTCTTTCTGCTCAATAATTCTAACATTTCCAAGCTGATCAGGCAGATACTTGGGAAATTTTTCAAAATCATAGATTAAATCCGTCAAAATATTTGTATTTGCAGTTAATATAATGTCAAATTCAAGCTTTGACAATAAAAATTATTAAAAAGATTTTATTTAAAAGTATATTCATAGATTTTTACAGGTTTTTTGTAAATTTAAAAATGAAGGTTCAGAGCAGTATGTGGTTTAATGGGCAAATTTTCACAAGCAAAGCAAATCACATGGATTGGGTTTACAGATATCTCATCATCCATAATTTCCGCTATTTTTTGGTTTTATATTGCTAGTTCTATTGATCCCGAAAAATACGGAAACATCTCATACTTGCTTGGGGTTTCTGGATTAGTGCAGATATTTGCATCGATAATCCCAGCTCAAGTAGTCACAGTCGACACATCTAAAGAAATTCGATTACAAACAACTTACTTTATCATACTTATGATATCTAGTGTTGTTTCAAGTATTGTTATGTCGATTTGGTTTTCACGATTAGATGTTGGGATCTTAATCTTTGGGTTATCGATAGCAGGTTTTTCTATGGCAATCATGATCGGGAAAAAACATTACAAAAAATATGCTAAGTACATTTTACTCCAAAAAGTGCTACTTGTAATATTTGGATTTGGATTATTTCATTTAGCTGGATTCAACGCACTAATTTATGGAGTCGGACTTTCATTCTTTATATTTATACCATTTTTACTGAAAGAAATAAAATACGATAAATTTGATCTGTCAAATCTAAAATTAAGAAGTAAATTCATTGTTGATACTTATATTTTAATGGTGGTCTCTGGCTTGAGAAGAGAAATTGATAAATTAATAATCCCATTGATTCTCGGATTTGCAGTATTAGGGAACTACTCATTATCAATACAATCTGTAATGATGTTAATGGTGATTCCATCAAGTATATTCAAGTACACCCTACCTCGAGATAGTGTCGGACAAAATACAGAAAAAATTCAAAAATATCTTCTAGTGTTTGCTGTAATAGCCTCAGTACTAAGTATTTTTCTTTTGCCTGGAGTTATCTCAAAGGCATTTCCAAAATATAGTGATGCTATTTCAATGATTCAGATAATGAGTTTGAGCGTAATACCTTTATCTCTGAGTTCAAATTATTCATCTAAACTTCTTGGACAAAGTATCAGTAGGCCGATTATAATTAGTAATGTTATTCATTTGAGTACTCTTATTTCTTGTATATTCTTACTAGGTGTAACATATGGAACTATTGGACTTGCTTCTAGCCATGTTATTGCTGCAGTTGCTCAATGTATCTATCTACACATAACCAAAAATTACAAATTCAATAGGATATAGGTTAAATTCCGCAAAAAAGAATTTAAGATATCATATATAGATCTTTTAAAAAGGATTGTAAGGGATGCGAGCAACATATTTCCGAAAATGATCTCAAGTCAGTGGATATGATAAAAATTGAATACTCAAAATTAGATAAATCTTATGATATCAAAAAATTATTACAAGTTTTAAAGAATTCTGGGTTTGAATATATTATGTTTAAATATGATCCATATTCGTATAAATCTAATTCAGAATTAGTAACCATTCTAGGAAAAAAATCATCCTAAGTGAAATGACCCCACTCGTAAAAATCGTTAATGAGAAAATCAAGAATTTCACTGAACACCCAATTCTTTTTCTTAGTTTTGTGGGAATTATAGCTGCCCTACTTAGATTTCAACACTTTCCATATGACATAGCGATTACCCTTGATGGTTTAGAATATCTTGCTTATGCGTTTGTTACAAGTAAAGAAGGTCATTTTCCTCAAGGATGGCAATTTTCGACCAACGGTTGGCCTTCCGTTCTATCTGTGTTTTTTTCATTATTTCCGGACCGTGAATTCATGGATTATGTGAATGTTCAACGTTGTCTGACTTTGATAATATCGATATCAACGATTTTTCCGATGTATTTGTTAGGAACGAGGTTTTTTTCAAAACAGCTTTCTCTATTATGTGCAATTATCCTTGTACTTCATCCTATGATAATAAAAAATTCAATATCGGGATTACCTGAGCCATTATTCATACTACTCGGAATATTGACACTTTATTTCTTTTTAAGTAGTAATAGCAAATCGATTTACGCATCATTTGCCACAGCATCATTTATGGCTATAATAAGATATGATGGATTATTAGTTCTCATACCTTTATCCGGTATCTTCTTTATGAGATTTAAGATCAACAGAAATAGCATTACCAAGTATTTTCTGTGTCTTTCTATTATTCTGTTAATCTTACTACCAACTGCATTTTTTAGAATTGAAGCCACAGGTAGAGATGGAATGTTGAGTCATGTACTTGGTGGACCTAATTTTATTTCAAAACATCTCATTCAAGGTGAACCTGAAATTGAACGAAATCATATAGTCATGCACAAGGTAGATAAATTTCTGTTTGATGGTGTATTAAACACAATAAAATATTTAGGATATGCATTGATCCCGAATTTTATATGTTTAATCATAATTAGTTTCATAATAATTACTAAAAAAAGAAAACAATGGAGTCTCAATTATAAAATAATAACAATCCTGGCTTTCACAATAACCTTTCTGATTCCAGCATTTTATGCATATGCTAGAGGTTTTGACGATCCAAAATATCTATTTATTATTTTTCCCATATTTTCATTATTATCTGTCTATAGTATGAAGAAAATATCAATTAGGTTTTCTCGTCCACAAATTGTTCTGATTTTGTTCTTATTTGTAAATATTGTAGCATCCGGAATATATTTAGAATTTTACTCAATGGATAATTCTCATGAAAAAGAAGCATTTCTAATTGCTAAACAAATAGTAGAAATAGCAAATGGGGTTAACGGATACCCTCCAGAAACAAGATACATAAAATCTGCCGAACTATTACAGACTTGGCCGAATATGCCGACAACCGATGCATATGGACATCTCGTGTTTAGAATAGTAAGAGTTCCAGTGGAAGGATTTAATTCATTGGAGGAGTTTATTCACTCTTCTGAAGATCTAGGTTTAACACATCTTGTTTTGGATGGAAAGCCTACTAGGGAGAAATTTCTGAATGATGTATATCATAATGAAAAACAGTATCCATATTTACTTAAAGTATATGATTCTCATGATCAAGGATTTTCATATCGTGTTAAAATATTCAAAATAAACTATGATAACTTTGTCCAAAAATAACTCTAAAAATAATATTAATTTTAAAGCGAAGACTATAATTTCAATTTTTTAACATACTCTTCTGCTAGTTCATCTAGTGTTTCAATATTATCTTTAAGGAATTGCTCCATTTTTTGTGGTGCAATATCTACATTTAACAAGTGTCCACCGAAATAAAAATAATTATTATATTTTGTTTCAAAACCTTGAAGATCAAAATTAAATGAAATATTATCTAAAAAGGTGACGTATCTTTCAAGATCTGTTGCTAATACTGTTTTTTGTAGACTTAATCTAATTGCATTTGGTAATTCATTTAATGAATTCATCTTGTAAACTGAAGGTAACCATGAATAACCTAAATCAGAAAAAATTATTGAAGGTTTTTGATAAAACGCAGCTTCAAATCCTGATGATCCTCCAATTGTAATTACTAATGAACAGTTTTTGTATAACTCTTCAGTCGGAAAATCTGGGTGAAATAAACGAATATTTGGTATATCGGCAATTTCACGATACTCGTTAATTTCTCGCCATCTGCGTATTTCTTGCGCCGGATTCTCTTTTACGTATAATTTGTAATCTACTGGCATTGATTTTACTATCTGTCTAATTACTTCAACTTGGTTTGTGTACAAAGGTGCTGATATGAGTAGATTTCTCTCTTGGTCTACTCCTAAAGGAAAATAGATAAATTTCTCCTTAGTTTTAATTTGTTTCAAAAGATTTTTATCAATAAATCTTTTTCTAATCTTTTTACTAAGTAAAATATTCATCGAATCTTTAATTACACGAAATTTTGTTCTACCGTAATATGAATACTGAGTTTTGATCTGTTGATTATTTGATATAAAAAAATTAATCGCAGCTTTAACCAGTGCAGAACGTGAAGTTAAAAAATTTTTCCTATACTCACTAATTTTATTGTACATAGTAAATGACTCTCGATATTCACGTAACTGATCAAAATTAAGATTTTTTATTGAGGTGCTTTGTATATCATTAATTCCATCAACTTTTCTAACCTCTTGTGATATTACACATTTGCCTATGTTTGGATTATTTAACATCAATATTTTTATTCCTTTGACTTTACATAATCTATAAAGGATTTCATGATGATGAAGTGCAGGTTCTTTAGTAATAAAAAAATCTGGTTTTATTTCATCCAATATTTCTTCAAATAACTTACATTCTTTTTCTAAAATTGATAAGATTTCATTAGTTGTAAATTTGTATAATCTGTTAAAGCGATAAAAAATTCTCTCATTCACTGCCAGCTCCCATAAACTTATTCCATATTTTTTTTCAAATACCGCTAAATAGTCAATATCAACAGATTTTAGTTCCTTTACATGATCATGTAAAAACCATGTTTTCTGAAATTCAACAAATTTTTGTTCTTTAAAAAATTTTTTTGGTTTGCTTATTGTATCTATTATTGCATAATATTGCGCATAATATTTTTTTTGTAAATAAAATGCTAAACAAAAATGAGTCAGCGCACCATCCATCCAAAAAAGTATCTTGTCTTTCATTCTAGGTAAATTTTTTTACCTAGATTATAATAGCTTATTGTTAATAGAATTTTAAAAAATTTTGAATTAATTAAATACTTTATTTCTTAAATTTATAATTCTGATAAACTGTGTATTAAATTAAAGTAGTATAAAATTAAACGAATTTTTGTCTTAACTTTTTCATATAGGGATTTCAGAATTCCAAATTCTCTTTTGGCCGTCTCCTAATATGGAACTAATTAATCTTACATCCCGTACTAATCTTCTTAATCCTTCTGGTTCTAGTGATGCTGCCTGATCGTGACCATACAGTGTTCTATCGATAGTAACGTGTCGCTCTAAGGAAGAAGCTCCTAACATGACGGCTGGTATGCATATACCAGTAGCTGCAACTTCATGTCCACTATAGCCTACTTTACACTTAAATTTTTTTTTAAGAAATGGAATCATCAAAAGATTTGCTTCGTTTTCTTTCATTGGATATGCGCTATTAGAATGCATTAATTCGAAAGAACAATTATGTTTGTTAAAAATTGTAATTGCTTTAGATATGTCTTGCAGTGTACTCATACCTGTACCAATAAAAGTATGCTTGCCCTCTTCTGCAATTATCTCTAGTAATTTCTGATGTACTAGCATAGCAGAGGCAACTTTGTTAAATTTTGTCCTAAATTTTCTCATGGATATTTGACTATTGATGTCCCAACATGATACATACCAATCAATTTTTTTTTGCTACAATAATTGTTTATTTCCTCAAATTGTTTTAAAGAAAACTCTCTATGTGATCTCATCTCTCTTTGTGTTGTGCCCCAAGGACTGTCTAAAGGAGAATCGAGAAATTCTTTGGTATAGTTCGGGATTTCAAATGTCAACGGTCTAATGACTTTAACTGGGATTTCTTTATGTTGCAAAAACAACGCAATTGACAATCTATGAGCACCATCTATCAGCTGATAGCCAGTTTTATTTTGTATTTCACTCCAGAATTTTGTTCCTTTAATAATATGCCTTGTTTTAAGGACAGAATTATTGTATTTTCCAACAATTATTGGTTCCAATATTCCATTTTGTTTTATGTTTTCGCATAATTGTAAAAATTCTTTAGATGCAATGTTCGGATTTCTTGTTATTCCTTTATCAGTATCTGAGATG
>Ga0194132_10011937_pt1 | contig 10986 bp, 9 predicted proteins | sample TA2KigOf80mmetaG_FD_148612 | JGI IMG/M metagenome (GOLD analysis project Ga0194132, IMG submission 148612) | Freshwater microbial communities from Lake Tanganyika, Tanzania - TA2015054 Kigoma Offshore 80m | ecosystem: Environmental > Aquatic > Freshwater > Lake | place: Tanzania: Lake Tanganyika... | reverse complement strand
TGGCGCGGCAGGGAAGACCTGGAGTTGGCAACCTTGGAGTGGGTGGATTGGTTCAATAACCGGCGTCTCTTCAGCGCCATCGGCTACCTGCCACCAGCGGAGTATGAGGCCACCAACGGTGCTATACTGGCCCCGGCAAGAGCCGGGACTCAATAAACGAGCCCTCCATCAAACCCGGGGGGGGGTCACCCACTTATATTTCCTAATCCAATTCAACACCACACATGCATCGTAGCTTGCTCGCAATCCTCGCCTGCCCTGAGTGCCACGCGTCCCTTGTCCTGAAGGATGCCCACCCGATTGACCCTATTCAAAGCGGCTCATTACAATGCGCCTTTTGTAATCGCGTCTATCAAATCATCAACGGCATACCGCGCTTCGCTTCCACGGAAGCTGACTACGTCGGCAACTTTGGCTGGCAATGGGAGAAGTTCCGGAGAACCCAAGTTGACCAATTGAACGGGACACGCGAGTCCGAAAACCGGTTTCGTGTAGAAACCGGATGGAATCCCGAGGGAGTCAAAGACGCTTTGGTTCTCGATGTAGGCTGTGGCTCCGGGCGGTTTAGCGCTATAGCTGCGAAGTGGGGGGCAAGAGTCGTCGCAATTGATCTTGCCCCCGGCGCCGTAGAGGCCTGCAGCAGAACGATGACCGAGATCGGAGCAGAAATAGATGTCGTCCAGGCTTCCCTTTACAAGCTTCCTTTTCGCCCTCAAGCCTTTGACAGGATCTATTCCCTCGGAGTGCTCCAGCACACTCCCGATCCAAAGGAAGCCATGGAAGCACTCCCACCATTCCTCAAGCCAGGCGGCTCTCTCGCCTACTGGATCTACGAGAAGCGCTGGTACAGATTCCTGATGATCCGAAATTACATCCGTGTCGTGACACAGAGACTTCCACGGAAAGCAAACTGGGCTATAAGTCTCCTCCTGGTCTGCTTTTTCTTTCCGGTGGCGCTTCCTATGTCATTCATTCCGATCCTGAAAAAACTCCAGCCCTTACTACCGATATCACCCAGGATCTGGTGGGGGCGGTTGACTCTGAAGCAATCGTGGCATTGGACGACCCTGGACACCTTTGACTCATATTCTGCCAAGTACGAAATAAGCCAACGCGAGAAGGATGTTCGAAAAAGCCTCACGCGCGCGGGCATGACCGATATTCAGCGAACGCCCGCTCGAGGCATGGCAATCACCGCGAGGAGACCGCTCCCTGGACGGTGATCCCTCTTGAAGGCGACCATCCTCTATGCGAAGTTCTCCCCGTTTCATGAGGCTCGACTGCAACGCACCGCTGTTTTAGGTCGTGATGCAGGCCACTCGCTCTCCTCCATCGAAATTTCCTCCTCTCAACATGACTATGAATGGCCAGAAGAAAAGTCGCCTCGCGCCTTTCAGAGTCTGACCCTGTTCCCCAAACTCGACTACTGGGCTATCCCCCAAAAACAGCTTCGCGGCTCTCTCTACCAAGCATTGGATGTGCTCAACCCTGATGTCTTGGTTGTGCCGGGCTGGGGGTTTAGAGAAGCCCGTATCGGTCTTGGCTGGTCAGTACGCAAACGCATCCCTAGAGTCGTCATCTCCGATAGCCAACCTGAAGATGGCAGCCGCAACCCAGCCAAAGCCTGGATGCGCAAACTGCTTGCTCAACGATTTCACACCGCCTTTGTTGGCGGTGCGCCGCACCTTCGTTATATGGCAAAGCTTGGCATCCCTGCAGAGCGCTGCTTTGTCGGCTGCGATGTGGTTGAGAACGAATTCTTTCAGTCGCCTGCAACAGCGAAGGTAGCCACATCCGGGCCAAAGGCTCCTAGGCCGGCACTTCTTAGCACCCTCCGTCTACTGCCAAGGAAAAACATCCTCACGATCCTGAAGGTGCTTGCTGGCTCAAATCCACAATGGGACTGGCTTATCGCTGGGGATGGCCCGGATCGCCCAAGGATCGAAGCCTCCATCTCCTCCCTCGGACTACAGGCCCGGGTTCGCTTGCTAGGCCACGTTGAATACTCCCGGCTCCCGGAAACCTATCGCCAGGCAGATGTGTACCTTCAGCCAAGTCTCGCAGAACCCTGGGGGCTGGCCGTAAATGAAGCGATGGCCTCAGGGCTTCCCGTCTTGGTTTCGGATCGCTGCGGCTGTCGCGAAGACTTGGTGCAACCAGGAACAAACGGATTTCTCTTCGATCCAGAGCAACCCGAAAGCTTTGCGGACGTCCTCAACAAGATGTGGGAAACAAGAGACCGCTGGCGAGCGATGGGGCAGGCATCTAAAGACATAATCTCCCGCTGGGGACTTGATCTGTACGCGGAAAATTTCTGGAAAGCCTGCGAAAGGGCGGTACGCGAACCCCGCGCCTCTCTCTCTACCCGAATGGCCGATTCCCTAGTCAAGCTTGCCCTCTAACCCTGTATGCGCATCCTCCACGTCCTCCCAAGCCTAGACGCTGACACGGGAGGCCCTGCTAAGTCTGTTCCAGCACTATGCCAGGCGCTTCAGACAGCCGGCAAAAATGCAGTCCTGTATACGTTTAGCCGCAAAGGAACCTCCGCCGAGAATGATCAATTCCCCATAACCCGCTTCTCTCCACTGGCTGGGACTCGCCAAGTCCCAACCCCTTCGTACTACACGAAACTGAGCACGGTTATCAGCTCCTACGATCTTGTCCACCTCCATTCCCTTTGGAACGCCGCCATAAGTGCCACGGCGTTTGCCTGCCGGAGGCATGCCGTTCCGTACGTGATCTCCCCCAGAGGCATGCTCCAGGAGGGCGCGCTCCGTCGAAGGCGTGCCTATAAGGCCCTCACACACAGGCTTTTGGAGAAGCGTACCATCGCTGGTGCCTCCTTCCTTCATTTCTTCACAAGAACCGAGGCGAACGACTCACGAAGGCTTATCGGAAACTCCAAGGTCGTTATCATCCCCAACGGCATTGACCCCGCCCTAGCTGAAAGCGTCAAAGAAGGTCAATTCAGGCAAAAGCATCCTGAAACCTCAGGAAAGCGAATCATTCTCTTCCTAGGACGTTTGCACTGGAGTAAAGGCCTCGAACTTCAGATAGAAGCCCTGGCGCGTTTGGCCGCTGAATTCCCCGACTTGCTGTGGGTCTTCGCCGGCCCTGACGAAGGGGAGCAGGCCAAGCTTCTGGCCCTGGTTCAGGCTAAAAACCTGACCCATCGAGTCTTGTGGACCGGCATGCTGAGCCGGCAAGAGAGCCTTGCCGCGCTGGCCGATGCGACTGCTTTCGTCCTCAGCTCTCGGCATGAAGCTCACTCCATGGCCATGAACGAAGCGCTCGCCATGGGTACACCCGTTGTTATAACGGAGAGCGTCGGCTTCAGCGAAGTCGGCGAGGCGGGAGCCGGGCTCGTGGTCCCCTCAACTGGCGAGGCGCTCGCCGAAGGGCTCAGACGCTTGCTGCGAAATCCCCAACTGGCCTCCGAGATGCGTCAGAAAGCCAAGGAGTATGCTTCAACGCGCCTAGCCTGGCCGAAAGTGGCAGCAGCCATGATTGATGCCTATGCCTCCGTCCTCAAGCGCCAACCAGCCGTGCCCACCTGCTCCACTGCAGGAGCCGCCTAGTGTGCGGCATCGCTGGGCTTCTTGGGCCGCTCAACCCTCAAAACGCCCAGGCGCGGCTGCAATCAATGCTCCTGGCCCAGGCTCACAGGGGGCCGGATGGACAGGGCCTAGAGGTACGCCGGTCGGGAGAATCAGTGGTCTGTCTCGGCAATCGTCGCCTCGCGATCCTAGACCTCTCCCCGCTTGGGCGCCAGCCGATGGTAAATCCGGATACCGGCGATGTCCTTGTCTACAACGGAGAGCTCTACAACTTCATGGAGCTCCGGTCCAGGCTGGAAACTGCCGGGCACACGTTTCGCAGCCGGAGCGATACCGAAGTCCTCCTCCGGGCCTACCAGGAGTGGGGCGTCCGATGTCTGGACCTCCTCCGAGGAATGTTCGCTTTTGCTGTATGGGACGCGCGACGCTCCAGACTTGTCCTAGCTCGAGACCACCTCGGCATCAAGCCGCTCTACTACTCCTCCACTTTAGGACGCAATCTCCTGTTCGCCTCGGAGATCCGATCACTCCTCGCATCCAGCCTTCTGGATCCCCAGATTGACCGCCAAGGGCTAGCCGGGTTCCTTGCCTACGGAGCGGTCCAAGAGCCGTACTCTATCTTTCAGGACATTGTACCCCTGCCTCCGGCTTCGTATGCTGAGTTCAACCCACAGGGTGCCCTTGTGCAAAGCGGCGCGTACTGGCATATGCCTAACCCTGCATGGCCTTCCTCCGGCGGCGACCGCCAAGCAGCGCTTATCGAAGAAGGCAAGACGCTCCTCCGACAATCGGTCAAGCGTCACCTCGTCAGCGATGTCCCTGTAGGCGTCTTCCACAGCGCGGGCCTGGATTCAACTGCCGTCCTTGGGTTGGCAGTCCAACAGTCCGGAAATAACGTCCAATCCTTCACAGTGACCTTCCCTGATCAGCAGGCGGTGAATGAGGAACGGGTCGCCAACCAGGCAGCTCGGCATAACGGCGTCACAAGCCGCAACTGCCCCGTGGACGGCGCTACCGCCCTCGATTGGGCCAAGGAGTGGTTCACTCACCTTGATCAGCCCACTATGGACGGCATGAACACCTATATCATCTCTAAGGCCCTCCACACACAAGGCCTCAAGGTTGCCCTCTCAGGGCAAGGGGGCGATGAGATCTTTGGCGGATACCCTTCCTTCACACGTGTGCCGAAGCTGTATAGGGCAATGCGCGCAGCCCGATACCTTCCCCGCACAGCGCGCGTGGGGCTCGTGAAAATAGCCACACGCACATCAAATGGTGTAACAAAAGCGAAGGCTGTCGCCATTGCAGCAGGGGATCCGTCCGTAGCAGATATCTATTTCCAACAGCGGCGCCTTCTCTCCGATCAAGACCTTGATTCCCTAGGGGTTTCATTCAGTTCCCTGGGGTTTTCGCCCGCATATCACAACGCGAATTCTAGGCGAGAGAACCCTCATCTTGTGCCTGACGACCCTGTAGCCACTGTTCAGCGGTTGGAGACGGCCTACTACCTGGGGAACACCCTCCTTCGGGACGGGGATGTCTTCAGCATGGCCAACTCCCTCGAAGTTCGCGTCCCATTCCTCGACCGGGACCTGGTTGATTGGGCAATGCGCCTGCCAGGGAAAGTACTCCTGCCGCACGGGACTAAAGGGAAACACTTGCTACGCGAAGCCTGCCGTGAGTTCTTCACTGAAGAGCAGCTTGATCGGCCCAAGAGCGGCTTCACCTTGCCTATCGCCGCGTGGCTTTTGGGGCCGCTTCGAGAAACGATGGACGCAGGGCTGGAGCAAGTCGTCAAGACGCATCTCCTTGACCCCGTGGGCGTGAATCGCATCCGCCAGGCCTTCCTTCGCGAACCGCAGAGTCCCGCGTGGTCCAGAGTTTGGGCCCTAGTTGTCCTTGGTCATTGGTTGAACACCCACAAAAGGTCCCCAGCCTACGCTTCATGAAAATCTCTATCGTTACCCCCGTCTACAATGACGTGCGTGTCGCAAGAGCTTTAGACTCTGTTCTGGGCCAGCGCCTCCAGGGGGAACTCGAGACCATTGTGATTGATGGAGCCTCCAAGGATGGGACTCTCAAAATCCTTGAAAACTACCGCTCACGGCTAAGCGTCTTGCTCAGCGAAGACGACCGCGGCATCTACGACGCCATGAACAAGGGCGTTCAGCGCGCTACCGGAGAGATAGTCGGCATCCTTAACGCCGACGACCGCTATGCAGACGAAAACGTCCTTCAAGATGTCCTGAAAGCCTTTGAGGACCCTTCAGTGCAGGCCGTCTACGGCGACCTCGTGTATGTGGACGCGAATGACTCCGTCGTCCGCTACTGGAGGAGCGTCCCCTACCGCCGCTGGCGCTTCTATCTAGGTTGGATGGCTCCCCATCCCACCTTCTTCGTCCGCCGGTCCCTCTATCAGCAACATGGCCTCTTCGACCTGAAACTCGGCGTCTCAGCCGATTATGAAATCATCCTGCGGTTCTTGATGAAGCACCGGGCGAAGCCCGCTTACGTGCCTCGGGTCCTCGTCCGAATGGCGACAGGTGGGAACAGCAACAAATCCCTTCGCAACATCCTGCGCGGCAACAAAGAGGTGCTCATGTCTTGGCGGAAAAATCGCCTTCCCATGGGCTACTTCGTCCCGGTCATTAAGCCTTTCAGCAAGCTCGTGCAGTTCGTTAGCCGCCCCATCGGATAACGAACTGCTGCATCCCCACCCTTAGCAACCACCTTGCCAAAACTTACCGTCATCATTCTTACCCTGAACGAAGAGGTCAACCTTCCCCTGTGCTTGCAGAGTATCCGCGGCCTCACGGCGGATGTTTTCGTTCTGGACTCCGGTAGCACCGACCGCACTGTTGAAATAGCTAAGGCTGCTGGCGCTGTAGTTGCCGCCCACCCCTTTGAGAACTATGGAGCCCAGCGCAACTGGGCCCAGCAGCATATGCCCAAGTCCACCGAATGGGTCCTCCACCTGGATGCCGATGAGCGCCTTACCCCCGAGCTCGTCACCGAAATCAACTCCCTCATGACCGATCCACCGCCCCAGGTGAACGGCTTTCTCTTGCGGAAGCGCACCTACTTCATGGGCAAGTGGATGCGTCACGGCGGCCACTATCCCTCATACCATCTTCGCCTCCTCCGGCCTGCGCACGGTCGCTGCGAAAATCGCCTCTATGATCAGCACTTTGTCGTGGACGGTGCCGTGAAGCGCCTTCATCACGATTACATAGATGTTGTCGCCTCGGATCTGACAACGTGGACCTTGCGCCATGTCCGATGGGCAGGCATGGAGGCACAGGAGCTCGAACAAGAACGCTCAGGGAAAGACCAGGTCCAGCCGAAGATGCTCGGCAATCCCGTCCAGCGCCGGCGGTGGCTCAGGGTCTCTCTCTACGGAAACGCTCCCCTCTTCCTCCGAGCGTGGCTCTACTGGTTCTATCGCTACTTCGTGCGGCTGGGCTTCTTGGATGGCCGGGAGGGGCTCATCTTCCACTTCCTCCAAGGCTGCTGGTTCCGATTCCAAGTGGACTCCAGGATCTACGAGGAGCGGGCAAGATTGAAGACCCGCCGCGCTAAATAGAGTGAAGAACTCTCCGAACAAGCTGAAAACCCCTCCCCTTCAGCTACAATAATGACGTCCCCCACCTGGACGAATACACAGCAAAGATGATCATCCTAGGAATCAACGCATACCACGGCGATGCCGCAGCCGCCATCGTGGTTGACGGCAAGCTCATCGCCGGTATCGAGGAAGAACGCTTCCGTAGGATCAAGCACTGGGCGGGGTTCCCCACGCAGGCGATCGCCTACTGCCTCGAGGAAGCCGGCGCGAAGATCGAGGATGTGGACCACATCGCCATATCCCGGAACCCGATGAAAAACCTCCAGCGGAAGGCGCTTTACGCCCTCACGCGCCGTCCCAGCCTATCCTGGATGCGCAACCGCGTCAGCAATATGGCCAAGGTCCGCAGCGCTGAAGAAATCCTGGCGAAAAGCCTCGGAGTTGACCGCTCAAAGCTGCGCGCGCGCATGCACCAGGTCGAGCACCACCGTGCGCACCTGGCCAGCGCCTTCTTCGTCTCTCCCTTCGAGCAAGCGGCTGTTGCCTCCATAGACGGCTTTGGAGATTTCACCAGCACCATGATTGGAAACGGAAAGGGCTCTCAGCTTGAGGTCTTCGATTCCGTTCGCTTTCCACATTCCCTCGGCCTCATGTACACAGCCGTCACCCAATACCTGGGCTTCACTCGGTACGGCGATGAATACAAGGTGATGGGCTTGGCCTCATACGGCCGCCCGGCTTATCTGGATGCTTTCCGCAAGATCGTCCGCGAAAGACCCGATGGCCTGTTCGAGCTTGACCTGCGCTACTTCCAGCATCACACCGGCAACGTCAATATGACCTGGAATGATGGCGAACCCTCCATCCAGCAGTGCTACTCTGACAAGCTCATCAAGCCGTTGGGACCCGCCCGCCGGAAAGAGGATCCCCTTGATCGCCGTCACGAAGACATCGCTCACTCACTCCAAGCTCGACTCGAAGAGGTCTACTTCCACGTCCTGAATCACCTGCAGAAAAAGACCGCTGCCAAGGCCCTCTGTCTTGCTGGCGGTGTTGCTTTTAACAGCGTGGCCAATGGCAAAATCTTCGATAAGACACCCTTCACGGACGTCTATATTCAATCTGCAGCCGGGGACGCTGGCACTTCAGTCGGGGCCGCATATTATGTCTACAACCAACTCCTTCAGAAGCCCCGCTCCTTCGTTATGCAAAGCTCCTATTGGGGCCCCTCATACTCAGATGAGGCCATGGCCTCCACTCTCCGCTCATATGGACTCCCCGAAACAAGACTTCCCGATAGCGAGCTCATGCAGGTAACGGCAAAGGCGATTGCTGATGGGAAGGTCGTCGGATGGTTCCAGGGAAAACTAGAATGGGGCCCACGAGCCCTAGGAAATCGCAGCATCCTGGTTGACCCGCGACGCGCAGAGATGAAGGATTTGCTCAATGAGCGAATCAAGCGCCGCGAACCGTTCAGGCCTTTCGCCCCTTCCATCCTTCTCGAGCGCGTTGGCGACTTCTTTGAAAAGGCGTACCCGGATCCGTTCATGATCAAGGTCTACCCTGTACGCCAGGAGAAACGGGCGGTCATCCCTGCGGTTACCCATGTGGACGGCACAGGTCGGCTCCAGACCGTTGATAAAGCCGCCAACCCACGCTACTGGCAGCTTATCAGGCAGTTCGAAGATCTTACGGGGGTGCCCGTTGTACTCAACACGTCATTCAACGAAAATGAACCTATCGTGTGCACACCCAAGGAAGCGGTTGAATGCTTCCTCCGCACCCGGATGGATGTTCTTGCCCTTGGCAACTACTTTCTAACAAAGGAGCAGGCAGGCGCAACTCCTGCCAAGATACCTGATACAGGTGTCGTGAAAGGTTCCGCTCCAAAGCTATCCTAAGCACGGAATCCCGAGGTATCACCTATGAAGATTCTGGTCACCGGAGCCGGCGGGTTTATCGGCCATCATCTTGTAAAGCGCTTCAAAGCTCAAGGCCATTGGGTCCGCGCCGTGGACATCAAATTGCCGGAATACGAACCGTCTCCTGCAGACGAATTCCTGCTTTCGGATCTGCGGTTCTTTGAGAATGCCTCCCGGGCGGTCAGCGGCATCCAGGATGTCTACCAGTTGGCTGCCGATATGGGGGGCATCGGCTACATCACGGCGAATCACGCCTCTCTCTCACGCAACAACACCCTCATCAACAACCATATGCTCGAAGCCGCCCGCCTTGCGAACGTTGATCGCTACCTCTATACCAGCTCCGCCTGCGTCTACCCCCAGCACCTCCAGCACAGCCCGGACGTCACGCCGCTGAAAGAGACTGATGCCGTCCCTGCAGACCCGGAAAAGGGCTATGGGTGGGAAAAGCTCTTCGCCGAGCAGATGGCGACGTACTACCACGAGGAATTCAAGCTCGATGTCCGTATCGTGCGCTTCCACAACATCTACGGCCCGCTAGGCACCTATGATGGCGGCAAAGAGAAAGCTCCTGCCGCCATCATGCGAAAAGTCGCTGAGGCGGAGGACGGGGGCGCCATAGAGGTGTGGGGAGATGGCAAGCAGACACGCAGCTTCTGCTATATAGACGACTGCGTTGAAGGCCTTGTCCGCATCATGGCATCCGGCTACACCCAGCCCATTAATCTGGGCACAGATGAACTGGTGACCATCAACCAGCTCATTGACTATGCTGCCATTGCCTCCGGAAAGCGCCTGACTAAGCGCTATGACCTCACGAAGCCTCAAGGCGTCCGCGGGCGTAACAGCGATAACAGCAAGCTTCAAGCGCTCCTCAAATGGGAGCCAAAGATGACGCTGAAACAGGGCGTAGCCAAGACCTATCCGTGGATCTGGGACCAGCTTGATAAACAAGGGCGCTCGAAGAAGGCGGGGCTTAGCGCGCCGAAGAAGCTTAGCCCGGCGCAACACAAAGCACGCTCTGCAGCCCGGGGCTGACCACGTGGCGCAGTCTGAGATTCAAGCGAAATACTTCATACCTACAACGGTCTCCCAGCGAGAACGCTATAAACGTCCATTCGACCTGCTCATCCTTGCGCTGACCCACCTGCTCCTCGCGCCGCTCTGGATTCTCCTCTGGACAGGCATCCCCCTGTTGATCTGGCTGGAAGACCGCGGCCCGATATTTTTCCGCCAGAGACGCATCGGTAAAGGGGGCCGCACCTTTTATGTGCTCAAGTTCAGAACGATGGTCGTCGGTGCGGACAAAATAGGGCCTGTCTGGACGGTTGAACACGACCCACGAGTCACCAGAGTCGGGCGCATTCTCAGAAAGACCGCTTTAGACGAGCTTCCCCAGGTGCTCAGCATGTGGAAGGGAGATATCGGCCTTGTGGGACCGCGCGCCCTGGCCGCAGACGAGCAACTCACCTTGGAAGGCTCGATCCCTGGATTCGAGAAGCGCCTCCAGGTCCGCCCGGGGTTTACCGGCCTGGCCCAGGTCTACAACAAAACCGATGCCCCCGCTTCCAAGCTCCGCTATGACTTGGACTATATCGAGCGCATGAACCCCTGGCTCGATGTGAACCTGCTCACCCTATCCGTGTTCAATACACTGCTCGTCCGATGGGACAGCAGAAGCGGGAAGCGCGAATGACCTGCCCCCCAAAAACTAGACCAGGCGCAAAGTGGGAAAATGCCTGGACGGAAAGGGAGGCAGCGATGCCAAGGAAACGGTTTGCGGCAGAGGAGATCATCAACAAGCTCCGGGAAGCGGAGGTGCGCCTGGCCAGGGGAGAGACCGTGGCCCAGGTGTGCAAGGTCCTTGGGGTAACCGACCAGACCTTCTATCGGTGGCGACGGGAGTACGGCGGCCTGCGCATCGATCAAGCGAAGCGGCTCA
>Ga0194132_10011936_pt1 | contig 10987 bp, 6 predicted proteins | sample TA2KigOf80mmetaG_FD_148612 | JGI IMG/M metagenome (GOLD analysis project Ga0194132, IMG submission 148612) | Freshwater microbial communities from Lake Tanganyika, Tanzania - TA2015054 Kigoma Offshore 80m | ecosystem: Environmental > Aquatic > Freshwater > Lake | place: Tanzania: Lake Tanganyika... | reverse complement strand
CTTTTTTGCCCTGTTCCGCCGGAATACCGGTGTCGAGCGCGGTGATGCGCCCTCCGGCGATACCGACGTCCATCCGGCCATCTATCCCGTTGGCGGGGTCGATGACGTGGCCGCCCTTCAACAACAGATCGAACATAGACGATAGCTCCCGTACTTGGGCACATAGAGCCATGCGTCTTTTTGGAGCATAGCCCGCGCTGTGACGATCTACTGTGCCCCTACCCTCCCGTCATTCCTGTCTGACGGTATGACATTTTCAACTCCTGCTGGAGCGTCCGCCAAACCAGAAACCGTTTGCGCAGGACGCCGAAGAAGCGACGGTTGATGGTCTGCCACTGTGCGCCGTCACCGCTTAGACGATAAAGGTCGATCAAGATGCGGTATATCCCGTCATCCGGCGAAGGTTCGAGCCGCAATGCCACCTCTTGGCTGATGGCCAGATCGTAGGGCGCCAGCCACGTCGTAGTGCGTACCTCGTACGCCCCGCCCCCGGTGTCGGCCATACGCGAGTTTTCGGCGACGAAATCCTCGGCCGAACTGTCCTCATGCGACCGGAAAATATGCGTCAGATACGCCGAAAGCCCCGGCGCTTCGATAGCCGATACGGTAAAGGGAAACTCGAACGTCCACCGGTCGCCTTCGGGCGCAGGCGGTTTCCAACGGCGGGTTACGTCTTCCACTGTCATATCGGCGGCCTTTTTTGCCGGATATACCGTAGACAGAAATACGACGACCATGACCACCAGCGTAGCGTATACGGCGGACAGCGAGGAATAGTTGAGCGACATCGCGCCCAACAGATCAAAATACGAAAGTCCGATGGTAAGCAATTGTCCGATCAGATAACCGAGCACCGCGCCCAGCGTGGCAAATACCCCCGCTTCGGCAAGAAACAGCGCGGCCACATGGTTGGGCGCGAGTCCCACCGCGCTGTATACGCCGATTTCCCGAAACCGTTCGTGTACGGCCCCCATCATGGTGTTGAGCACGAGAAACGCCGCAATGAGAATCGGGATGATCAAGTTGGAAACACCGGAAATCGAGGTGGTCCCTATTGAACTGTATACCTTTACGTTATCACCCGATCCGACAAACATCGCCAGCAACACGCGCGACATAAACGCCTCCACGGCAGTTGAAAGCGTCTGTTCGTCGGCAAACCCAGAGACCGCCACCGACCGTGTCGAGCCGCTCAGATCGAGCGTCTGCTGGTACGGCAAAATCAGCGTGTTACGCGACAACACGTGTTCGGCGGCTTTCATGGTGGACATGAAAAAGTCTTCTTCTGCGGTCTGGGAAACGGTTTGCGTCATAGTAAAGTTGGCAGGTAGAATGCTTTCATCGTCCATGTCTCGGAAGGCGTCGAGTCGTTTCGAGTCGAGCAGACCGACCACCGTGTAGCGGGTTCCGAGGAGTTCCACCGTCGTTTTGCCTACATCGGCGGGGGTAATGTCGAGACGTTCGGCCATTTCCGTAGGGAGCAGACACGCCATGCGCTCGTCCGGCAGAAACCATCTTCCACCCGGAAGCAGAAACCGGTCTATCTGTGTGACTTCGGGTTCGTCAGCGTGAAGACCGAGTAGAATCTGGACGTTGCTTGCTACGTTTTTCTCCGGCACGTGCAAGTCGATAAACGGGCTTTCGAGATCTTCGGCCTGATACCATGACCGGGGTACGACTTGAGCCTTGTCGCCAAAGGCGTTGTGAACATAGGGCAAAAACGAGGTGGGTAGTGAATTCCAACTCAGGCTGCGGAGCAGCATCCCCTGATACGGCGGCGTATTGTCCCGGTTGAGTGTGTAAAACTGTATGCCGGTTTTGAACGAGGTAAACGACAGCACCGTAAAGGTAAGGAGCGTCAGCGTAATGGCCGTCAGGGCTGTGCGCAGTTTGCGTTTTCTCAGGTTGGAGATGCCGAGCGAAACCGCCACCGCCGTAGCGCTCAGCCGCCCGATGTCGGCTTCGTGCAGTCCCGTGGTAGAACGGTTGAGGTTTTTCATCTCGCTGTCGAAACGACCAACCAGCAGGGCGATGATCAAAAGACCGAGCGCCAGAATGATAAACGCAAGAAAGACGATATAGGGTGTAAGGCTGAGTTGAAACGCCGGGTGCACGCGGTGAAGCAGGATAAAGACAGCGACAAAAATGATACCTGATGTGGCGAGTTGTTTTCGGATGTCGGGCGAACCGAAAAACAGCCGTTCGACAAAAAAGCAAAACGGAAGCAACAGCATAAAATAGAATACGATGCCGTCTACGGTATCGTCGGCGGCATAGCGCACATCTGGGTAGGCTCTTGCCTCGTACCCCCACGCTTCGCGCGATTTGGCTACGAAAACGTCGTACCGACGGGCGTCACGCGCTTTGCGAGCGTCGCGGAGGGCTTCCGTACTCAGGGTGTGCAGACTGGCGGCGCGTGCCGAGAGTACGCCATGTCGTTCCAGATCGGCAAGTCGCGTGTCGTTGAGCACCCACAGGTCTACCGCGCTCCTGAAAAAAGGATGTTTTATCACGGAATGCTGGGCGGGATCGAATCCATCGCCTCGTGCTGCGTCCGGATCGCGGATATCGTCGGGCGACCGGTCGAGCCATGCTTCGTCGGCATTGGTAAGCAGATATTTGATTCCCAACGGCCCGGTGCTCATAAACATTTTGGGGCAGTCTTCCGGGCGGGCAAAGACGACCGCCGCATTGGTCATCCAGTTGCCGAAGAGCCGCTGATTTTCGATAACCGCGGCGCCGTATTTCCTAAGCACGCTGTTGTCCGCACCCAACACCGTCAGATGATCGAGGGCGACAAACGCACCGGGATCTACAATGTCGAAGAGATTGATATCCTGGCAGGGAAAAAGCACCTGAATGGTTCGGTTGACATGGGCCGCGTTGGGCACGTCGAGTGGGAATGTTTTGTTGCCTTCTTCTCCGAGATCGGGTGCGTAGACGATGTCGCCGGATGCATCCAGTCCGTAGCTGCGGAGTTTGACGGGTCTAAGCGGATCCCGGATCATCGACATACGAAAATGACCGGTCGAGTCGGCTTGGGTCACCATAAACCCACGTACACCCGCATGGCTCTGGAACCCGGCGGGATATACGACTATTGCGTCGGGGACGGGCGTGTTAGGGCGGAAAAAGTCTACGGTCCGATCGAATTCCAGGACGCGGCCCTCAAGATCGCGGCCTTCGTCACGCAGTTTGATCGATTCGTCTACGACAAACGCGGCGGGGTCGGACAACATGGCGGTAAGCAGACCGGCGATGGTGCGGGTCTGGTGTGTCAGGTTGGAGATATTTACAAATTCCGGAAGGTCGAGCGGGGTGTCAGCCAGCACTCGATTGTCGTTGGGTGAGGCAAAGGTCATTCCGTGCAACCCGGACAAGGTGACGATTTCGCTGTCAAATGCTTGAAGCGCAGGCATATAGCTAAACTGTGTCCGTGTTGAGGGTAGCAGGGTGTTGAGATACGCAGATTGGGATTCGTTTTCGTCGTACAGTCCCGCGCTGCGGGCATATTCGATATAACGTTTGGCGTAGGGGGCGAAGAGGTTTTTGAGGTTGGGGCCGGCATTGAAAAACGATCCGTAGCAAAACAGCCCGACCTGATCGGTTTGACTGCTTAGATCGAGTCCGAGAAAAAGGGTAAAGGGGATACGGTCGGCCGGGTCGATACGGTCGAGAAAAAAGGGATTGGCGCGCCAGTGGCCGTCGAGAAACTCGTTGACCCCTTGAAGACCGTTATGATGGGCCGAGTTGGCCAGAAACACGACCGAATACTTGGGAGGGAAGATGCGGAGCGTTCGGGCTATTTCGAGCAGACCGGCGATACCCCCGGCCATTTCGGCGCCCGGCGCGCGCGCGGGAACCACGGACATGGCGTCGTAGTGTGCGGAAAGGACGACGATGCGGTCTTTCCACCGGAGACCGGCAGGATCGCCGGGAATCGGCTCGTCAGCACCGGGCAGCCATCCCAGGATATTCCATGTGTCGGTTTTTTCCCACGCCATGCGACCCCGAATCGTAACCCGTGTATTTCCCGCTTTGGCAAGCGCCAAAAGTTGCTGGGCCTGTTCGTCTTCTACGTAGAAACGCGGAACGCTTGCCGGCACATCGAGTATCTTTCTCGATGCCTGATTGTTGGATACCGCCCCCGGCGCGTTGTTGAAAAAAACGATGGCCTGCGCGCCGAGCATTCGGGCGTTGAGAAATTCGTCCCGGCTGTCGAAATTGCAAAGCACAATACTGCCTTCGACATCGTGGCCGTTAAACGCGGAAAATGCTCCTTTGCCACCGTAGAGCAAGGTTCCCGTAACTCCTTCGGGAAACGAGTCGAGGCGTATCAGATTGGGCCAAAACTGGTAGATGGGAAACGTCGTGCTGTCGCCTGCGGTCAGCGTAAATCCGTGATCGATGGGAGAGAGTACGGAAAACGTGTCGACGGCGATGCGTTCCATTCCGATCCGGTGAAACGCATCGGAGATGTATTGCATGGCGACGCGGTTACCTGGATAGCCGGCGACACGCGAACCAAGACTCGAAAGCGTGTCCACATGAGCCGCAAGTGAAGTTTCGGCGATGATTTCGGCGATTTCCTCGGGACGCGCCGGCGCAACCGCGGAAACGGGCTGTGAACGACCGGTCGGCATCGAGACAAATCGGAGGATGACCTTGTCCGTAACCCACTGGGGGCCGGGAACGGCGACGGCGAAGAACAATACCGCCGCCGCCGCAAGAAGAAGACCGGATGCCACGCGACGCATCATCGCTCAGTCGATCCCGTAGATTTGGTGTCCGTTGTGAGGAAACCAGATATAGTCCACTGCCATGACGATCATGACGCCCGTAGCCACGCCGAAGATCAGACCGAGAAAAAAGGGCTGTCCCTTGCGATACAGTTCGATTCCACCGACCCACATCATGACGTTTTTGATCAGCCAGCAGATAAACATCGAAGATACGATCGCACGCGCAGGCCAAGAGTAAGAGAGCATAAATCCCAGCGGATGGAGCGGCCAGCGTGGCATCCGCGCGCGCAAACTCATAAACAGAAACATAAGCGTTCCGCCGATCCCGAAAAACGTAAGCCGTTCCACGTCGGGTCCAAAGGGGTTGCGCGCCTTTACCAGCGTTTCGTCATAAGGTATTGTAGAGCCGATACGGCCAAACCACCAGCCGTTAGTAAACTGTCTCGTACCCTGATCGAAACCGAGATAGAGCGTCCATACAAGCGAGACGACTACGCCGATCACGGCGGAGGCAAGCATGGCCCAACCCAACCCGCGATGCCAGCGTTGGCCGATCTCCGCGAGTTTTCCGGACTGTACGAAGGCTGGCATAAACGTGGATTTGATTTCGCTGAGCGGTCCGTAGGTTTGCGCAATGGCCGTCATCGTCTGCATCGACATGTTGACCGATCCGACCGAGTAGTAGACCAGCACTTGCGAGGTCATGGGAGAACGGACAAAGGGCAGACCGGCTTCCGAGACGATGCGCGATACGCCGATATAGATGACGAATACCCCGGCCAGCAAAAAACAGGCGATGGGTAGACTCATTCCCAACTGATTCAACCAAACGACGATGTACACGAATCCGATTAGAAACCCGAAGACCGCCACCCGGTAGGACAGCATCTCGTCGGAGTCGTCTACGCCGGGTGCGCGTCCAAAGGCTTTGGCGATCACGTTTTTTATGTGAAACCGCGCCCTCCACAGCGCCCAGCCGACAAACACGACAAAAGCCCCCATGTTTTGCCAATCGAGCATCGGGTTGATCGAGGTATAGTTGTCCTGCCCCGGGATCACATAGCCGATCCGATTGGCAACTCCGACCTGCATGATGCCGAGCATGTAAAAAAACCAGAACCCAGCAAGCACGTCGAGATTTACAAAATAGGAGATGCCGAGGATCTCGGGTCTAAAGTTGATGTCGATGCCCGGAAAGCCTTCACCGAAGATGATGGGAGGGGCGGAGCCGAAATACGGAAACTGGGGGACAATCGGGGTAAAGTATCCAATCATGTTGTACATCATCACGCCAAAGGGTATGGAAAAACCGATCCAAAACCGTTTGTCGGTAAGAAAGTCGGGAATGCCTTTTTCCGTATTCATGCCGCGCGCAAAGGTCAGCGGTATCTGCATGATGGGGAAGACGAGCTTTTCGTGTTCCACCCACTGGCGGCGGAGGATAACGGCGCAGCAAAACGCCATGAAGATAAGCGGAATGATCAAAGTCAACCACCAGAACAGCGGAACACCCCACACGCTCCACGGGATGGACGCGCCGGGCGGAACCCCGTCCACCAGCCATGTCAGCGCATTGCCCTCGTTGGTAACCGTCGCGTAGGGTTTGAGATAGGGATAGAAATAAGCGGCCCACTGGTTTTCGGGGGTGGCGAGCAGATGAGGGGCCATCAACGTGGATATAAACGGCGCGCCCATGCCGTTTGTGGTCAACCCTGAAGCGGCCATGCCCATGACAAGAGGCAGAATAAACTCTTGCGGTGTAAGCCTCCCACTTGGTCTCCAGCGAGCCAATACGACGTTGAACAAAATGAGGTAAAAAAATACCAAAAACAACGCACCGATATGAAAATGGTCCGCGCCGAGCATGGACGAGGCCATGGTATACTGAAAGAAGGGAAAGATAAACGAGATAAGCAGGACGCTTGCCAATCCCAACCCAACGGCACGCAGCGTGATGACGTGAGGTTTCGAGGGGGGGGCCGCTTCCTTCATGCGGGCGTTCTTTCCGAGGTTCACTAACGACGGACACCGTAGGTGTGAGAGAAATACACGGTCAAGACAAGCAAAAGGATGCAAAAAGGCAACTTATCATGGATGCGGACGGGGTGTCAATCAGAATATATTCGTTGACAGTCTTTCGCTCGATATATAGAATTGTATTATAGAATAATATGTGGTAGACGTGTTTTTTCCGTCACTTGGAGCGGCCTCCGCGGAAACCCGTTTATGGATCGCATCTCTTCCTCCGTTTTTCATGCTCATTGAAGCTATCGTCGTAGGCGCTTTACAGGTCAACTGCTATCTGGTCGTAGATACAAATACGCAGGAAGCCGTACTGATCGATCCGGGCGACGAAGCGGAACACATTCTACATCGTCTTTCCGGTCTTGGGTGTCGAATAAAGGCCATTTTGCTTACACATGCGCATTTTGACCATGTCATGGGCGTTCGAAAAGTCAAGGAAGCGCTAAACGCCCCGATTCTTTTGCACGAGGCGGAGGTCGGCATCTACGAAGCCTTGCAGGAGCATGCGAGCGCGTACGGTTTCCATCCCGACGCACCTTTGCCCGCAGACCGCCATATCAAAACAGGAGATGTAATCAGTTTCGGAACGTTGACCCTTTCCGTACGCGAGACACCGGGGCATTCTCCGGGGGGCGTGTCCTACGTCTCCGAGGGGGCGTCCCCCGTCGTTTTTTCGGGTGATGCCTTGTTTGCCGGTAGCATTGGGCGCACCGATTTTCCCAACTCGTCTTTCGAAACGCTCGAACGGTCGATCCGGGTGCGGTTGTACACGCTTCCAGACGATACGGTCGTCTACCCCGGTCACGGACCTGCCACGACCATCGGCCGCGAAAAACAATACAACCCCTATGTGCGAGCCTGACCGACAGCACGACCCTACACGGAACGGTTGCCGATCTCTCCGATTTCCGACATGTATCTGGTCATAGATCGATTCAAAAAAATCCATTTGCTCGGCAGGGATATTGTGGAGACGTTCGACCACCCACAGTTGCTTGCCGAAACGGTATGTCGTATCGCCTCCGAGATGGGATACACGGGTGTAGGTATTTCGCTTGCCAGCCCGTCGAATGCCCTGTGCACGGTGTGGACGACGGATGCGGGGCGTTCTGCGCACCAGTCGGATCGTCCGTCCGAACCGCTTGTCAACGAGGGAGACATCGTGCTCTGGGCCGTGGAAAACGGTGTCATAGAAGCGTCCAGCGGCGCGGCGCTGCTCGGCGTATCCGTCTTGCAGGACGCGCAGTCCACCCTCATGGTTCCCATAAGACAGGGAAACCGCACCATCGGCGCGATCCACGTGGAAAGTGAAAAAGCGAACGCCTTCGACGAGAGCGACGAAGCTGGGATGGAGTTTCTTGCCTCCGCAGTAGCCATCGCCTCCGAAAAAGCGTATCAACTACGTCTCGAACGCAGAAAAACAGCTATCTCGCCCTGGTCAGCGAGATCGGACGCGAAATTTCGGGCGTGCTGACCGTAAACGATCAATGCCGCCGCGTCGCTGATCTGATTCATAGCCATTTTGCCTATACCGTCGTAGCGCTCTATACCAAGGATCCCCTGCAACCGGCTTTGACGTTTCGGGCCGTTGCCGGTCTGCCTATCGACGCCGCGCCGACGGAGCCGGTCTCGCTTGATCGGTGTGTCGCCAAGCTGGTTGCCAGAAGAGGTCAGCCTTATCTGGTGAGCGATGTGACAAGTGAACTCTTCCATGCGCCTGTGTTTGCCGGTTTGCCCGAGGCAAGGGCGGAACTGTGTCTTCCGCTTGTCGTCGGCGACCGTCTTATCGGCGTCATCGATATACAAAATGATGCAAAACGTCCACCGTTCGACGAGGTGGACATGCTGGCCATGTCGGCATTGGCCGGCCAGGTCGGAATCCTGATCGACAATACCCGGATGTTTCAGGATTTGCGCAAAAGCGTGGAAGAACAGACCCAGCTACAGGAACAGCTTGTCCAGTCCGAAAAACTGTCGGCATTGGGACAACTGGTCGCGGGAATCATCCACGAGATCAACAACCCGCTTACTGCTGTCATCGGTTATGCAGACCTTGAAGTGATGAAGAATCCCGATGGTTCCTCCAGTGAAAACCTTAAAAAAATCGCGCAAGAATCACGCCGGGTCGCCCAGATCGTCCACAACTTATTGGCGTTTGCCCGTAAGGAAAAACCGGCCCGCGAGCCGGTAGACCTCAATGTCGTGCTCCACGACATCGTCCGTATTCAAACGTACAACCTGCGCGCTACCAACATACAGGTCATCGAAAACTACACACCGGACCTGCCCATCACGCTCGGCGATCCCAACCAACTCAGACAGGTCTTTCTCAATATCGTCACCAACGCCGAACATGCCATTCGCAAATCCCATTCACGCGGATGGATCCGAATCGACACCCGAACCGTTTAGCGCGAAGGACAGACCTGTATCCAAGTAGGGTTGCAGGACAACGGTCCCGGCATATCCTCCTCGCATTTTTCGAAGATTTTCGACCCGTTTTTTACGACCAAAAAAACGGGCGAAGGCACGGGACTCGGTTTGTCGATTTCGTATGGCATCGTCAAAGAACATGAAGGCCGGCTCTGGGTTGAAAGCCCGCCCAACGAGGGGGCCTGTTTCTATGTGGAAATTCCGGTTCGAATGGACGAAACGGCAGCCATGCGTACGGCGATCGAGGTGGCTCTGGACGCGGATGTCATCCCGCAACGGGTGCTTGTAGTGGACGATGAGGAGGAGATCGCGGGGTATCTGCACAGCGCGTTGGTCCGACGAGGCCACCACGTGGATACGGCCAACGAGGGAGAATCCGCTTGGCGACATATCGTGAACAATCGATATGACATGATCCTGACGGATCTCAAAATGCCTGGCATGACGGGGTTCTGGCTGTTCGAAAGAATACGGCGCTAACGATCCGATCTGTTGCCGAGCGTAGTCGTCATGACGGGCGACGTTGTAATTCCCGAAGTGCAGGAGTTTCTGGAGAGAAACCAGATAACTTACGTAGAGAAACCCTTTACGCTCAGACAACTCGAAGAGCTGATAGCCGATCTGCAAAAGCGCCGGGAGCGTTGATCCGGCAGAATTGAGTTGACTTTCCCTTCCACGATTTTTCATATTACAAAGACAGGCTGTTCGGAAGGGCCAAGCACTCGAACACAGGGAGGCAATATGCCGACAAACGATGGCTATCAGGAGCGGATCGACAAACTTCTCCGGATCGGTACGGCGCTGTCCAGCGAACGCAACTTGGACCGTCTACTGGAGATGATTCTCGATCTGGCGCGTGAATTTACACAGGCGGACGCCGGAACCCTGTATCTGGTATCGGAGGCCACGCAGGAACTCCGTTTTGCCATTCTGCACAACGACACCTTCAAGTCGCGCATGGGCGGAACCAGCGGCAACGAAGTAAAACTTCCTCCGGTTCCCCTGATGAAAGAAGGCGCCCCCAACACGACCAATGTGGCTGCCTACGTCGGCAACACCGGCCATCTGGTCAACATCCCCGATGTGTACGAAGCCAAAGGGTTTGATTTTACCGGCCCTCGAAAATACGACCAGATGACCGGATACCGCACACGGTCCATGCTCTGTGTACCCATGCGAAACCACGAAGACGAGATTATCGGGGTGCTACAGCTTATCAATTCCCAAAACCCCGATACGGACGAAGTGATCGCCTTTGCGGAAACCTACAACGCGCTGACCGAGTCGCTGGCGTCACAGGCGGCAGTGGCACTCAACAACGCCCAGCTTATCAACGACCTCAAGCAACTGTTCGAATCGTTTATCAAATCCATCGCCGCCGCCATCGACCGTAAGTCGCCCTACACCGGTGGCCATATCCGGCGTGTGGCCGAGCTGACGATGATGATCGCCAACAAGGTCAACGAAACCACCGAGGGACCGTACGCCGACATCAAGTTTACCGAAGACGAACTCGAAGAACTGCGGATCGCGGCATGGTTGCACGATATCGGCAAGATCACGACCCCCGAAAATGTCGTCGATAAAGCCAACAAACTCGAAACGATCTTTGACCGCATCGAACTGGTAAAAACCCGGTTCGATGCCATGCGAAAAGACCTTTATGTTTCTGCGCTTCAACAAAAAGTGGAAGTGATGTCCAACGGCGCCGACCCGACCCAAATAGCCGCCATTGATGCCCAACTGGCCCAGGAGATCGGGCAGTTGGACGCCGATCTCGAATTTCT
>Ga0194132_10011934_pt1 | contig 10988 bp, 9 predicted proteins | sample TA2KigOf80mmetaG_FD_148612 | JGI IMG/M metagenome (GOLD analysis project Ga0194132, IMG submission 148612) | Freshwater microbial communities from Lake Tanganyika, Tanzania - TA2015054 Kigoma Offshore 80m | ecosystem: Environmental > Aquatic > Freshwater > Lake | place: Tanzania: Lake Tanganyika... | reverse complement strand
GCGTTCGCGCCGTCGACGGAGGCGGCGTCGAGCAGGTCGGAGTCGATCGCCTGCAGCCCGCCGAGGAGCGCGACCATCATGAACGGCACGCCGAGCCAGACGTTCGTCATGATCACCGCCACCTTCGCCCACGTCGGGTCGCCGAGGAACGCGGGCGGGACGTCCCAGCCGAGCTTCATCAGGAACTGGTCGAGGAACCCGTACGGGTTGTTGAACATGAACCGCCAGGCGAAGGCGGAGATGAACGACGGCACCGCCCACGGCACGAGCAGGAGCATCCGGTACCACCCGCGGAACCGCAGTGTCCGGTTGAGGGCGAGCGCCAGCGCGAGCCCGATCGTGAAGTGGAAGAAGACGTTGACGAACGTCCAAGCTGCGGTGAAGCCGAGGACGCTCCGGAACTCCTGACTGCCGAGGATCTGGGTGTAGTTGTCGAGCCCGACCCACTTGTACGTGGAGGGCTGGAGCGGGTTGAGCGCGTTGTACTGGTTCGCGTCGGTGAAGCTGTAGTAGACGCCCCGTGCGAGCGGATACAGCACGAGCAGGCCCATGACGACGAAGACCGGGATTTCAGGAACATGCAAGGATCATGCACGGCTGGAGATCCGGGTGGGCGCGCGGATCGTGGACGTCCCTGTCGCGGCAGCCGCTCCTCGCGGCGGGGGCCGTGGCCGCCCTCGCGCTCCTCGGCGCGGCCGCCACGGCGGACGGCTCGCCCGTCGACGGGGCGTCTGCGGCTGCTCGAGCGTCGGCTCCGGAGCCGCTCGCCGGCCGGCGGATCTACATGGCGATGATCGATCGCTTCGCGAACGGCGATCGGCGGAACGATCGCGGCGGCCTCACCGGATCGCGCGAGATGACGGGCTTCGACCCGGCCGACCCCGGGTTCTTCCACGGCGGCGATCTCGCCGGCCTGACGCGGAGGCTGACGTACATCCGTCGGCTCGGGTTCGATGCGGTCTGGATCACGCCGCCCGTCGGACAGCGGACGGTCCAGGGGACGAGCGCCGGCTATCACGGCTACTGGGGCGTCGACTTCACGGACGTGGACCGCCACTTCGGCACGCGCGCAGACCTCCGGCGCCTCGTCGACCGCGCACACGCGCTCGGGCTGCGCGTGTTCCTCGACGTCGTCGTCAATCACACGGGCGACGTGATCTCCTATCGCGGCGGCGAGGCGGGAGCTCCGTACGTCGAGCAGGCGACGAGGCCGTACCGGTCGGCCGGCGGCGAGACGTTCGATCCCGCCGTCGTCGCCGGCTCGGAGGACTTCCCCGAGCTCGCGCCCGACCGGCGGACGTTCCCGTACCTCCCCGTCGTCGCCGCTGCGGATCGGGACGTGAAGAGGCCTGCGTGGCTCAACGACCTGCGCAACTACCACAACCGCGGCGACTCCACCTTCCAGGGCGAGAGCGTCACCTTCGGCGACTTCTACGGCCTCGACGACCTCTTCACCGAGCGCCCCGAGGTCGTCCGCGGCCAGGTCGAGCTCTGGAGCTCCTGGATCCGCGACTTCCGCCTCGACGGCTTCCGGCTCGACACGCTCCGCCATGTCGACCCGGACTTCTGGCGCACCTTCCTCCCGGCGATCCGTCGTGCCGCCCGCGTCGAGGGTGTCCGCGAGTTCGCGACGTTCGGCGAGGTGTACGACCAGAGCGCGACGGCTGCGGCCGTGCGCCGGCTCGGCGTGCGCAGCGTCCTCGACTTCTCGTTCCAGGCAACTGTCGTCCCGTTCGCCGCCGGGGTCGGCACGGCCTCCGACCTCGCCGGGCTCTTCGACCAGGACGACCTCTACACGACCGGCGCGTCATCGGCGCACGAGCTCGTCACCTTCCTCGGCAACCACGACATGGGTCGCGTCGGTCACACGCTGCTGCAGGCGGCGGGGGGAGACCGGGCGGCGGCGCTCCGCCGCAGCCTCCTCGCGCACGAGCTCCTCTTGCTCCTCCGGGGTGCGCCGGCTGTCTACTACGGCGACGAGGTGGGGATGACGGGAAGCGGCGACGGAAGGGACAAGGCCGCGCGCCAGAGCATGTTCCCGACGCAGGTCCAGGCCTGGCGGACGGAGCCCCGGCTCGGGACGGGCCCGGCGGGCGCCGGCTCCTCGTTCCGGCCCGGGGCGGCGATCGCCCGGCGGATCCGTGCGCTCTCCCTCCTCCTCGCGACGCAGCCGGGCCTGCGGACGGGCCCACAGATCACGCGCTTCGCCGGCGAAGGCAGAGCTGAAGGCGTCTTCGCCGTCAGCCGCATCGACACCGCCGCCCGGCGCGAGCTCGTCGTCGCCTTCGGGAACGCGGAGAGCCCGCGTCGTGTCCGCGTGCCCACCTCCTCGCCGGGCATGCGCTTCGACGTCCTCTTCCCCGGTGGAGGCGGGTCCGCGGTCGCAGGCCGCGACGGCCGGCTTCCCGTCGACGTTCCCGCGCTCGGCTCGACCGTGCTCGCCGCCCGCGACCCGCTCCCGGAGCCGCCGCCGCCCGCTGTCACGCTGCGCCAGCCGGCGCTCGACCGGCTCTCGGGCCTCTACGCGCTCCGCGCGGACGTCCCGGGAGCGGATCCCGCCGCGGTCACGTTCCTCTTCCGATCCGAGGGAACTCGAGGTTGGGTGCCGCTCGGTCGCGACGACGCGCCGCCGTTTCGCCTCTTCGTCGAGCCCGGCCGGTTCGTCCGCGGCCGCCCGATCACGGTCGTCGCCGTCGCCCGCAACTCCGCCGGTGAGACCGCGACATCGTCCGAGCGGACGCTTACCCGGCCCTGACCGATCCCCCGTCTACGCGACCCCTGCAACCTGCGCGGTGCCGGCCCGTAGGGCTGGTCGGCGTGGTCGAGCCCGAAGCGCGACCAGTCGCGCGTCCACTGCTCGACGTTGCCGCGAACGCGCGGGTCAGCGAGGATCGCCGGCCAGTTGGCGTGGTCGTCGACGGCCATCAGGTCGAAGTGCGTGAAGCTCTCGGTGCCCTGCTTGGCGTCGGTGACCCGCCAGCACGTGTAGTCGATGATGTGCGGGTTCTGCCTGAAGTTCGGGTAGTCGATCTCGCGGATGAACTTCGCGTACTGCTCCTCGTCGAGCTCGCGGGGCGTGTACGTGAGAAGGACGAGCTTCTTCGCCATGGGTGCTCCTTCGCTTCGGCCGGCCGCCTGTCGGCCGGCGGCAGGCCGACGCTACGCGGCGGCGCCCGTCTTCGCAACCGGCGGTCAATGCCGCACTCGTGGGTTTCGGTGTGAGGGAAGCGGTCGTACGCACCGGAGCTGTGTCAGGCAAGCTCGTCGGGATGGAGCGCATCGCGGTCGTCGGGATCGGTGGATCGTCGACGGGAACGACGGCGGCACCTTGGACGAGCGATTCTCGCGGGCCGACACGGTGATCATCATCGCCAGGCATCGCCTGGCTTGTGTTGCATCGGCGGTATGGCGTTCCGTCAGGAATCACGGCAAGGCGACTCAGGCCGACGGCTGTCCGGAGAGAATCCAGCTCTCGTTCTATCGGTGGGTATGGAACTACCCGCGGGATAGTCGCCCGCGACTCGACGCAGCGATCGAGCGACACCGGCATCTCGAGGTTGTCGAACTCACAACACGGGATGAGATGCGACGATTCCTCGGAGACTCTCGAAGGTCACGGCGGGCCTTGCGGGTGAAGGGAAGCCGGTGACGACCACTACGGACGTCTCGTCTGATTGGGTGATGACCTCTGGTGCCCTGGGAACGGATAGACGCGATGTCCAGAACGGCCACTGGCAGCAGCGCGACACCAGAGCTACCGTGGGCTCATGACCGCGCATGCGCTATCGGACGATCCGAGCAACCTCGACGACCAGCTTCGTGCGCGACGCATGCTCCTCGCACGCACCGCCGAGACGTACCTCGCCCTGGCCGACCGGCTCGACGACGAGATCGCCGCGCTCGAAGCGGCACGACGCCTCTCCGAGCCTGCAGATGACGAAGACTTGGAGGCGATCCTCGAGGCGGCTGAGCGGAAGTCCCTGAGCGACTGATGCTTCCAGTCGTCGCGCGACCCGAGGTCGCAGATGACCTGGCACGCTTGTCGCCCGCGCTCTTGCGAGCCATCCGCGCGCTGCTCCCGCGTCTGCGCCAGGATCCGTTCGCGGTCAGTCAGCCCCTCTCGTATGACAGACGAGTGGGGAACCTCGGCGACTGCCGCAAGACGTACTTCGACGTCGAAGAGTCGATCAGACCGGCCGGCTATCGGATCGTGTTTCGCTCTTGCCGAACGAGGAGGCGCCCGAACGCGTCCAGATCATCAGCATCGGGCCGCGTGCGAACCTCGACGTCTACCGCGACGCGGCTGCCCGCCTCGAACGGGACTGAGCCTGGATCCACCGATTGGCGCGGGCGGTGCATCCTGCCAGGCTCGCCAGGCGGTGCGCTCCGCGCGCGGGACAGGATCGACAAGGCAGAAGCATTCCCGACCTGTCCCGCGCACGTCCTGACGACCCTGGCAGGCGCGCGCAGTCGAATGATCGAGCGGTCACGCCAATCGGTGGATCCAGGCTGAGCCGGCCTCGTCGCGGCGCCGGTGCCTGTCCGGAGAGCCAGCGGCCCGGGGCCGACGGGTCGGTCCCGGGGCAGCGGCTCTTCGTTCGCGTTCGGCTATGCCGCCGTCGCCGCGGCCAGCTCCGGCTCGACCCGCTCGAGGAGCGCGTCGAGGCCGGCGCGGAAGCCGGCGCCGATCTCTTCGATCTCCGCCTCGGTGATCGTGAGCGGCGGCGAGACCGCGAGCGACGAGAGCATCGGCCGCGTCATCAGCAAGCCGACGTCGCGGACCAGCTTGTAGGCCTCGAACGCCGCGCCGGGACGCGCTCCGAGGAGCTCCGGTGAGAGCTCCACGGCGGCCATCAGACCCGTGCCCCCGCGGATACCCGCGACGAGCGGATGGTCGACGACCGACGCGACCGCGTCGTAGAGCGGCTTCTCCAGCGTCTGCCCGCGCTCGACGAGGCCGTCGCGCTCCATGATCTCGATGTTGGCGAGACCGGCGGCGCAGCACGTCGCGTGCCCGGCGTACGTCTGGCCGTGGCGGAACATGTTGCCGCGCTCGTTCCAGAAGGGCTCCGCAATCCGGTCGGAGACGACGACGCCGCCGAGCGGCAGGTAGCCGCTGGTGACGCCCTTCGCGAAGATGATCATGTCGGGGCGGACACCCCAGCGCTCGGCCGCGAACCACGTGCCGACGCGACCGAAGCCGCAGATCGTGGCGTCGAGGACGAAGATGACGCCGTTCTCGCGGCAGATCTCGGCGACCGCCTCGACGTACCCGTCCGGCGGCGGGTAGACGCCGCCGGCGCCGATCACCGGCTCCATGAAGAACGCCGCCACGCGGTCGGCGCCGACCTTCGCGATCTCGTCGCGCAGCGCGTCGGCGGAGTCCCACGCGATCGTCGAGGTGGAGGGCACGAGCGGGCCGATGCCGGCCCGGTTCGGCGCGATCCCGCCGATGCTCGTCCCGAACGCCTGGCTCCCGTGGTAGGCCTTCTCGCGGGAGATGATGTGGATCCGGTCGGGGCTCCCCGTCGCGTCGAAGTACCGGCGCGCGAGCTTCGCAGCCGCCTCGATCCCGTCGCCGCCGCCCGACCCGAAGAAGACGCGGCCGCCGTCCATCGGCGCCAGCTCGACCAACCGGTCGGCGAGCTCGGTCGAGGCGGGCGTCGCCGTGTCGCCGAAGATCGACCACGCCTCGATCTTCCCGAACTGCGCCGCGACCGCGTCGGCGATCTCCTTGCGGCCGTGGCCGACGTTCGCGTACCAGAGGGCCGCGGTGCCGTCGAGGTAGCGGTTGCCGGAGTCGTCGTAGAGCCAGATCCCCTCTCCCCGCTCGATCACCAGCTCGGTGGAGCGGACTGCCGCCATGTCGGCGAACGGATGCCAGAGTCGCGTGTCGGTAGCCATGCCCAGGAGTGTGGCACAAGAAGCCGTCTCGAAGAGGGGGATCTTCTGCCTCGACCGGTGCTCGAGCGCCTCCATCGCCATACTGTGCCGCAGCGATGGCAGGGTGGACTCTCCTCAAGCACCCGCTCCGCCAGGCGGCGGGAGCAGATCACGAGGTTGCGCTCACGGTCTCGGAGATGCTGCTCCGGATCGAACGGGACGGCCTCGGCGCCGTCCGCGACTACTCGCGGGCGCTCGACGGTTGGGATCCACCCAGCTTCCGCGTCGGCCACGATGAGATCGCGGCTGCCCGCGGTCGTGTCGACGACGGGTTCGCCGCGGCGTTCGAGGAGAGCATGGCGGCCGTCCGTCGGTTTGCCCGGTTTCAGCGGTCGACGCTCGTCGACGCCGAGCTCGAGGTGCGGCAGGGAGTGATCGCGGGTCAGCGGCAGGTTCCGGTCGCGTTCGTCGGCTCCTACCTGCCGGGTGGCCGCTACCCGCTCGTCTCCTCGCCCCTAATGACCGTGCTCGTGCCGCGCGTCGCCGGTGTCGACCGGATCGTCGCGTGCACGCCGCCCGCGCCCGGTGGGGAGGGCGTGCTTCCCGCCATGGTCTGGGCCGCCGACGTGTGCGGCGCGGACGAGCTCTACGCGCTCGGCGGCGTGCCGGCGCTCGCGGCGATGGCGTTCGGGATCGACGGCATGGGACCGGTCGACCTCCTCTGCGGCGCGGGGAACGCGTACGTCGCCGAGGCGAAGCGCCAGCTTTACGGCCGCTGCGGCATCGATCTCCTCGCCGGCCCGTCGGAGGTGTGCGTCATCTGCGACGAGACCGCCGACGTCGAGCTCGTCGCCGCCGACCTGCTCGGGCAGGCCGAGCACGGCCCCACGTCGCCGGCGACCCTGATCACCACCGACGCAGCCATGGGCGAAGCCGTGCTCGCCGAGATCGACCGGCAGCTGCCGCTCCTGCGGACGCGAGAGGTGGCCGAGGCCGCCTGGCGCGACTTCGGCGCTGCCTACCTGGCTCGGGATCGCGAGGAGGCCGTCGCGATCTCCGACGAGGTCGCGGCCGAGCACCTCGAGGTGCACACGGCCGACGACGACTGGTACCACGACCGGCTCCGGAACTACGGGTCGCTGTTCCTCGGCTCCCGTGCGACCGTCGCGTACTCCGACAAGGGCTTCACCGGTACCAATCACACGCTTCCGACGCGGACGGCCGCGCGCTACACGGGAGGCCTCTCCGTGGCCCCGGCTTCTTCTCCGGTTTCCTCGGCACCCTCGCCGGCGCGGGCTTCGCGATGGCGGTCGCCTGCGTGTGCGCGTTCCCGATCGTCCGCATGGTCGGGGTGGCGGCGGGCATCGGGACCCTGGCGATCCTCGTCGTCGTCAACGTGTTCATCGTCCAGACGACGTCGATCACGCGCGGCACGAGCACGATGATCGGCGTCCCGCAGACGACGACGCTGCTCGCGCTGCTCCTCTGGAGCCTGATCTTCGTGGCGGCGGCCTACGTCTTCAAGTTCTCGCGGCGCGGGCTCCGTCTGCAGTCGACGCGCGAGAACGACCGTGCGGCCCGCTCTGTCGGTGTCTCGGTGCCGTGGGAGCGGGGCATCGCGTTCACCCTCTCCGGCTTCGTCTGCGGCGTCGCCGGCGCCCTCTACGGGCACTACTTCGTCACGTTCAGCCCGTACGACTTCTACTTCGACATGACCTTCCTGACGATCGCGATGCTCGTCGTCGGCGGGATGGCGAGCGTGACCGGCGCCGTCGTCGGCACGTACTTCCTGATGATCGTCTTCACCGCCTTCCAGCGGCTCGAGGTCAACGGGCTCTTCGACGCGAAGCCGCCGTCGGGGACGGCGAACCTCGTGATGGCCCTCGCGCTCCTCGGCACCATGATCTTCCGGCCGGCCGGGATCATGGGGACGCGCGAGATCCCCTGGATCGGCGATCTCAGGCGCCGTCGGGGCCGACCGGCAGTCGTGCTCTCGAGGCCGCAGACCGACGCTCCGGCCGAGGCCGCCGACATGTCTCCGGCGCGATGAAAGGACGGTTGGCGATGGCCGGGTGGGTGGTTCCGACGGTCGGGTACGCGCTCCTGCTCGGGGCGGCGGGCGTCACGATCAAGCTCGCGCTCGAGACGATCGACTGGCGCCAGCTCGTCCTCTGGGTGCCGATCGTGTATGCCGTGTTCGCCGTCATCTTCGCGGTCGTCAACGGGACGACACTGCCCCTGGGGCGCGGCGGCTTCTGGGCCGTGATGACCGCGATCTGCGCCGCCGGCTCCCTGATCCTCCTCTTCTACGCCTTGACGAAGGGAGACGCGGGGATCGTCGTCCCGGTCGGGTCGGCGTATCCGATCGTCACCCTCGTCGGCTCCGCGATCTTCCTCCACGAGGGGATCACCGCCCAGAGAGTCATCGGCGTCGCCCTGGTCGTCGCAGGAGTGGCGGTGATCAGTCGCTGACGCGAACATCGCTGACCCGTACCCCGTCGGCCGCTGCCAGGAGGTCGTAGATGTCCACCGCCGCGAACACCGCAGACGCACTCCACGCCCGGCGCAACACGATCGTCGCGCGCGGCGTCCCCAACCCGAAGCTCGTCGTCGCCCGCGCCCAGGGTGCGAGCGTCGTCGACGTCGACGGCAGGGAGTTCCTCGACTTCGTCGGCGGGATCGGCTGCCAGAACCTCGGGCACGGCAACGACGCAGTCGTCGCCGCCGTTCACGAGCAGGTCGACCGCTTCATGCACCAGCAGATCGGGATCGGCTCGTACGAGAGCTACGTCGAGGTCTGCCGCAAGCTCAACGAGTCGGTGCCGATCTCGGGGCCGGTCAAGAGCATGCTCGTCAACTCCGGCGCGGAGGCGGTCGAGAACGCCGTCAAGATCGCGCGGGCCGCGACCGGGCGGCCGGGCATCCTCGTCTTCGACCGCGGCTTCCACGGTCGCACGCTCCTGACGATGACGATGACCGCGAAGCTCGTCTACCGGAAGGGGTTCGGGCCGTACGCGCCCGAGGTGTACCGGGCGGCGGCGCCGTACCCGTACCGGGGCATCTCGAGCGACGACGCGATCGCCGACATCGAGCGTCGCTTCAAGAGCGACGCCGACCCGGAGACCATCGCCTGCGCCGTTCTCGAGCCCGTCCAGGGCGAGGGCGGGTTCGTCGTCATCGAGCCCGACTTCCCCGGCCGCCTGAAGGAGCTCTGCGAGCGACACGGGATCCTCTACGTCGACGACGAGATCCAGACCGGTTGCGGGCGCACCGGGACGATGTGGGCGCTCGAGCAGTACAACGTCGAGCCCGACCTGGTCGTCTCCGGGAAGACGCTCGGGGGCGGGCTGCCGCTCGCCGGCGTCACCGGCCGCGCCGAGGTGATGGACGCGCCCGGCCCCGGCGGCCTCGGCGGCACGTTCGGCGGCAATCCGGTCGCGTGCGCGGCTGCGTCGGTCGTGCTCGACGAGGTGGCGCGGCCCGAGGTGCTCGCCGGAGCGCGCCGGCTCGGCGAGAGGCTCCGTGCCGGCCTCGACGACCTGCAGACGCGGATCGCGGAGATCGGCGACGTCCGCGGGCTCGGGCCGATGCTCGCGATCGAGCTCGTGCTCGACCGGAAGACGAAGGCGCCGGCCACCGATCTCGTCGGCCGGACGATCGCGTCTGCGTTCGACAAAGGGCTCCTGCTGATGTCGTCGGGCCTCTACTCGAACGTGATCCGCTTCCTGCCGCCGCTGACGCTCACCGACGCCGAGCTCGAGACCGGCCTCGCACTCCTCGAGCGCTCGCTCCGCGACGCCGGCGCGACGGCCGCATGACGGGGGCAGCGGTGGTGCGGACGGTCGACATCAACTCCGACTGCGGCGAGAGCTTCGGCAACTGGGTGATGGGCGACGACGAGGCGCTGATCCCGTTGATCACGACCGCGAACGTCGCCTGCGGCTACCACGCGTCCGACCCGCTGACAATGCGCTCGACGGTCGCGCGCTGCGCCGCCGCCGGGGTCGCCGTGGGCTCGCACCCGGGCCTCCCCGACCTGCTCGGCTTCGGCCGCCGGCCGATGAAGATCACGCCGGACGACGGGTACGCGTACGTCATGTACCAGACGGGTGCGCTCCGCGCCTTCCTCGACGCCGCCGGGCTGCCGCTCCACCACGTGAAGCCGCACGGCGCCTTCTACTCGATCCTCCGCGAGGACGAGCCGCTCGCGGAGGGCGTGTGCGCGGCGATCCGCGACCTGATGCCGGAGCCGCTCGTCTACTGGCCCGACCCGACCGACGCGGCGCTCCCGCGCGTGGCGCGCAAGCAGGGGATCCGCGTCGTCGTCGAGGCCTACGTCGACCTGCCCTACTCGCCGAAGGGCGAGGTCATCCTCCAGCGCTCCAAGGAGGAGACCGACCTCGACCGCGTTCGCTCGCAGATCACGCACTGGCTGACCGAGGGGAAGGTCGAGGCGATCGACGGCACGCTCGTCCCGATCGAGGCCGAGAGCGTCTGCGTGCACGGAGACGGCCCGAATGCGGCGGAAGTCGTAGAGGCCGTGAGAGCCGCGATCGAGGCCTGCGGCTGTTCGGTCGGGCCGCTGTGACATTGCATGCCTGGCCGTGTTTCCGCGCGTCCGGTGAGCGAAGGGACCGACGTACCAGACGCGCGGAAACACGGCCCCGCTCGGGTAGGGCTGGGGCTCGGATCAGACGATTCGTTTCCTGAAGCCAGGGGAACGGGGTTCCCCTTGGGAACCCCTCCACGTGTTCTGAGTCGATGGGGCGTCGGGTGTTCACGGGGCCGTCCGACTGAAGTCGGACGGGGGAGAAAAGCGGACTGCCCCCTGGGACTCCCGCGTCTGGCTTCAGCCAGACGCGTACAGCAGACGCCGTGGACCGGCACGGCAGCAGGACATCTGAAGCCCCCGACCACGTGCAGTCGCACTGAGGGGGTCAGGGGGGACCGTCCCCCTGCTTCAGGATCCGGGGGCGCGCGCGTCTGCTTCGTCGGTCCTACACCCAGCGGACGCGCGCGCCTGCGGCAGCTAACGTTGATTGCCTGCCCGGCCGTGTTCTCGCGCGTCCGGTGGGGTGAGGGACCGACGTACCAGACGCGCGAGA
>Ga0194132_10011929_pt1 | contig 10991 bp, 2 predicted proteins | sample TA2KigOf80mmetaG_FD_148612 | JGI IMG/M metagenome (GOLD analysis project Ga0194132, IMG submission 148612) | Freshwater microbial communities from Lake Tanganyika, Tanzania - TA2015054 Kigoma Offshore 80m | ecosystem: Environmental > Aquatic > Freshwater > Lake | place: Tanzania: Lake Tanganyika... | reverse complement strand
ACGTGTCGTAATGTCCGACTTCCGTCACGTTGGTAACGTCCCGGATGTCGTAAATCCGCAGGCCGCTGGTGTAGTTCGCCTCGAAAATATAGTTGCCCCGCACCATCGGGTTGTGGTCGATCGACGGCAAACCGTTGGTGAACGACGTGACATAAAACGGGTTGGCGGGATCCGCTACGTTGATCACGTAGGTCGTCGTCGTGGAGACCGTCCCATTGCTTTCGTCCAACTCATCGTTGACGAACAGGTACTGCCGATCTTCGCTCAACGTCCCGTCATGCGCGTAGCGAATGTTGGGATACGTCACCGTGGCCACCGTGAACATATTGGCCTTATCGGTGACGTCGATGATATACACGCCGACATTCGTGCCGAAGCCGTAGGCGATCTCGCGGCCTGCAAAGGCGCCCTGCGTATACGACACGACCACCACGTCGTGGATGTAGTGCCCGTTCCACTTCCAGAGCGTATTCGCGACCGGACTGGCCGGGTTGTTGACGTCGATGGCCACCAACCCGCCGGAACTCGAGAATCCGTTGGTATTCGAGCTGCCGGAAAGATACAGGTATCCGCTGGCGGGATTGACGGAGAGGGTATGCGAGGTGGTCGGCCCTATCTGCGTCGCCGGCGTAACGTCGGTGACAATGTCCGCGTCGATCTGAGTCAGGTCGAATACCTGCAGGCCTCTTCCGCTGCCTGATTCCGTCACGGCGTACGCATACTGGCCGAACACCTTCATATCGCGCCAGATCGACCCCTCCTTGCCAGGATGCTCGCCTTCCCCTTCGTCGTGATTTTCAACGGGGACGTCATCGGACGACTCCAGGTTCCCCCCGGTGAGATTTCCTCCGCCACCCTCGTCCATTCCCGGCATGACCGCCACAATAACCGAGTTGGCGGGATCCGTGACGCGAACAAACCCCAGCCCCTTCTCCAGGCCGATAATCGCGTACTCTTCCCCGGCCGGCGATACATACGCAATGATGTCGCTGGCGCGCGTCGAGGCGGGAGCTCCGCCGAATGCGTTGAACTGGCTGATGCTGACTTGGCTGAACTTCTCGACACGCAGCCCGTTGGGGTCACCGGACCCCGGTGGCAGCACCGCGCTGGCGGGGCTGCTCTGCACCCAGCCCGCCGGGGTGTCCACGGCAACGACATAATCCCCCGCGGCCAACCCGCCAAACGTGTACTGGCCTGCAGCAGAAGTTGACTGGGTTGCTTCGCCCGCGTCCAGTTTGGCGTTACGGTTCAGGTCGAGATAGACCTGCCGCCCCGGCAAAGGGGACTCGCCGGCATCCACGATCCCATCCCCATCCGAGTCGTACCAGACAATCCCGCTGATCTGGCCCGTACCAGCGGGGGCCACGTATTGCACCCTCAATTGAGGCGGCGTAGCTCCCTGGGCCGAATGGAAGTCAACCCCGTCGTTGCCCCCCACCATGACCCAGCCCAGGTTGGCCGTGGGATTGGCCAGCCACGCCTGCAGGCTGGCCGTGACATTGATCGATAGCAGTCCCGTGCCGACCGTTCCGGTTACGACATCCGCCGTCGCCACGGCCTCCACGCCATTGGTATGCACACCGCCGGCCCAGGTATTCCACGTCGCAGAATCCTGCCAAGGCTGCAAGAGTCGATGCAGCGATAGGGGGTTGCCGGAATTGGTCACCTGCAACTCCAGGGTGGCGCTGTTGATCTGTGGCGCGTAGAAGGGAATCTGGCCGGCGCCCGACCCAAAAAGATTGTCGAACCGCAGCAGGGCCTGAACCTGTCCGCCGCTTGCTCCGGTGTCGCTCAGATCGACGTTGAGCGAAGTGGCGGAGCCGTAGTTGGTGTCGGGGAAGTTCTGGTGCAGTTGCGTATCCACCGCCTGGTTGAACACGACTTCGACCACCTCGTTGTCGGCGATTGACAGTTGGCTGGAATCGGGGAACCCGACCACGTAGGCAGCATTCTGGCTCAGCGTAACCGTGACGGTTTCCGACCCTTCGGCGTTCTGGTCATCGATGGGCGTGATCGTAATCGCGGCCGAAGACTGGCCGCTGGGTATCGTGACCGAGCCGCTCTGCAATACATAGTCGGTGCCATTGATCGCCGTGCCCCCCAACGTGTACTGGACCGTCAGGCTGCCCGTGGTGCTTCCCGTCCTGCTGACCAGGAACTGGCCCGGGTCGGTTCCCTGCTCGGCGGCGGCCGCATCAGGGACCGTAACGCTGACCTGCGGCAGCCCCGGGTCGGTGATGACGAACTGGTCCAGGACGGCGCCATCGTCCGCTGCAACATACTTGACCACCAATTGCGTCGGCGTGACGTCGATCTGCGTCACCCCAAACTCCCCCGGCACGCTGGTCTGAGATGTGAACCCGGCCACCACGAACGGGAATTGGGAATACGTGCCGCTACGGACTTCCTTGCCGCCGACGCCGGAGACTACCTGCACTAAACCGGCCCCCTTGGCATAGTTCTTATCCGTGTCCGGCACGTACGTGGCGACGCCATTCTGCTGGCCAAGCAGCGGATACGTCCAGGAGTAAGTGTGGGAGTGCCCCACCATGAACAAGTCGGCGCCAGCGCTGCGCAGGCTGGCAACGACCTGCTGATAGTAATTCCCGGAGGGCGATTCAGACTTGTCCGGGACGCCGGCGATGGGATGGTGACCGAACACGATCTTCCACTGTGCCGTGCTGGCCGCCAGATCCTGCGTCACGTAGGTCAATTGAGCGGCAAGGCGGTTCGGATCACTCAAGCTATTGGTATCAAAGGTGACGAAATGCACATCGCCGTAATCGAAAGAATAGTTGTGCTCCGGCCGTTCCGTCGCGGCAGGCTGTGCCGGCGCCGTGGTCCCGGCAACCGGAATCGGCACGGCAATGTTGTCTTCCGTCGGCTTGCCCGATGCGGTGGCGACATCGTGATTTCCGAAACTGAAATAGTCGATGTGCGTCGAGTTCCAGGCAGCCGCCTCGGGGTTCAGCGTGGGGTCGAATCGGGCATCCAGTTCGACATGCGTCCCGCTATCATAGACGTTGTCGCCCAGCAGGATCACAAACTTAGGATCGATCTGGTTGATCCGTCCCTGCACACTTCGAAAGTTCTGAACGGTCGGCGTGTAGGCCGAATCGCCGTAGGCGACGAAACTGTACGGCTTGGCATCACCTGACGGCAGTCGCGTGTGAAACGTCGCCTGGTACGTATTGATCGCCGTGCCGTCCCGTAAATGCTGGACGCGGTACTCGTACTCCGTGTCAAAACTCAGCCCCGTGATATTGGCAAAATGATTGATCCGCCCGCCGTCGCCCGTAGCGAGCGTCGAGATCGAACCTGCCGAGGTCCAGGGGCCCGCAAAATTGGAGTACCTCAGCACGTCCCCCTTCGGGGTGCCCCCATAGTCCTCGCCGATAAACAGATCGCTTCCCTTCACGGCGAGACCTTCCTGGTCGGTGCCCGGCAGGCTCCACTCCTTGATGAGCGTGCCATTGGGACTCATCGCCCGCAACAGATTCGCTGAATCGTAGATGGCGTACAACACGCCCTGGCTGGCCTCGTAGTGCATGTCGGCAATGTCGCTCACGCCGTTGAGCGCCGGGATCGTGCTGATGTGCGTTACGGTCGTGCTCGTGGTGCTGGAGACAATCGGCAACTGGAACACGAAGATTTGCCCGGTCGCCTGGAGTCCCGCATAGAACAGGCCCCCTTCGGGATTGCTGGCGTCGGGCACGAAGGTCAACGCCTCCAATCCGGAGTTATCCGCGCCCGTCATCCAGGGCGTCAGGTCGAAAGTCCTGGTCACCTGCCCCGTGGTGACGTTGAACTCGCGGATGCTGTCCGGGTGTTCCACGCCCAGGTAGACGAAGTTGCTTTGCGGCCGGGCAACGGTAATGCCCTCCAAGTCGCCCCCGACAGTCCAGTTGGTCACACCCGAGCCACTGGCGCTCATCGAGGAGACGGTCCCGCCATCGCTCACCACGAACAGCTTCTGCAACCGCGAATGCCAGACAACGCCGCTGGTCTCATATCCAGTCGGCAGGCCGGCTCCGACCGATACGCCCGGCAGGGGGACGGAAGCCGCGGGCGTTCCGACCTGTCGAAAATCCACGACAAATGAATCGGAAGTGCCGTTGCCCGCCGAAACTGTTTGCCACATTACCTGGACCCGATCGGCGGAACTTCCGCTGTAGCCAACCAGCGGTGCGTCGCCCAATTGCAGATAGGGCGTGTGGTTGACCGTGAATTGAGGAACTGCCAATTCGTAGGCGCCGACGTCATAGGCCAAACTTTGGGGTCGCACGGAACCATCCCGATCGGACGTGACCGCGGCGATTGCCGTACCGGCGTCCAGCAACGCAGAAACGGTGGCCAGACGGTAATCACGCGCCGCCGTATCGATGAAGTCGCCTGCCACGGCCAGCAGATTACTCGGGTCGGATGCCTGGGCCGGTTTGCTGCCCAGGTAGGCGTTGTTCCCCAGGTTCCACGTACCCGTGCCGGCGCCCCCGCCGGCGAACTCGATCTGCGTGGTGATGCCGTCGCCAAACGTCGAGTTGTGGACAGCCAGGTTCTCCAGGTTGTCTTCGGCGCGGATGGCCTTCGCCACGTCATAGACCACGGCATTGCGGATCGTGGTGTCGGCGTTTCCTCGCGTGCCCGTTCCCTCGCCGCGCAGGCGGAAGGCAATTTCACTGTCGTAAATCGTCACGCCATCGAAAACGGCCGCCACCTTCTCCTTCATGTTGAAGACGGCCTTGTTGGGAATAAAGCCATCCTGGGCCCAGCCGTGGGCCATCGTATTGCGGACCGTGATCTGCATCGGCTGAGCGACCGTACTGGCATCGAGCGCCACCTTGGTATCGATCGCGTTTTCGCCAGGCCGCTCACCCGCGTTCCAGTCCACTTCCCAGCCGCTATAGCTGGCCGCAAAATCCTCAGCCAGCGGCCCCGTCCAAAAATGACAGTTCTCAATCAGGATGTTCGTGGTGACACTGGCATTCCGATTGGGGTCGGCCTGGAATGAGTCCCCGGAGACGTGGTGAATCTCCGTATTGCGGATCGTCAGCCCCTGGGTTTGCGAGGCGGCGATGCCGTGGGCGTCGGTCTGATTGGCGAACGACCCGGCCAGAAAATGATGGATCTTGAGCCCGTCGATCAACAAGCTGTCGGCGTTTGTGACGTCGATGCCGTCGCGGACCCCGTTGCGAACCTCCATGTTGCGGAGCGTGACGTTGTTTGCATTGACAATCTGTACGGCATCGCTGTTGCTCTTATTGGCATCGATGGTGATGTTTTCAAACACCGTGTAGTCGCCGAGCGCATTGACGCGCAAGCGCAACATCGTCGGGTTGGCCCCGGTGCCGAAGGCGCCAAACGTAATCGGCGCAGCCAAGGTCCCCGTACGATTGACGTCGAACTGATCGGCCCAGTTCTCGCCTCGCTTGAAGAGCACCACGTCGCCCGCTGCCAAGGCGAAGCCTTCCACCTTGGTCAGCGATTGCCAGGCTGCAGTGTCGCTGGTTCCCACGTTGTTGTCGTTGCCCAGCGTCGCGTCCACGTAGTAAGTGGCCAGTAATTGTCGATCCTCGAGCCGCTCCATCATCAAGCGGCCAGCGCGATGCCTAGGCATGAATGTACGACGACGCCGGCCCCTGTGGGCGTTGGAGAATAGGTCGCGGGTGCGTTGGAAGAAGCGCTGCATTGTGATTGACCTTTTACGTCGATACTCTAGGGCCGACTACGGTGCTTGGAAACATCATTCTCCCGTAATGCCGCTTGGTCAAGTTCAGCATCGACATGCGCGACAGGATCGTCCACGACACTTAATGGGAGGTCAGCAACTCGGACGATCGGAAATCCGCTCGCCTCAATCCGCCTCCCATCGTCCCGCGCATAGATCGAGCGCGCGGTGTTAGCATGGAGCGAATTCCGCCCTGAAAAGAATGGCATTCCTTAGTTCCGGCTGCCGCCCACCCCCTTGCACCCTGGGGTAAGCTAACGTCAGGCCCTCGTACCATTTAAGTGGTATTGGCCGATCCTGTCAACAAAACCGCAGAAATACCTGTTTCGTTGGAGAGAATAGGCCGTTCCTGGGCCGGAGTCAGTCATAACGCGGCCTGACGGCCGCAACCAAAAAGTCGTACACGTGTACAACATTGGAAAAATGGTGATAAACCTCGGTAATCGCAAACGTTTCTGTACACTTGTGAACAACATGCGCGCACGGCGCGCATATGTGACAACGTAAGACACTAATGGGGGGCAGAACCCTGAGAAATGGGGCTGGGAGGGCTGGAAGGTTTCTAAAAGGCCTCCTCGCCAGAATCTGTGGGTGGATTCGTCCGGCCCAGAGACGCCCTCGTGGATCTTGAGCTTAGATGGCCAGCACACAGCCTGCTTACCGTTACAGCTTGAAATAAAACGTTCGCGTCAGGTACCGCCAGATGCGCCAGCCGAGCGTTTCCCAGGCGACGTGGATCCGGGCTTCGCCCCGCATCCCCAGTCGCAACAGTCCGTCTGGGTTCTCGACCAGCACCCGGGCTTGATACGAGGGGCTCGTGGGCCGCTCCTTACCGCTCTGCGGATCGGAACGCGTATCGAGTTGCCCTCCGTGCTTGGTCGAGAGCCGGCTGGAACTGGTTTTAAGATTCACCTGCGCCACCTCGGCCACCGTTCCGTACCGGGTCCCTCCCGCAGCCGAGTCCAACAGCAGCAGCACTTCTTGCCCCGGACGGACCAATTGCACGTCGGCCTGATCGACCACGAGAACCGCCTCCAGTTTTTCCGGATTGCCGATATAACAGAAGGGCTGCCCCTCGGTCAGCCAGATCTCTCGGTTCTGCCGGTCAAAAGGAGTGCCGGACCAGGTTGGCAGAGCCCCTTCGACGTGAGGAGCGCCCTGCACCACGGGGGGCGGCATGACCGTTCCCCCCCTGGGGCTGCGCAACAGAAGACGCTGCAAATCGCGATCTCGCTGCTGGAGTTGGTCTTCCGCGCTGGCGAGCGATTCTTCGACCGCGGCGATTTGCTGATCGGCCTCTTTACCGGCCAGGCTCTGGGCGTGCCGCTCACGGCGCAAGGCCACCAGTTTGGCTCGGTCTTCCGCACATTGACCCCGCAACCGGGAGAGTTCCAGCCGCGTGCTGAGATTCTCCAACTCGGCCAGCTCCGCCCCCTCTTCAACGTGGTCCCCGGCTTGGACCGCGACCCGCTTGAGCATCCCGGGCACTTCCACGTAAACCTGCGCGGCATCGTGCGGCAAGATCTCTAAGGGACAATAAACTCGGTGCGGCAGCGGGATCGCCAGAATGGCCAACAGCAGGACCCCTAGTATTCCCAGGGTCATCAGCCACCGCGGCCGCTTGATTTGCTGCGTCCGACCGGGCGTAGCAAAAAACTTCTTGGCCGCCCACAGGGGCTGACCCACCAGTCCGACAATCCCCGCCAGCACAATCGTCTGGCCGATGGCCTTGAGTCCATATGGCGCCAGAACCCAGTACAGAAAATACAAAATCGCAATCACCACAACCCAGCGGTAGATGACCGCTGCCACGGCGTACAGCGTAAACCACGCCCGGTGCTTACGGGGTAAAAATCCATCCTCCGGTTCCTCCAGACCCAGGAACCACTTGCCGAGTTTGCGGGTTACCAAGGTCGTGGACTTCTGACGCAAATTGGGGACTTCCAGCAAGTCCGCCAGGATATAGTATCCGTCGTAGCGAAGCAGCGGATTGGCGTTAAATATCACGGTGCTGACGGAGCAGACGAACATCAGGCTGAGCATTAAATGATGAGTCAGCCCGGGCGCGCTGAACCACCACACCAGCGTCGCCAGCGAAGCGATAAACAGCTCCACATACATGCCAGCCGCCCCGATGGCCGCCCGCTGCCATTTGCTTTTGAGCATCCAGGAATCGGTTACGTCGCAGTAAAGGCACGGCGTCAGCACCAGCATCATAAAACCGATCTGATGGCATTCACACCCGAAACGGCGGCAGGAGAGACCGTGTCCCAATTCGTGCAGCACCTTGGTCACCGCCAGGGCGATCGCCAGGTAGTACCACTTGCCAATAAAAAACTCGTGAAAGGCGGGGAGCCGGGCCTGAAACTGGTCGAACTGTACGGCAACCAACAAAACCGCCGCCAGCCCCAGGACGATGCACATCGCCAGCGCCGCGGGAGTAAAGAACCACCAGGTATACGGCAGTAGCCAGGAGAGGAACCGGTGCGGATCAACTCCGCGAAATCGGATCGCCAGGATATTCGAGAGTGCCGCCAGCCGGCTCTGCAAGCGTCGCTGCTCGTGCCGGCGCTTAAGCGCCGTCCCCTGGTCCGGTAATTGCGAGAGGACCAATCCCCCCTGGTGCAGTGTGCCGATGAACCGGGCGATCTCGTCGAGCGTGAGCTTCTGCGGCGGAAAACGCGACTCATACCGGCGCTTCAGCTCGTTGAGACTCACGCTGCCGTCGAGCATCTTGAGGATCGCAAACTCCTCCTCCCGAAACCGAAAATACTTCAGCCCCACGGGATCCTTCACCACCCAGGCAGGTTCTCCCTGGTATTGAAGTTTGCTGACGGCCAGGTCCGGACGCATCCGGATCCGAAGCGGCCGGGCGGAACTGGAAATCAAACTGTCGTTGAGCGCCACCATCGCAGAATCATCCGCCTATTCAACATCCTCCCGAACCCAGTCCGCTCAATGGACCCGCATTGTCGCCGACTGCCCCGGTTGCAACAGCCACTGCCCTTTCTCCTGGCGGTTCTTGATTTCCGCCCAGACGCGGTAGTCGCCTCCGGTCTGCAACAGGGGACTGACAAAGACCACATTCCCGGGCAGGTCCAATCGCTTCTTGCCGGCCAGTTCCACAGTGACCGTGACGTCGCGTCCCTGAATTCGCTCCGGAGGAATATCGGCCGCTTTGACAAACCCTTCGACCCGCAGCCGGTCCAGCCGCACCACATGGAGCACCACATCTCCCGGCTGGACCCATTCCCCCAGGTTCCGCCGCACTTCCACCACCATGCCGTTGATCGGGCTGGCGATCCGCCGCCGCTTGAGGTTGTCGTCGGCCGCTTCGACCTTGGCCGCCGCCGCCGAGGCTTCGTGCCCCATTGTGGATTGTTCGAGCCGCGACTGCTCGATCTGCAACAGCGCCCGGCGATGTTCCAGCTTCAGTTTCCGCACTTCGGAGGCCGCCACGGAGTTGGCAACCCGGCTGTTGGCGTCCAGCGCCGCCTGATAGGCGGCCTCTGCTACGTCGGCGGCTGCCGTGGAGTACCGGAGGTTGATGTCGTTGTCCGCCTTCTCCCGGGCCGAGGTGTATTCGTCCATCGCCAGCCGCTTGTCAATTTCTGCCCGGCGATCGTCGATCTTGGCCAAAAGGTCGCCGGCCCGGACTTCCGCCCCTTCCGTGGCCTTTAAATCGGCAATCACGCCCGCCTCCTGGGCCGGTATGTCGGCCTGTTCGACCAGCATCACAAAACAGTTTTCCACGACGGGACCGGAGCCCCCCGCGGACTGCGCCTCGGCACCCCTTGGCGTCTCAAAGAGACCGCCCAAGACAACCGACATTGCCAGGACGCTGACCAGGCGTTTCCCTAGAATCATGATTATTTTCCTCTCCGGTTGGGTTGTGATTTCTATCAAGCACGAAACAGGATCGGCGGGCTCCATCAAATCCGGAACAGAATTCGGGACCGGATAAACGCCAGCACGTCGTGGAACCAGACATAGCCCAGCGGCCGCCAGCCGCAGGCAATCCGGCCGCTGACCGCCGCGCCGGGACGGCGTTCCGTTGGATCCAGCGTCGCGCGGTCGATTTCGACACGCGCCAGCACGGTGTTTCCTTCCTCGCCGCGAATCTCGGCGCTGGGCTGCAGCTCGATGACTTTTCCCGTGCGAACGGTGGCCGGATTGGTCGCCAGGATATAAGACACATCCAGCGACCGGTTCTCCGACGGCTTGGCTTGCCAGGCCTCCGCAACGTAGCCGGCATGGGCCTCCGGAACCATCAGTTCCAACTCCCATTGATCGTTCGGATTGGCGACGGATAGGAGCAATTGACCTTGTTCCACCGGTCTCCCCAATAAGCGGTTCTTCACGTCCCAGGTGGTCACTATTCCGTCCAACGGACTGCGCACCGTCAGAAGTTGTTGCTTGGTCTGCAACAAGGCCAACTGCTCGCTGAGACTGTCGTACGTCTTTTGGAGTTGGGCGTACTGCCCCGAGAACCGATTACGCTCATCAAAGCTCAGCCGCGACTCACCCTGGGTGCGGCGGATCGAGGCCATCTGTTCCAATGTGGCAGCCATCCGGCCGCGCAAGTCGGTCATCGCCACGTCCAGATCCCGGCTTTTCAGCCGCACCAGAGGCTGGTCCTTTTTCACGTGCTCCCCTGATTCGACCAGCACTTCACTCACAACGCCTGGCTCATGCACAAAAACATCCCGTCGCTCCACCGGTTGCAGTGTACCGGGAGCGGAGATGCGAAACGCCCCCGGAATCACGCACAGCGCCAGCACGCCAGCCAGCAGTACACCACCGATGGTGAGCGTCTTGGGCAATCGGCGGGCCTCAACGAACCACCGTGTCTTGCCGAGCGTGCGCCAGACGGGCATCAAAAACACGTTCTCATGCGTCCGCGCATTGGCCAGCGCCGTGCTCCCGTGGCGACAGACCAGATCGATCCGTTGCCGCATCGCCTCCGGCAGCCCTTCCTGGTCGATCCGTTCCAGGACCAGCGCCCCCAGGATCTCCTGTTGCGGAGGTGTGTCCTCCTCCGGCCGTTCCGCCTGGGTTTGCACCAGTGGCACGATTCCCAGCGTACGGGTGTGGGCCTGATCCAGGTAGGCGTGCAGCGCATCTTCCACTTGGGGAGGAAGATCTCGACTGCTACCGGTGTACCAGAGTGGCTCGCCGGTGGCGAGCGCCGTCTCGGTCAACTCTTTGAGCAAGCGCACGACGTCTGCTCGGGATTCCACGGTGTCCTGCCCGCTGACGGGAGCCG
>Ga0194132_10011927_pt1 | contig 10991 bp, 8 predicted proteins | sample TA2KigOf80mmetaG_FD_148612 | JGI IMG/M metagenome (GOLD analysis project Ga0194132, IMG submission 148612) | Freshwater microbial communities from Lake Tanganyika, Tanzania - TA2015054 Kigoma Offshore 80m | ecosystem: Environmental > Aquatic > Freshwater > Lake | place: Tanzania: Lake Tanganyika... | reverse complement strand
GTGATCGACGAAGACGTTGATGAAGTTCTCGAGCGTCGGGTCGGCCGGGAACCAGAGCGTCGCCGGCTCCTTCTGCAACACGCTCTTCGGGCCCTCGACCGCACTCGGCGTCGGCGCGCGCTCCTTCAGGTCGCGCACGTCGTAAAGCTCATACCAGTGCTTGAGCGAGGCGTTCAACGTCCAATAGACCGGGAACAGCGCCCAGACGAGCGCGACCGTCAGCGCAAGCCAATTGTGCCAGGTGAACCGGCGCTCGCGAGCGACTGCGAGCCCATTCACCGTCGTTCTCCTAATACCGCCCCACCATCAGCCCGCCATCGACGATGAGCGTTTGCCCGCTGATATAGCGCGCGCCCTTGGAGCACAGAAACACGATTACGTCGGCGATGTCGTCGGGTTCGCCGACGCGGCCCAAGGGAATGTAGTCCGCGGCCTTTTCGAGGCCCGCCGGCCCGAGCGAATGCACGGTCGAGAGCGACTGGGCCGAGCGGATATAGCCGGGCGCGATGCCATTCACGCGGATCTGGTCGCGCCCAAGGTCGCAGGCGAGGCCGCGCACCAGGCCGACCACGCCGGTCTTGGCCGCATTGTATTGCACGTGGTCGTGCCAGCCATAGCCGACGCCCATGATCGAGGAGACCGCGACGATCGCGCCGGCCTTGCGCTTCTTCATGCCGCTCGATACCGCGCGGCACAGGCGGAACACGCCGTTCAGGTCAACGTCGAGCGTGTGCGCCCATTTCTCGTCGGTCATGTCCTCGAGCTTCACCTTGTGCGCGATGCCGGCGTTCGCGATGGCGGCATCGATCACGCCATGCTTCTGCTCGAACGCGGCGACGGCGGCGTTCACCTCGGCGGTCTTGGTGACATCGACATGGTGGAACTCGGCCGAGCCGCCCGCCGCCTCGATCGCCTTGACGGTGGCCTTGCCCTCGTTGTCCAGCACGTCGGTGACGCCAACGTGATAGCCGGCTTTGGCGAAGGCGAGGGCGGTGGCATGACCGATGCCGATGCCGGCGCCGGAGATGATGACGGTCGGTTTGCTCATGGTTTTCTTCTCCCCTTGCTCGTGGCGCGCCTGGTGTTGTCGCTGCCGAAGACGCGCGCGAAGATGGTATCGACGTGGGCGAGATAGGGCGCGGGATCGAACAGCGCGTCGACCTCCTTGCGCTTCAGTTTGGCCTTGACCTCGGGATCGGCCGCGAGCTTGTCGGCAAAGCGACCACCGCCCTGGGTCACCGCCGTGGCATTGCGCTGTACGGCGGCATAAGCGGCCTCGCGCGACAGCCCAGCCTCGGTGAGTGCAAGCAGCACGGCCTGGGAATGCACCAGGCCGCCGAGGCTCTCGAGATTGCGCCTCATCGCCTCCGGATAGACGACGAGACGCTCGACGAGGCTCGCCAGCCGATCGAGCGCAAAATCGAGCGCGATCGTGGCGTCGGGCGCGAACACCCTCTCCACTGACGAGTGCGAGATGTCGCGCTCGTGCCAGAGCGTGACATTTTCAAGCGCGGGATTGAGCGCGGCCCGCACCACACGCGCGAGGCCGCAGAGATTCTCGGAAAGCACCGGGTTGCGCTTGTGCGGCATGGCGGACGAGCCCTTCTGCCCCGCCGCAAACGGCTCCTCGGCCTCGCGCACCTCGCTGCGCTGGAGGTGGCGAATCTCGGTCGCCAGCCGCTCGATCGCGGACGCGACGAGCGCGAGCGCCGCGAAATAGGCCGCGTGGCGGTCGCGCGGAATCACTTGGGTCGAGACCGGCTCGACCTTGAGGCCGAGTTTCTTGGCGACATGGGCCTCGACCTTCGGGTCGACCGAGGAGAAGGTGCCGACCGGGCCCGAAATCGCGCATGTAGCAATCTCGTCCTTCGCCGCCTTCATGCGTTCGAGGTTGCGGGCGAACTCGGCATAGTGCCCTGCGAGCTTGAGGCCGAAGCTCGTCGGCTCCGCGTGGATGCCGTGGCTGCGCCCGACGCAGATCGTCATCTTGTGCTCGAGCGCGCGACGCCTGAGCGCCGCCATTACCTTCTCGAGCCCGGCGATGATCAGCTCGGCAGCCTGGCCAAGCTGCACCGCGAACGCCGTGTCGAGCACATCCGACGAAGTCAGGCCCTGGTGAATGAACCGCGAGTCCGGCCCGACATATTTGTTGAGGTTGGTCAGGAACGCGATCACGTCGTGCCGCGTCTCGCGCTCGATCGCCTCGATCGCGGCGGTGTCGGTGATCTCGGCCGGGTGCTCCTTGAGCGCACGGCGGAGTGCGGTCAATGCGCTCTTGGGCGCGAGGCCGAGCTCCACTTGAGCCTCGAGCGCGTGCGCTTCGATCTCGGCGAGAATCCGAAAGCGGTTCTCCGGCTGCCAGATCGCCGCCATCTGCGGCCGTGAATAACGGGGGATCATGGGTGAAGGGCGTCCCTTGGTCGCGCTCGGCTGTGCGGACCTGTCTTAGCGGGCGGCCGCGCAATTGTCATCCCCGGCCGGGTGGACAGCGCCGCTTTCCAGGCTCACAGTCTCGCCACCACAGCGGAATGGGAGGACGCCATGGTGAAAGCGATTCCAGATGGGTATCACACGCTCACGCCCTATCTCGTGGTGGGCGATGCGGCTAAGGCGATCGAGTTCTACAGGAAGGCGTTCGGCGTCACGGAAATCATGCGCATGGTCGAGCCGGGCGGGAAGCGCATCATGCACGCCGAGCTCATGGTCGGCGATTCCCGCCTGATGCTCTCCGACACCTATGCCGAGATGGGCGGCAAGAACCCGAAGGACCTGAAAGGCACGCCGGTGACCGTGCATGTCTACTCCGAGGATGCCGATGCCCTGGCGGCGCGTGCGTCCAAGGCCGGCGCCAAGATCATCATGCCGGTCGCCGAGATGTTTTGGGGCGATCGCTTCGGCAAGGTGAAAGATCCGTTCGGCCACGAATGGTCGATCGCGACGCATGTGAAGGACCTGACACCGGCTCAATTCGCCAAGGCCGCCGCTGCTGCGTTCGAGCAGCATGAGGCGCTGCAGAAGAAGGCACCGGCGCGGAAAAAGGCGACAGCAAAAAAGAAGGCGACGAAAAAGCGGAAATAGCCGCGCGCGGCTTTTGCCGCCCACCCGATCGTCATCCCGGCCGCGGAGCGAGCCGGGATTCATGGTTCCGCGTGCGCGGGACGATGGATACCGGGTCGCAAGCCTCGCGGCCGATCACCTTGGGTGTTCGGGCTCGGCTAGCGCCCGGTATGACGAATTGGGGTGCGGCAAATTCACAGATTGTCATCTCGGCCGCGGAGCGAGCCGGGAACCATGGTCCCGCGCACGCGGGACGATGGATACCGGGTCGCGAGCCTCGCGGCCGAACACCTTGCGTGTTCGGGCTCGGCCAACGCCCAGTATGACGAATTGGGGTGCGGCAAATTCACAGATTGTCATCCCGGCCGCGGAGCGAGCCGGGATCCACGGTTCCGCGCGCGCGGGACGATGGATACCGGGTCGCGAGCCTCGCGGCCGAACACCTTGCGTGTTCGGGCTCGGCCAACGCCCGGTATGACGAATTGGGGTGCGGCAAATTCACAGATTGTCATCCCGGCCGCGGAGCGAGCCGGGATCCACGGCTCGGCGCACGCGCGACGATGGATACCGGGTCGCAAGCCTCGCGGCCGATCACCTTGGGTGTTCGGGCTCGGCGAACGCCTGGTATGACAGCCTGGGACTTCGTCCCTACGCTTACTCCGCCGCCGCCTTGCGCTTCGTGGCCGGCTTGTCGCTCGAGAAGTGGGCGAACATGCCGGAGTACGCCTTCTTCTCGGGCGGGCGGTAGGTCATGCGCTTCGAGGTCTTCTTGCCGAGCTCGACCATGAGCTCCGCCTGCTTGGTGGCGCACACGACGCCATCCAGCACCGGCACCTTCAGCTCGTCCTCGATCGACTGGGCGAACTCGGCGAAGCCGGCGCAGCCGAGGCAGATCGCTTCGGCATTGTCCTCCTTCACCGCGAGGCGCGCGCCCTCGCGAATCTTCTCGAACGAGCCCTTCGGGTCCTTCTCGACGTCGAGCACATAGAGCGGCAGCGTGCGGATCGAGATGACGCGGTGCTCCATGCCATAGCCGCGCACCATCTCCTCCATGAGCGTGCGCGCGCGCGGAATGATGGTGACGATCGAGAAGCGCGCGGCCAGCATGGACGCCATATAGAGCGAGGATTCGGCGATGCCGATGACCGGCTTGTCGGTCAGCTCGCGCGCGGCGTGGATGCCGGGGTCGCCATAGCAGGCGATGATATAGGCGTCGATGTTCTCGCCGGCCTCGCCCTTCTTGATCTCATCCAGCACGCCGCAGGCCGAGACGAACTCATCGACGAAGGATTCGATCGAGGCTGGGCCGAAGCTCGGGCTGACCGAGATGATCTCGGTGCCCTTGCGCGCAAACTTGCGCGCGCACTCGCCGATCGTGTCAGTCATCATTTGGGTGGTGTTCGGGTTGATGATCTTGATGCGCATGGCCTCGCTCCTCCGTATCTGCCGTTTCAGCTCGTTCGCCTGGGCCGCCGCCCCTCACCCTATCCCTCTCCCCCCTGGAGGGGGAGAGGGGACTTATTTGGAGGGAGGCGACTCACAAGAGTCCCGATGGGATTCGGCGGCTCAATTTCCTCGCTCCCTCTCCCCGCCGGGTAGAGGGGTGGGGTGAGGGGCGGTTCCAAATACAACAGCCTCACCCGCCGCGGGCGCGCCGGAGCGAGGCGGTCGCCGCCTCATCGACGGAAAGGTCCGGCTTGAGCGCGACGGCGTAATCCGCGCGCGCCGATTCAAGGGTCACGAAGCCGTCGCGCACATCAGAGGCGACGCGCGCGGGCTCGCGCTTCAGCGGGTTACCATAGCCGCCGCCGCAGGTGCCGACCAGCACCATGCGATCGCCCGCCTTGCAAGGCTTGTTCGGCATCATCGAGGGCAGGGACTGCTCGCCGCCGCCCTTGGGGCGGAACAGCAGCTTCGAGGTCTTGCCGCCCTGGCCGCCCTCGAAGCCCCAGGGCGCGAACATGTGGCCGTCGCCCTCGACCGAGAAGGCGCCGTCCTCCAAGAGCTCGACCTCGCGCACCGAGCCGACGCCACCGCGCCATTCGCCCGCCGCCGCGCCTTCCTCGCGCAGCTCATAGCGCAGTACGCGCAGCGGCAAATGGGATTCGATGTCCTCGATCGGGTTGTTGCGCGTGTTGGCGTAGAGCGTGTCGACCGTGTCCATGCCGTCCTTGCCCGCGCGGCCGCCATAGCTGCCCTCGTGGATGTCCATGTGCACCCAGTGACCGCCGGCGCGCACGCCGCTGTACGCAATCACTTTCAGATTGCCGACGCCGGCCGACACCTGGGTTGGCACCGCCTGCGCGAGCGCGCGCATCAGCGTGTCGGCCACGATGTTGCCAGGGCAGAAGCGCGCGATGGTCGGCGCCGGAAAATTGGGATTCACCAGCGTGCCCTTGGGCGCGACGATCGTGATCGGGCGCACCAGCCCTGAGTTCTGCTGGATGTGGCCGTGCACGGCGGAGTCCAACAGGATCGAGCGCACGGTAAGCCAGATCGCGCAATCGACCGTGCCTTCGAGCGGCATGTTGAGTGGACGGTCGTCGATCTGCTTGTCGGTGCCGGTGAGGTCCACGATCAGATCGCTGCCCTTGATCGTGACGGTCACCTTGATCTTGAGGTCCTGGCGCTCGGGGTCGTTCTGAAAGCCATCGACATGGCCGAGCGCCGAATAGCTGCCATCCGGCAGCGCTTGAATAGCCTGGCGCATCAGGCGCTCGGAATGATCCATCAGCGCATCGCCCGCGGCCTCGACCGTGCTTTGGCCATAGCGCTCCATCAGCTCGATGAAGCGGTCGGCGCCAATCCGGGCTGCCGCGATCTGCGCCTCCATGTCGCCGACGACGAGGCTGGACGCGCGGATATTGTCGCGCACCATGGTCCAGAGCGGCTTGTTGAGCACGCCCCTGTCATAGACCTTGAGCGCCTTGAACTGCAGTCCCTCGGCATAGGCGTCGAGCGAATCAACGATGCCGCAGCTGCCGGGCGCCGAAGCGCCGATGTCCAGATGGTGCGCGGTCGTCACCGAATAGCCGACGAGCTTGCGCTTGATAAATGCGGGCACGATGAAAGCGACGTCGGGCCCGTGCGAGGCGCCGTGATAGGCCGAGTTGTGCATCACCACATCGCCCGGCTGTAGCGTCTCGCCGCGCTCGGCGAAGAGCTGCTTCATGCCCTTCACATAGCCGGGGATGGGGCCGGATTGCAGCGGCGTCGACTGGCGCGACTCACAAAGCTGGCGGCCTTCGGCATCCAGCAGCGCCGCGCCGAAATCCTCGGACTCGCGGATGATGCTGGAATAGGACATCCGCATCAGCTTGTAGCCCATCTCGACCGCGATGCTCTCGAGCGCGCCCTGAATGACGCTCGCGGTGACGGGGTCGATCGGCTTCGAGCCGAGCTTCGTGGCGGTGCGGGGGCGGGCCTGGGCCATGGAATCAACCTTTCCGGGTCACGCGCAAAATGAGATTGCCGCCGGCTTCAGATTCCGCGCTCCAGCCGGGCGGCACCACCGTCGTGGTGTCGCGCTGCAGGATGATCGCGGGGCCGGGCACGGCCTGGCCGAGCGGCAGCCGATCACGCCGATAATACGCGGTTTCGTAGGAGCTGAGCACGCCATTGACGCGAAACACGCTCTCGCCGCGGCGCACCAGCGCGTCCTCGATCGAGCGGCCGGCGCTCACCTCGGGCCTGCCGATCTTCGGCATCGCGCCAACGCCCGTCGCGCGAATGTTTACGATCTCGATCGGGCTGTCGGCAAAGAAGTGGCCGTATTCGCGCTTGTGCTGCTCGTGGAACGCGGTCCAGACGCCCTCGAGCCCGGCGGAGTCGAGACTATCGGCCGGGAAGGCGACACGCAGCTCATAACCCTGGCCGACATAGCGCAGATCGCCGAAGCGCAAGAGCGTGACGCCCTTGCGCTCAATGCCGTCCGTCTTGAACTGGTCGATCAGCGCGGTCTCGATCTGCACGAAGTCGCGGGCGAGCTTCGCCGTGTCGACCGAGCCCTTCACCAGAAACTCGGTCTTGATCTGGTCGTACTTGATGTCGGTGGTGAGCAGGCCCGCCGCAGACGTGATGCCGGGATGCGGCGGAATCACGACCTCGGGGATGTTGAGCGCATCCGCCACCTCGGCGCCGTGCAGCGGCCCGGCGCCGCCAAAGGCCACGAGCGCGAAATTGCGCGGGTCGAGGCCCTTCTGCACCGTCTTGGCGCGGATCGCGTTCGCCATGTTGGAGTTGAGGATGGTGAGTACGCCCTCGGCCGCCTCGAGCTTGTCGAGCTTGAGCTCTTTGGCGAGCTCGGCGATCACGCGATGCGCCGCCGCCTCATCGAGCGACATCTCGCCGCCGAGGAAATTGTCCTTGTCGAGCCGGCCGAGCATGAGATTGGCGTCGGTCACGGTCGGGCGCGTGCCGCCGCGCTGATAGCAGGCCGGCCCGGGCTGCGAGCCCGCGCTCATCGGCCCCACGCGAAATGCTCCGCCGGCATCGACATGCGCGATCGAGCCGCCGCCGGCGCCGATCGTGTGGATGTCGATCATCGGCACGAGCACGGGGTAGCCGCCGATCCAGGTGTCGCGTGCGGTGGCCTCGCTGTAGCGGCCCTCGATCACGATGCCGATATCGGCGCTGGTGCCGCCGACATCGAAGGTGATGATGCGCTGGCGGCCGGAGAGCGCGGCCGCCCAGGCGCCGCCGAGCACGCCGGCGGCGGGGCCGGAGAGCAGGGTCACGACCGGCGTGTCCGCCACCGTCGCCGCGGTCGCGACGCCGCCGTTCGAGGCCATGATGTGCAGATCGGCCTTGAGGCCGGCGCTCGCAAGCCGTTCCTCGAAGCGCTTCACATAAGTGCGCACCTTCGGGCCGATGAAGGCGTTCATCGCAGCGGTGGTGAAGCGCTCGAACTCGCGGAACTGCGGCGCCACCTTGGCCGAGGTTGTGACGAACGCCTCGGGGAACTCCTCGAGGATCAGCGCACGCGCGCGCTCCTCATGGCGCGGATCGATATAGGAGAAGAGGAAACACACCGCGATCGATTGTACGCCGGCCGCCTTGAGCTCGCGCGCCGCCTTGCGCACTTGCGCCTCGTCCAAGGGCGTCAACACCTCGCCCTTGGGCGGCGTCAGACGCTCCTCGACGGTCAGGCGATGGCGGCGGCGCACCAGGGGGCGCGCCTGCCACGGAATGTCCTGCATGATCGAATAGTTCTCGGGCCGCTGGTGGCGCCCGATATGGATGATGTCGCGATAGCCGGCGGTCGTGATCATGCCGGCGACCGAACCCTTGTATTCCAGCACTGCGTTGGTCGCGATCGTGGTGCCGTGGAACACGTGATCGACCGTTTTCGGATCGATGCCATTCCGCTCGCACAGCGCGACGATGCCGTTGGTGACACCGACCGAGGGGTCATCGGGCGTCGTCGGCACCTTGTGAATCGCGATGCGGTTGGTTTCGGTATCCGTGATGATGAGGTCGGTGAACGTGCCCCCGACGTCGACGCCGACGAGTTTCATGCGTTGCTGAATCCCTGGAACGCGCGCCGGTCGCCTTGTCCCGACAGCGCCGCGAAGATGACCTATTCCCCTTCAGTGTGGAGACGGCCGCGAAGGCCGTCAAGGCGAGGGCGTCAGCCTTCCTGGCCCGGAAAATGGAGCTCGGTCGGCGGCGTCATGCAGTTGCCGGGGCCGAAATCGGCGAGCACGCCCGGCTCGTCGATGCGCAGCACAACCCAGCCGTTCAACAAGTCACGGTTGAACAGCCGCACCAGGGCTTTTCCAAAGAACCAGGTGTATTGCTCAGTCTTGCGGCCGGCCGCGTTGGTGCAATTGCCCCAGAAATGGTGCGCCATGCCATAGCGAGTGGTCATCGCCTCGATGACCCGGACATAGCCGGCCTGATCGGTCCAGACCTCGACGTTGATCGCGGTGATGATCTTCTCCGGATGGTCGCGCCGCTCGCAGAGCCAGGCCTCGGCCGGCAGCGTGGCCAGCGTGGTCGGGATCGAATACTGGAAATAGCAGCCGTCGAGCTCGGTCTTGGTCTTCTGCCAGATGCGCGCGGTCGGTTGTTGGGCCAGCGCCTCTTCCAACGGCGTGCCGACGCGCACGCCGAGAAACGCGTCAACCGGCTCGGCCATGACGGGTGCCGCAAAGGTCGCAGCGAAAAGCGCGGCGAGTCCGAAGCATCGGGCCGGGACCATGCTTATCACACTGGACCTCGCAGGATCTTGCCGCAAGCGCCCACGTAAGGACGCGTGCCCTGGCTCAACCGATGAGCCCAAGTGCGCGGAACGAGGCGTGGCCGTCGCGCCCGATGATCAGGTGGTCGTGGACAGTGACGCCCAAGGGTTTCCCCGCGCTCGCCACCTGCTTCGTCATCTCGATGTCGGCGGCGGAGGGCGTGGGGTCGCCGCTCGGATGATTATGCACGAGGATCACGGCAGCGGCGCCGAGCGCGAGCGCACGGCCCACCACCTCGCGCGGATAGAGCTGCACGTGGTTGATCGTGCCTTCCTGCTGTACCTCGTCCGAGATGAGCCCGTTCTTGACGTCGAGGAAGAGCACGCGGAACTGCTCGGTCGCGTTGTGCGCCATGTGCGCGCGGCAATAGTCGAGCAGCGCGTCCCATGAGCCGATGATGGTGCGCTTATCCACGCGCTCGCGCAGCGCGCGGGTTGAGAGCGCGTGCGCGACCTTCAGGGCCTGCGCCGCGACCGACCCGACGCCCTTGACCCCGGCGAGCGCGTCCTCGCTCGCGCCGAGCACGCCGCCGAGCCCGCCGAAGCGCGCGAGCAGCAATTTGGCGACCGGCTTCACGTCGCGCCGCGGCAGTGCCTGATAGAGATAGAGTTCGAGCAGTTCGTAGTCGGCGAGCGCGTCGGGCCCGCCCTTCTGGAAGCGCTCGCGCAGGCGCGCCCGGTGGCCGAGATAGTGAGGGTCCTCGGCCATGTGCGTCGCCGCTGGCTCATCCTCCGCTGTAGGGCGGACGGGTCAGGTTGGCGGGCGAGAGGGTGAAGATCTCGTGCCCATCCTTGGTCACGCCGATCGTGTGTTCGAACTGGGCCGAAAGCGAGCGGTCGCGCGTCACCGCGGTCCAGCCGTCCTTCAGGATGGTCACCTCGTGGGTGCCGAGATTGATCATCGGCTCGATGGTGAAGAACATGCCTTCGACCATCTCCGGCCCGACGCCCGCCCTGCCATAGTGCAGCACGTTCGGCGCATCGTGGAAGATGCGGCCGATGCCGTGGCCGCAGAAATCGCGCACGACGCCGCAGCGCTGGCTCTCGGCATAGGACTGGATCGCATGGCCGATATCGCCGAGGCGTGCGCCCGGCTTCACCTGTGCGATGCCGCGCATCAGCGCCTCGTAGGTGACGTCGATCAGCCGGCGCGCCTTCACCGGCGCATCGCCCGCGATGTACATGCGGCTCGAATCACCGTGCCAGCCATCGACGATCGGCGTGACATCGATGTTCACGATGTCGCCGTTCTGCAATTTCTTGTCGCCGGGGATCCCGTGGCACACGACGTGATTGATCGAGGTGCAGATCGACTTCGGATAACCCCGATAACCGAGCGGCGCCGAGATGCCGCCGCGCTCGGCGATGAAGTCATGGCACAGCCGGTCGAGCTCGGCGGTGGTGATGCCGGGCACGACATGGGGCGTGATGAAGTCGAGCGTCTCGGCGGCGAGCCTGCCCGCGCGCCGCATCGCCTCGAACGCCTCGGGCGGGTGCAGCTTGATGCTGCGATCGAACGCCGGGCGCACCACGTTCGGCTCCGAGCCGGCCGCGGCCGCCGATGCGTCGTCAGAGGGCGCCTTTGCCTCGATCTCGCCTGCCGTTCGCCGCATGACTGCCTTCCAATCGGTATCGGCGGGAGACTCCGCCGCGTCCCACAATGTAGCGCAATGGGTTAAGGCTTCAACCGGGG
>Ga0194132_10011926_pt1 | contig 10993 bp, 9 predicted proteins | sample TA2KigOf80mmetaG_FD_148612 | JGI IMG/M metagenome (GOLD analysis project Ga0194132, IMG submission 148612) | Freshwater microbial communities from Lake Tanganyika, Tanzania - TA2015054 Kigoma Offshore 80m | ecosystem: Environmental > Aquatic > Freshwater > Lake | place: Tanzania: Lake Tanganyika... | reverse complement strand
TATTAAAATATCATCATGTTTATGAAACTCCAGATGTTTATATATCTAAATTAGATCATATTTCAATATACGGAGATACAGGCGCATTTGCTAAAAATGGATATCTATTTAAAGAGAGTTACCTTTTTAACGAAAGAGCAATTGCATCTAATTCATTTAGAAATTTTTTTGTTAAGCGCAAGAGAAAAAAGCAAGGTGTTTATCTTTCTCTGTTTAGTTTTCCTTATGCAAAGAATCCTTATCATATAATGATTGACGATCTTCCAAGATTACTTCATTTAAGTGAAATTAATGATGATTTTACATTTATAATACCAAAATGGATTAATGAAAAGTATAGAGATATTGTTGTGAAAATTGCCAATTATTTAGGAATAGCTGATATAGAATATATTTCTGATAATGAGTGCTGGATTGTTGATCATCTTTATGTAATTTCTACAGTTACTTTATCCAATAGTGGTTTTTTAAATGTTAAACACATTAGTTTCATGCAAAAATGTTTAATTTCTGTATTAAATATTCATAGAAATAAAGATTACTCAAGGATATATATTTCTCGAATGGATGCGGATAAAAGGAAAGTTTTAAATGAAGAGTTGTTATATCCTATTCTTTTAAAGTTTGGATTCAAGATTTTGATTCTTGAAGAAATGTCAATTGAAGAGCAGCTAAGTTGTTTTTATAGTTCAGAATATATCGTGGGTCCGCACGGTGCAGGGTTACATAATTTGTTTATGTCAAACAAACCTAAAGTATTAGAAATTCAACCAAAGAACTATATAAAACCACATCTTATGTTTCTGACTAAGGCTGTTGGAGGCGAATATAATATCTTGCTGGGGGGAAATTGTGACGGAATGCTTAATTACAATGTAGATTTAGAACTTTTTGAAAAGTCAGTTAGTTCATTGTTTGATTATGATTAAATCTGTTGAATTCAGGGAGTTTGTATCTAAAGTTTTGGAAAAATTAAACAAAGGTAGTATTTCATATAATTTGTTCAGTGCAATAGTTCCTCAAATTGAGAAATCATTTTTGCAAGATTTTGATAAAATTAATTTATTGGAATTACTTACTCAATTTATCAAGAATTTGTTAATTCTAAACAAATGGGTAATTCATGATTTTTATTCATTCGATGTTAAGACCTCAATAATATTTTTACCTGCACATCTTAATCATTTGGATCAAATGATACCAGTTTACGATTACCTTTCACAAGAAAATAAAAATGTTAGGTTTTTGGTTCAACGAGAGGATTTATTTAAAATATTAAAAGACAAAAGAATTCCGGTCTCACTGATTATGATAGACTCTAGAATAAGTTTTCATATCAAAAATTTTATACAAAGTTTTGATGTAATTAAATTATTATATATTGTTCTGTCTTCTGCAAAACAGTTAGGTATAACAAAAGCCTTTAATTATACATTTAAAGCACTAAACGAGTCATTTTTATATTTTGAACTTAAAGAAGTTGCGAGAATTTTAGAGGAAAAATTAGAACCTGATTATCTTTTAGTTGGGTATGACCAATCATTTTTTTGCCAACCTTTTATCGCCCATTTTAAACAAAAAGGAATTTTAACAGGTTGTATCCAACACGGCAATTTAAATGAGAATTTGTTTAAATTTTCGATGATTGATGAATATTTCGTTTGGGATGATATTGATAAAGAAATTTTAGGAAATGCAAGTTATAATCAAATTAAAATTCATGTTACTGGTCCTGCCAATTCTATAGAGCATAGCACTCTAGAATTGCAAGAAAATTTATATAGGGACATACGAGAGTTTGTTGCTTTCAATCCAAATAAAAAAATAATATTGGTAGTTTTCTCAGGACCTGGCCATAATATTACGGAGAGCGGCCACAAAAAGAACATCGAAATTATAAATCAAATTGCCATAGAGTTTCAGGCTACGTATTCATTCATAATCAAGCTCCATCCTAAAGATAAATTAATTAATTATAATAGTTTAATACATCTATCTAATGTTCATGTTTGTCAATCAGGTTTGCAGCATAAAAATGATATTGATTGGTTTATAAAAACTTCAGACTTGATAATTACTGGTGCTTCTACAGTTACATTTGAAGCTTGGCGAAGATTTAAACCCGTAATTTCTATAGATGCAGCAAATGATTTAGACGGTATTTCAATTACAACTTTGCCTGAGAATTGTAAGGTTTGCAACAAATTTGAGTTGCAGTCAGCATTGTATAATTATTTTTTTAATAATGGCTTTTGGAAGGAAAAAATGAATTTAATTACATTATACAAGAATAGGTATTTATGCTTTCAAGAATTGGACCCAGCTAAAAGTATAGGAAATATTATTATTAATAAATTAGTGTAATTAATGTTGCTAAAGTTAGTAAAACATTTTATTATTTTTTTAAAGCAGCCGGAGCATTCGGCATTTTATGGCTTTCTACCAGTCTATTTTATCTTTACAAAATTTAGAACAATAAAAAATTCGTTAAAAAAGCCTCCTGTTAATATCATATTTAAAGAACCAAAGCTACTAAATTCAAAAGATGTTAATGAAAACATATTAGCCTTGAATTTATCTTCATATGCTGGAAGAACCCCAGTAATTCCTGAGGTACACCTGTATGAACTTGATGATGCTATAATATGCCCAAAATGGGGTACAATAATTGATAAAGAAGGATTTATTATTTTAGAATCGCATAAAACATTAGATGATGTAAATAATCGGAGTTTACTTGGTAAATTAAAAATATCGTCGAGAAAAATTAAAAAACTCAGTGGTACATATACTACTATTTATACAGAGATGGGTGGCGGATATGGACATTTCGTAATTGACCATCTTCCCAGGTTGTATGCACTGCAATTTTATCGTGGTGAAATAACAATTTTAATGCCAGACACATTAATGCCTGTTCTTAAAAAGTTGGTTGATTGGGTTAAACCAGCAAATTGTAAAGTAGAATATGTTAATCCTAACCATAATTTTCAATGTAGTAAGGTTTTATTATCACCTTTTACTACTATTGGCGGTTTTGGCTACCACAGACCCGAAATTGCATCTTATATCCGAGCTTGTGTAAAAGATAAATTTGCTCCTTTAAACACTAAATGGGCTGGCATATATGTAACACGCAGAAAGGCAAAATATGGTAATATCATAGATGAAGATAAATTGATACTAGAACTTGAAAAAAGAAATATAAAAGCTGTTGATCTTGAAGATCTGAGTATTGAAGAACAAATGAGTTATTTTGCCCATACACCCTTAATTTGCGGAAGCCAAGGTTCAGGTTTTGCTAATTTGGTATTTGCAAACAAAGCCACCGTTATACAGATTTTATGGAAAAGAGAGACAATTCCTACTATAGGATTGTATGATTACGGACTTTCTTTGGCCTATGGACATCATTATATTCCTTTGGTTCAAAAACACAATGGTCTATTAAAAGATCCATTAGATTTGGAGATCAAGGAATTTATAGAATTAATAGATAAATATATCAATAGTAAATTATGAGCAGACTGCAAAAACTTCGGAACCTATACCAATTTATTAAAGCAAATCATCATCTTTTGCCAGCTCATAAAAAGAGCTATTCTAGAGTTGAAAATGAATTTATTCATAATCTTTTGAAAGGAAAAGCAAATTTCATAGAGTTTGAAAGAAAGAATATCAAGTGGAGAATTTCTTTAAAAGATCAAGGCATTTCAAAGAAAATCTTTTCAGTTGGAAGTTATGAGGAAAAAAGCCTTTCATATATAAGTAGTTTTTTGGAGCACTTTAATTTGAGCTCTGGATTTATTCTTGATATAGGCGCCAACATTGGTATACCGTCTATTCCATTAGCAAAAAATTTTGAGGACTTAAAAATATTATCTTTTGAACCAGTATTAGAAACCTATAATATTCTGAAAAGTAATATAGATTTGAATAAACTATCAGAAAGAGTTGTTCCTTATAATTTGGGAGTTGGTAGTGCATTTGAAAAACTTTTTATAAACTATTCATCAGATAGTTTAGGTACATCCGAAATTATTCTTTCAACTGATTATACAGAAGGTAATAGTGAGCATATTCAAGTCATTTCACTTGACCAATTTCTACTGAAAGAAAATATAGATGAATCAAAAATAAATTTTGCATGGGTAGATATACAGGGCTTTGAAGGAGAATTAATTAAAGGTGGGAATAAAACACTTCAAAATATAAATATATTTATGGAAATATGGCCTTTTGGATTAGAAAGAAATAAAGGAGATCAAATAGTAATGGATTATATTAATGAAAATTATCACAGTTTTATACCAGATGACTCATTCAGTAATAAATATGACCTTAATCACAATATTAAAATTTCAAATTTTAAAACATATTATAATAATTTAAAACAAAACAATAACTGGGCAAGTGTATTGTTTATTAAATAATTCATAATACTATGCAAGAAATCAATAATAAAGTTGTGCTCGTAACTGGTGGAACGGGCTCATTTGGTAATTACATTACCTATCGTTTACTCAAAGAGTACCAACCTAAAGAAGTTCGCATCTTTAGCCGAGACGAGAAAAAGCAATACGACATGAAAATTCATTATGCCCAACACAAAAATTTGCGGTTTTTCGTTGGCGATATTCGAGATTATAATCGTGTGGATGAAGTTTTAGCTGTTGGTGACGCTGAGTTTCAGGCTAAATGCTTAGGTAAAATGCAAAATGTTTCGAAAGATGAAGGACGTACTGTTTTATTTGTTAGTCATAATATGGTGGCGATGGAACGTTTGTGTAACTCAGGAATATTTTTGAGTCAAGGTAAAGTTGGATATCAGGGATCGATAAAAAATGCAATTTCACATTATTTTAATAATGCCGTGAAATATTTATCTGAGAAAAAATGGAATGATGTAGCTGAAGCCCCTGGCAATCAGTTTGTAAAGCTAATGGCAGTAAGAGCTTTAAATGAAAAGAATGAAGGAGCTTTTGAATTTGCGGTGACAGAATCTTTTGCCATTGAAGTAGAATACTTAGTGCTTCAGGAAAATTTTTATGATATCCATATTTATTTTCAGGATGATTCTGACAATACCATTTTTATGGTTACAGATCTTCAAGATAAAACATTTCAAACAAAGAACAGAGAAATTGGAATTCATAAAAGTAGGTGTTATGTGCCTTCTAATTTAATGACAAATGGAGGAGTCAGTATTTTAGTGGGGATTTGTGGAGAAGCTTTCACTACTCATCTTGTAGAGAAAAATGTAATTAATTTGAGTATTGTTGATAATTTCGAAATGACAGGAGCAAGAGGAATATATAAGCGTGATTGGCCCCAGGCAGCAGTGAGACCATTACTTGAGTGGGAGTTTAGTTACGAAAAAATGAAGGCTTAGAATTTAATGAGATCAATTCAAAATTATCCTACATTTACTAACTTAATGTACCATGATGTAAGAGATCTTGATTGTACCGCTTATCCAAAAAGGTATAAGCTTACATCGTTTTTAAGTGTAAAGCAGTTTGAACAGCAATTAGATTTTTTACAGGAAAAGTATCAGGTGATATCGCTTAATTATTTATTTAAATCTTGTAAAAATCAGAAAGAATTTCCTTTGCCCCCTAATGCAATTATTTTAACTTTTGATGATGGTTTAGCAGATCATTATAATGTTGTTTTTCCAATTTTGGCACTCCGGAATTTAACAGGTGTTTTTTTTATTCCTACAAGAGCCATAACGCATCATGAAATTTTTCCGAGCCATAAAATACAATTTGTTTTGGCCGCAGTTTCATCTGAAACAGAAGTAGTGGAACAAATTTTTAAATGTATTGATAAACTGAGAAAGGATGTATCAATTGCTGAAAGTAATGATGTGTTGTTGAATTACTACTCTCGGTCGTTATGGAAAAACAACATTTGGTCTTCAGAAATGGTTTTTGTAACCAGAATATTGAGAGAATGGTCTACACCCGAACTTCGTAATGGGATTGTTGATGAATTGTTTTCAAAGTATGTTTCAGTAGATGAAAAAGGTTTTGCGAGGCAATTTTATATGACGGAGCATCAAGCTAAACTAATGTGTAAAGCAGGAATGGAAATAGGAGGGCACGGTTTAAATTCTGTTAATTTGGCGTATCTGTCGTATGAAGATCAAAAAGAAGACATTGAAGGTTCTTATCAATTTGTAAAAAGTATTCTTGAATCAAATTCTGAAGTAAATTCTTCAACGGATTTTGTCTTCTCATACCCTAATGGAGGGTATACTAAAGAAACAGTAAGGATTTTAAATGAATTAAATTGTTCTGCAGCTTTTACAACTCAAAAAGATGTTGCAACAATGAGTGATAATATGTTAGAATTACCAAGATTTGATGCGCCGCAGGATTTCCAATCATTATTAGAAAATAAATTGACATTTTAATAGAAAATTGCAAGAATAATGAATGATGTAGTTTTATGTGGAATACAGGAACAAGGTATAGAGATTGCTTTGTATCTTAAATCAAAAGGAATTTCTATATCTTATATTGTGACAATTTCTGAAAGTTTGGCGCAAAAAAATAAGGCTTCTGGATGGGTTTCTTATGAAAGCTTTTCAAAAGAACATGGTATCCCATTATATTATGCTAAATCATACTCTTTTAATAGTGAAGAGGATCAATTATTTTTTGCAAAAAACGGTTTTAATTTAATGATTTTAGGAGGATGGCAGCGCTTAATAGGAGCTTCTGTCATATCGACCTTAAAATATGGATGTATTGGTCAGCATGGGAGTTCAGAATTTCTTCCTAAAGGAAGAGGCAGGTCACCCTTGAACTGGTCGTTAATTATGGGAAGAAAAAGATTAGTATGGAATCTTTTTTTAATAACACCAGGAATTGATGATGGGGATATTATTGACTATATGATTTTTGAAATTAATGAATGGGATGACTGCAAGACCATGTATTATAAAGTAGCAGTTGCTGTAAAACAAATGTTGGCTCGCACTATTCCAAGAGTTTTAAGAAATGAAATAGAATCATTAAAACAAATTGGTGAACCAAGTTATTATCTTAAACGAATGCCCGAGGATGGAAAAATAGATTGGTCAAAATCGGTTTTTGAAATATACAATCTTATACGTGCCGTAACGCACCCTTATCCTGGAGCATTTGCGCAAGTTGGAAATGAAAAAGTTATGATATGGAAAGCACAACCATGGGACACTCACATTTCATATTATGGAGCATCAAATGGAGAAATAGTTGAAGTATTTAACGGTGGCGATTACGTGGTGAATTGTTGTGATGGGTTATTGTTAATTACTCTGTCTGACGACAAAGATTTAAAAGTTGGAAAATGTTATTTTTAATAAACAGTAGTATAAATAATAAATAAATAATAAATAGCTATGTCATTAACAGGAAAAGTAGTTTTGGTGACCGGAGGAACAGGTTCGTTTGGTAACTTCATTACTCATCGATTATTTGAGCGGGATGTAAAAGAAATCAGGATATTAAGCCGCGATGAAAAGAAACAATACGATATGAGGATTTATTACAAGAATCATCCGAAATTAAAATTTTATGTGGGCGATATTCGGGATTATTCTCGCGTAGAAGAGGCAATGGAAGGAGTAGATATAGTTTATCAGGCAGCAGCCTTGAAACAAGTGCCCGCTTGTGAGTATGATCCGATGGAGGCTGTAAAAACAAACATAATAGGAGTAAATAATATTATCCGAGCATCTTTAAAGGCGAAAGTGGAGAAAGTAGTTACAATAAGTACCGACAAAGCTGTGAAGCCTGTAAATGTGATGGGGATGAGCAAAGCTATCCAAGAGCGATTAATTATTAGTGCTAATCACTCTCCTGCTAATCAAGGAACTAAATTATGTGTAGTTCGTTATGGAAACGTAATGCGTTCACGTGGATCTGTAATTCCTTATTTCCGTCGATTATTGAGCACAAATGAACAGTTAACAATAACAGATGCGGAGATGACTAGGTTTTTATTGACCTTGGGGGATGCCATAGATTTAGTATTATATGCCACTGAGCACACCACAGGGGGTGAAACATTTGTGAAAAAAGCACCTACGGCTCATGTTGTGGATATAGCTCGCGTTTTATGTGAGGAATATGGAAAGCCATTTGATTATAGGGTAATAGGGAAATATCCAGGTGAAAAATTACATGAAATCTTAATAACCGAAGAAGAATTACAAAGAACTCAAGATAAGGGGGATTATTTTGTTGTTCATCCGTGGTGGAATAAAGCAATCTACGAAGAATTAACAGAAGAATACAGTTCTGGATATAATATCTTAAAAGATATGGCAGAATTGAAGAAGTTATTGCAAAAGGCAGATACGGAATACAACAAAATTAGTGTTGAAGAAGGTGAATATTCGAAATTATAATGAAAGTATTCGTATTAGGGCATACAGGTATGTTGGGCAATTGTGTAGCCAGTTTTCTGAGAACACAGGGATGCGAAATATTTACTACGAGTTATTTTTGGGATTCGGAAGAATTTAAGCAAGCTGTTAAAGATTTTGCTGGAGAGGTAATTGTTAATTGTGTCGCTAGTCTTCCTGTTAGAAATAGTACAGACGAGTCGATTATACATACAAATTATCAATTACCTCTTTGGTTGGTTGAGCATACTCGAGCACGTTTGATTTTTCCGAGTACCGATGGAGAGTTTTCAGGGCAACAAAGCCCTGAATCTTTTTATAAAGTAGATGCAGAAACTGATGCTAGTGATACATATGGCCTTTATAAAGCTAAATTGAGTAATGAGGTTCAGCACTTTGATAAAGTAAGGGTTATCCGCACTTCAATTGTCGGAATTGAGGAGAATACGACAAATAGTTTATTATCATGGTTTTTAAATTTAAAAAATGGTTCAGAAATCAAAGGTTTTGACAATGTGTTATGGAATGGAATAACTACGCTTCACTGGGCTAAAACAGCATATCGTTTAATAAATGATTGGGGATGTGTTGAGATTAACGCATTAAAGAAAAATAGAAACATAGTACAAATTGGGAGTGAGAAAACATCAAAATATGAGCTTTTAAATAAGTTTAATTCTGTCTTTAATAAACAAATAACTATACAAAAAAGTCAATCTGAAAATCCATCAAATCGATGTTTATTTCCAGAAAACATCACACCTTCAATAGAAGATCAGTTAACGGAATTAAAATTATTTTATGAATTATAAAATTATAAGTCATTGTCGCGCCTGCGGTCATAGTATACAACAGGAAAACAAAAATGTATTTTCCTATGGAATAGTTCCATTGGCTGGAAATTTTTGTAAAACGATAGATCAGGCAAGTCATGCCGAAAAGTATCCTTTATCTTTGATTTGCTGTTCACATTGTGAAACCGTGCAAGTATTACATGATGTAGACGATAAAATTTTATTTAGCGAATACAATTATTCTTCTTCTACAGTAGGTGGTTTAAATCGTCATTTTATTCAATACGCTGATTTTTTAAAAGATAAATTTAAAGATAAAGAGGATCTCTCTTTTCTTGAAATAGGTTGTAATGATGGGGTATTGTTGAAGAAGTTGCCATCTACGTGGAATAAAATAGGAGTTGACCCTAGTGATGTAGCTCTTACAAATTCAGATAGTTCATACTGTTTATATAATGAGCCTTTTTCAATTGCAACAGTTGAAAAACATCAATTAACCGAAACCTGTGATGTAATTTCAGGTTCAAATTGCTTGGCTCATATATCGGATATAAAAGCAGTATTTGAAGGGATTTGGTTAGCCCTTAAACCAAATGGTATTTTCTTTATAGAAGTACACGATCTGTATGCTACTATAAATGGTAATCAATGGGATACTTTATACCATGAACATAAAATAGAATGGGATATTAAAGCATTATCTAATAGTCTTATACCTCTTGGTTTCGAGTTTGTAGATGTAGATTACTTGCCACTTCATGGAGGGTTGATAAGAGCTCAATACAGAAAAACAACAAAGCCTATTAATTTTAAACCTGTAAAGGATGCAGAGAAATTAAGTTTGTTAAAGAAATTACATGCTTCGTATGAGAACAGATACGATAATGAATTAATTAGATTGTTAAGTAAAGAAAAAAGAGAAAATATAGTTGCTTATGGTGCATCAGGTAGAGCGGTAATGTTTTTAAATCACATGAGCGAATTGCATTTTGAGCAAATTATTGATGAATCAGATATACGAATCGGTAAGTATATACCTGTTACAAAAACTAAGGTTATAGATCAAAAAGCATTTACCTCGCTGGCGTATAATTATTGTTTAGTAACAGCTTGGAATTATTTTGATGACATTGTTAAGAAAAATGAGTTCTTTAAAGGGAAATGGGTTAAATATTTTAATTACTAAGTATTTGTATTGAGTATGGATATTCCTAAGGTCAGTATAGTAATGCCTACATATAAGAGATCTTCTATTTTGGGAGCAACTCTTCAGGGTTTTGTAAATCAAACTTATATTTACTGGGATAAAATTTATTCCCTTTAATAGTTCAGTTTCTGTAAAATGAAAATTTCAATAATTATTCCTGTTTTTATTGCTTAACCTTTTCTTGTAAAATGTTTAGATAGTGTTACCGGTCGAAAACATGACAAGTTAGAGATAATTATTCTAAATGATGGTTCAATTTTAGAATTATAAAAATAAATTAATACGAAATTTTTAAATAAGCATACACTAAATATTTTGGTAAATTTTTTTAAATTAAAGTTCAATAAAAACAGTTCAGTATTCAAATTTTATAGCCATGTATTAAATTATGGTTTGGGTAGTGTATTGCCGCAGGTTATTGGTTTTTTTCTAATACCATTGTATATACGTTATCTTACGCCAGCGGATTATGGAATTTTAGAAATGGCTGGAAGTATCAGTTCCTTTTGTATTGGTTTAATGCACTTGAAAATACCCGGGGCGTTAACCCGTTATTATTATGATTATCATAAAAATCCTGATCAGTTGGCT